>OHOA01000855.1_pt1 | contig 9755 bp, 9 predicted proteins | sample 1569681 | NCBI WGS metagenome assembly OHOA01 (sample SAMEA3879609, study PRJEB24766) | human gut metagenome | biome: human-associated habitat; feature: feces | place: USA | collected 1985/1987 | reverse complement strand
CACGACTCTAATAGAAACTAAACAGCAATATTGCTATGCGTATCATAACAGGCATCTATAAAGGCCGCCATTTTGAGATACCTCGCACGTTCAAGGCGAGGCCGACGACCGATTTTGCAAAGGAAAACTTATTCAATGTCATCCGTGGCTATCTCGATTTTGACGAATCGACAGCACTCGACCTTTTCTCGGGCACGGGAAGTATCTCGCTCGAACTGCTTTCGCGTGGTTGCGAGCGGGTTGTGAGTGTGGAGAAAGATCGCGATCATGCACGCTTCATCCAGCAGTGTATCGAGAAGATAGGCGCCCAGAACCATGTCCTCATCCGTGGCGATGTGTTCCGCTTTGTCAAGACGTGTCACGAGCCGTTTGACCTGGTCTTTGCCGATCCACCCTATGCGCTGCCAGAACTGCCTACCGTGCCCGACTTGGTGATAAATGGTGGATTGCTGAAGCCCGATGGCATCCTCGTCTTCGAGCATGGCAAACACAACGACTTCTTTTCCCACCCTCATTTTCTGGAGCACAGAAGCTACGGAAGTGTCAACTTCAGTATCTTCTCCGCCACGCCTCGTGCCGCTTCCAGCGAGGAGGAATAGAGGAAAGAAACGGTGCGCGGAATGTCATCCTGTCGGCAAAGTTTAAAATAATTATACTTTGCTGCCGTCGTGTCACGCGAGGTGTCGTTGGCACGGAGGTTGCGATAGATACTGGTGAAAGCGGAAAGCTCCCGAGGACAGCAAAAAGCCCAAAAGAAGCTCGAAACTACAACATAGAACAACAAATAAAAAAAATAGGAGGTTATTATGTTACCAGTTTTGAATTCTAACTATTGGTTCCCGACAATGTTTGACGAGTTCTTCAACAATGAGTGGATGCCGAAAGCAAAGGCTACCGCACCTGCAGTCAACGTGAAGGAAGACGCTAAAGCCTATACAATGGAGATCGCAGTACCGGGCGTGAAGAAGGAGTATTGCCGAGTGAACATCAATGCCGACGGCAACCTTGAGGTGGCCATCGAGAACAAGTTGGAGCACAAGGAGGAGGAAAAGAGCGAGGACAAGAAGGAGCACTATCTGCGCCGCGAGTTCAGCTACTCCAACTACCAGCAGGTTTACGCTCTGCCGGAGGATATCGTCAAGGAGGAGATCTCTGCTAAGGTGGAGCACGGTGTGCTGACTATCACCATGCCGAAGGAGAAACCAGTGGAGGAGAAGAAGATCCAGCGCCAGGTTGAGATTGGCTAAGGTTCAACACGGATTTCTAAGTAGTTTTCACATGGTTAGTATATAAAAAAGAGGATGGCTCTCGGGTCACCCTCTTTTTCGTTATAGATAGTTGCGCACCAAGCAAGTAAGTTTTGCTTGGCAGGCTATTTCTTGCGGTCCATGACGCGCCAGACGTAGGCGATGTAGCCAAAGACGAATGGCACAAGGACGGAAACGATAGCCATGGTCTGCAGGGTAAACTCGCTGCTGCAACTGTTCTGAATGGTGAGCGAGCTCTGCAGGTCGGCGTTGGAGGGGTAGAAGGCCGTGTCGTTGAGTCCCGCACAGAGGAAGACACAGCACGACGAGTACCACACCGATGCCTGCTGGCCATATCCCCTTTGTGTAGGCGGAATGGAGGAGTGAGCGCACGATGCCGTAGAGTAGTAGCAATACACCGACGAGGGTGAGCACGGCCGTCGGCCACAGGGCCAGGTAGTTGTGGAGATACTTCATCGGTTCCATGAAAATCATGCCATTTTCTGCGTTGACGGCATAACCATCCTTCAGCAGCGTGCGGATGAAGAATGCGAGGAAGAAGGCCAGGAAGGGCACGGTGTTGACAAGCAACTGTCTTCTGCCTCTGGTGCGGATTGCTTCGTCCTCGACATTGTTGATGATGTAGAGCGTGCCCAGGATGCGTGCAAGGAACATGACGGCCAGACCCAGCATCAGGTTCCATGGGTCAAGGAGCGCATCGAGTCCTGCCGAGGCATTGGCCCAACGGCTGATGACGGGAGATCCAACAGAGGTGAGCGACGCCTTATCGACGATGAAGTTGGAACCATTGAAGAAGGTTGCCACCGCACCGCCAAGCAGCAGCGGACCGAAGATGCCGTTGAGGATGAGGAAGTAGCGGTAGGTGCGCGTGCCGAGCAGGTTGCCTCGCTTCAACTGAAACTCATAGCTCACGGCCTGGAGCACGAACGAGAAGAGGATGATCATCCAAAGCCAGTAGGCCCCGCCAAAACTTGTGCTGTAGAACAAGGGGAAGGAGGCGAAGAACGCGCCGCCAAAGGTGACGAGGGTTGTAAACGTGATCTCCCATTTCCGTCCAGTCGATTCCAGCACCTTGCGCTGTCCGTCCTCTGTCGATCCGAGGCTATAGACCAGCGAGTTGGCTCCTTGTACGAAGAGGAGGAATACGAGCAATGCGCCAAGCAGCGAAACGATAAACCACCAGTATTGTTGAAGAAACGTATAACTCATAATCTTGCTTTTTATTATGTTGATGTTAGTCCGTGTTGTCTGCTGCTACTCTGTAGCCGACGCCGGGCTTTTATAGTTTTTGATCACATGGCACATGATTCTGACCTCCGCGATGAGCAGTACCGTGAAGAGGATGAGGAAAAGAAAGAAAGTCAGGGCCACGCTTCCAGACCGCAGGTCCGATACCGCGGCCATGGTGGGCATCATGTCCTGGATGGCCCAGGGTTGGCGTCCTAGTTCGGCCACGATCCATCCTGCTTCACTCGCCACATAGACCAAGGGCAGCATGGCCAAGGCCGTGAGGTAGAGCCATGTTCTGCGGCGTGAGATATCCATGCGCCAAGCCACATGACCGATGACGATGAAGAACAGCAGGAGCAGCGTGCCCACGCCGACCATCACGCGGAAGGCGTAGAAGTTGATAGGAATGTAAGGCACCAGTTCGGCTCTGTCCTTGATATACCCATAGCCGAAGTAAGGCATGTCCTCCTTCAGTTGCGTAGCCAGTTCTTTCAGTTTGGGATTGTTGGCATCCTTGGCCCGCAGCGTTCTGTATTCCGCCAGTGAGGCGATGGCGCGCCTTCCACGCTCCATCTTCTCCTCTGCCGACAGTTCGCGCTTGCCGTCTGGACGCGTGTAGCCGTTGAGCAGATCGTTGACACCAGGCACGTAGCCGTCAAGAGAGTGGGTGGCAAGTAGCGAGAGTCCCTTGGGCATCGCCAGGTGCAGAGGGGGCTCCTTCTCGTTGGCGTAGTCGGGCTGGGCAAAAGGATTGATAGCAGCTACGACCGTCCTACTCCCTCACCTCCATTGTATAGAGCCTCCATGGCGGCCAACTTCATCGGTTGGGTCTTGGCCACTTTCACTGCCGAGAAGTCGCCCGTCATCATGGCAAGGAGCGAGGAAACCAAGCCGACGATGGCTGCTATCTTGATACTCTCTACTGCCAGTCGCTTCTCTCGATTGTGCAAGAGAAACCAGCAGCTTACTGCGCAGACGAAGACGGCACCTACCAGCCACGACGAGGTGACGGTATGGAAGAACTTGTCGATGGCGAATGGCGACAGGGCGACATTGGCAAAACTCACCATCTCATTACGGACCGTGTCAGGATTGAATTCGCAGCCGACGGGATATTGCATCCAGGCGTTGGCCACGAGAATCCACCATGCCGAGATGGTAGCTCCCAGTCCTGTCAGCCAGGTAGAAGCCAAGTGGAAGCCCCTTGATACCTTGTCCCAGCCGAAGAACATCACTGCTACGAAGGTGCTCTCCATGAAGAAGGCCACGATGCCCTCCACGGCCAGTGGCGCACCAAAGATGTCGCCCACAAACCATGAGTAGTTGCTCCAGTTGGTGCCAAACTCAAACTCAAGGATGATGCCTGTGGCCACGCCCATGGCAAAATTGACACCGAAGAGGCGCTGCCAGAAGCGTGCTGCTTCGCGCCAGAACGGTTTCCCCGTGCGATAATAGATGGTCTCGATGATGCCCATGACGACAGCCAGACCGAGTGTGAGCGGTACGAACAGCCAGTGGTAGATGGCCGTAAGGGCAAATTGCGCACGCGACCAGTCGATGACTGAGGGGTCGATAGTGAGTAAATGATTCATAGGATATTGTTTTGGATTTTTATTTACGGTTGGTTAGTTCGCTGGCGACCACCTCTGCCTTGTCGCCGCCCTTGGCTTTCTGTGCCAGAACGTCGGGGAAGAACAGAAGTTTGAGCACCACGAAAATCACGAAGAGCTTGATGAGGATGACCGTCCACAGCACACGCCCCACGGTCATTTGTCGGAAACCGTCGGCGTAGAACCTGTAGATACGGTATAGGAGATAGTTTTGCGTCATAATGAAAAGTATTGAGAAGCTACTTCCTCTTTATTGTGAAAAGTACTTACTTGGTTTCAAAAAACACCCACTTTTGGGCTTGGAATGATCTCTTGGCTGCAAAAGTACGAAATAAATCTGAATTGAACTATTTTCAAACTAATATTTTTTGCAGTAATTACAAAATTCTTTTCCTTCATCCTGTGTTTTCTCTTCTTTTTGCCTTGGAAGCCGTGTGTTTTAGACTGTGAAAGTACATATAAAAAGTGTTTGAGAGAAGAATGAGGAAAGTTTACTGGTTATCAGTTACTTTCCTCATTTTGGTTAAAAGTGGCGAGGACAGACGAAGACGGGAATACGACAAGATGAGACAGAGGAACGTTACCTATCCGTAACCTATACCCCCAATGGTGAATGTTGAGGTTCGGAAGAATGAGGAAAGTTACGAATTGAATTTGAATACTCTGATTTATAGTGAGTTACAGATGAGTAACGTAAGATTTTTGGTTACGAACCAAATTTGCCGTGTTCTGCCGTGAAATGCGTAGCAAGAAAAGACTCTTCATGTATTAATTTTGAACGCAAAAAAGAATGACGTTATGAAGAGTACATTTTCAATTATCTTCTACCTCAAAAGACAGGTAGTAAAGAAAGATGGTACTGTTCCAGTTATGGGACGTATCACAGTGGACGGAACACAGACGCAGTTCAGTTGCAAGACAACTGCCAATCCAGATTTGTGGGACACCAAGGGCGGACGCATGACAGGTAAGAGTATGCAGGCTTTGGAAGTGAACCACAAATTGGACAAGATGCGTGTGAGTATCAGTAAGCATTATCAGGAGATTATGGACAGGGACAACTTCGTTACTGCCGACAAGGTGAAGAATGCCTTTCTTGGTTTGGAGTATCGTTGCCATACACTGATGAAAGTCTATTCCCAAAGCCGTGATGAAATGGAAAAGCAATATAAGGCTGGCATGAAATCTTTGAGTACATACACGAAGTATAGAATCGGGTGTGCCTATGTGGGCGTGTTCTTGCAGACGCATTACCATGTGAAGGATATTGCTCTGAAAGAGTTATCGCTGCCTTTTATCACAGACTACGAGACTTTTCTCAGAACCGACAAGCACTTGAAGATAAACTCTGCGATGGTGTTTGTCCGCAATCTCCGTGCAATGGTATTCCGTGCCATAGATAATGAATGGCTCGTAAAAGACCCATTCAGACGATATGAGTACAAGGAAGAAGAGACCACAAGAGAGTTTCTGAGCAAAGAAGAGATTCACCTGTTGATGGAAACACCTATCACAAGAAAGAAGATGAGTATGGTGCGTGACTTGTTCCTGTTCTGTTGTTTTACAGGTCTCGCTTTCATTGATCTGTACAACTTGAAGGAAGAGAACATCAAGGAATTTTTCGATGAAGGTGAATGGATTGTTATCCATCGACAGAAGACAGGAACGGAAGCCAACATCAAGCTGCTTGACTATCCCAAGCAGATTATGGAAAAATATCGTGGATTGTGTGAAGACGGTAGGGTGTTTCCAGTACCCAACTACAAAAGTTGTATGGATTCGCTCAAAAGACTGGGAAAGAAATGTGGTATCACCAAGCCGCTTTCCTGGCACATGAGCCGTCATTCGTTCGCAACCTCGGTTTGCCTCTCCAACGGAGTTCCAATAGAAACCGTGAGTTCAATGCTTGGTCACAAGGACATAAAGACAACCCAGGTGTATGCCAAGATTACCAAGGAAAAATTGAGCAAAGACGTGGAAAAGTTGTCTCAGCAAATAAATAACATTGAGGAATTCACGTTTGGAAATGTTTGCAACGATAATACTAACACTATAAATGGCAGAGTATGAAACGACAAGTGATAACAATACAAGAAGATATGGTCATCTACGCCCCACATCATGGTGAGGTGTGGATGACAGTTTGGGAGATTGCCGAACTGTTGAATGTAACAGGGACAGCAGTGAAGAATACCATCAAGCGCATTTGGAAACAAAGTGGGCTGAAAGACTTCCAGCATTCGCAATACATCAAACTTGAAAATGGATATTCTGCGAATGTCTATGATATGGAAGTGATTATCGCCATAGCACTTCAAATGGATACATATCAAGCCTTGTTGTTCAGACAATGGCTTATCAGTAAGGTTGTGAACCGCAAGGTGTGCCAAGCAGAGCAAGTAAAAAACGAGTATCCGATGATTATTGTAATGAACGGAACGATGCCAAGAGATGCTAGTTAGAATCTTTCATCTTTTTAATAAGATTTAATAGCGTACAGAGAGAACGATTTTTGTCGTTGTACACTGTACGCTATTTTTGTTTCGCAATCTTACTGATTGTTTGTAATGTTCTGATAATCAATGCTAATCCGAATTACAAAATGGCAAAAGAAACAAATTAGGAACAACAAAATCCCGTAACCCCAAAATGAAATTATGAGAAAACAAAAATTAACACGGATAACGCGGAATTTTTCCGATTTTGATATTCATAAATCAACTCCAAAAGAAGAAAATTATAAGTAGGCACATCTGTTTTCATTTTAATAGAATATAGTGGTATGCAAGATGAAGATGGGACGAGTCACTGTAAATCATGCAAAAATTAGCAAAATTTCTAATTAGGCAAATTATTTGCCGATTTTTATAATGATTTTCGGATAAACAAACGATATTTGGAGGAAAATGAGTATCTTTGCAACCGAAAACAATAATAATATACGCAATGGCTGAGAAAAATCTTAATCGTATAAAAGTTATGCTTGCAGAAAAGGGGAAAACGAACAAATGGCTTGCAGAGAAACTTGGCAGAGACCAAGCAACCATTTCCAAATGGTGTACTAATGCTTGTCAACCTCCTTTAGAAGCATTAATACAGATATCTCAATGTCTGGAAGTTGATATAAAAGAACTCATTAGGGTTCCTGAACATAATCCTTATAAAGAATTGTAATGAAAAAAATAAATACTTCATTCTCATTATTTGATTTCAATAAGAAACGTGTGACTTAGAGCAATTTGATGCAAGATCTTAGGTGATTCGGTCTTGATTTTTTTAATCAAGCAGCGAACACTCTGAGATATTCTTTTCTGTTTTTTATCCCAACTGGCTTATAATTCGGAAATTGTATCAAAATTTGTATCAAAATCAAATAAGCATAACAATGGAACCATCTATATACAGTTTTTCACTTTGTACCGCACTGCCGTTAATGTTATTCTTCGGCTTTTATTTTTTGTTTGCAAAAACTCCTGAAAAGGCAATTTTCAAGAATTATCTCCGCTCCCGACAGATTATGGGTATAGCTATGCTGCTGCTTTCGGCAAACTATTCGGTACATTTCTTCTTTGGTATCCGATTCAAAAATGCGGATTCTGCCATATTGATGAACATGTCCACATACTTCCTGTGCTATTCTCTGTTCAGTTCGGCATTGATAATGTTGCTTGATCGTTTTTACATTACCAAACGGCGTGTGTGGACACATATCATTTTATGGATTATATTTTCAACTCTTTCCGGAGTTGTGTTGTTCCTGTTGCCAAGCGGAATCATGCAAAAAATCTCTTTATTTGCTTTAGCTGTCTGGTTAATCGTTTTTGGAGTCGTTTTAGCTCGCAGAGTCATAATTGCATATCGTAGAGCTATTCGAGTTTTCAATGAAACTCAGGCGGATGATATAGGCACATATATCGAATGGCTTTCTATATTCACTTATTGGGCACTTATCTTCGGTGTCGGATGCGGATTGCTGACATTTCTGCCAGACGAATATGTTTTTATCTGGATTTTGTCGTCAATACCGTTCTACAGCTATCTTTTCTACAGCTATCTGAACTACCTGCTGTTCTATGAACAGGTAGAAAATGCGTTTGAGCAGGATATACAATCTGAAGAAGAACTTCTGACAAATTCGGAAACTGAACATGAAATAGTTTCTGAGAAAGAAGTTCCTAGGTCCTATACAGAATTTATAGAGAGGGTTGACAACTGGATAAAGACAGACGGCTATGTCCAGCAGGGACTTACCATAAAAGAACTGTCCGAAATACTTTATACGAACCGTACCTATCTTTCCGCTTATATCAAGACTACGTATAAAATGACATTCCGCGAATGGATAACCAGTCTCCGGTTGGAGTATGCGAAAAACATACTGAAGGAGCATCCAAAAATCAATATACAGAAGCTGGCTGAGTCTTCTGGTTTTCTTTCCCAAAGTAACTTTATCAAATTATTTTCCGAGAAAGAAGGATGTACGCCTGCCAAATGGAAAAAATCAAATCGGGAATAATTTGTGTAGTAAAAAACATCGGAAAAGGTCACAGAAACCCATTTTCAAAAAGTGCTCAAACGACAAAAAAGTGCTAATTCGACAATTCAAAAAGTGCTAATTCGACAAAAAGATGCTCAAACGACATTATTTATAAAATTTTATAGCAAAAGTTTTTCTAATCTTTTGGGCATAGAATGACATTTATTATCTTTGGAGAGGACAAAGATAATAAATGCAAGTTTATATGAGCAGAAAAATCACTTTTCTTACCTTGTTTCTGTGGCTGATGACGGTAACTTTTCCTGTCATTGCGCAGCAGAAAACAGACACAACCTACACCTTCCGCTTCGTTCCGCAGAAGGACATGTTCTACGTTCCTTGGAATGGCAATGACACTGAACTTGCCCGCCTGTTGGAATGTATCGAAAACAGTAAAGCAACAATTTTTGACGGCAAGTTGCCGCTACTGGTTGACGGCTACTGCAATTCGCTGGGCGGTGAAGCCGAGAACCTTGCAACAGCGAAGATTCGTGCCAACCGTGTGAAATCAGAACTGATTACACGAGCGAAAATCAAGGAAGAAAACTTCATTACCCGCAATCATGTGACAGAGGGTGATTTTGTCACCGTGCGCCTGACGGTACCGGTAAAGGAAACAGCCGTGACGGATGCGGAAGCAGAAGCACGACGCAAGGCGGAAGCCGAACGCTTAGAAACCGAGAAGCGTGCCGAGCAGGAACGGCTTGCCGAAGAGCAGCGCAAGGCGGAAGAAGCCCGACTTGCCGCTGAAAAGGCAGAAGCCGAGAAAACCGCTCAACAAAATACACTTGCCGACACGCTGTCGGAAACCAAAATCACAACTGATTATCATCTCTCCCTGCGTGCCAACCTGCTGCGCTGGGCTACCTTGACACCAGATTTAGGACTTGAATGGCGCATCTGTCCATCGTGGGGCATTGCCGTAAACGGCTCGTGGACTTCTTGGAGCTGGAGTGACAAAGACCGCCGCTATGCACTCTGGGAAGTGGCTCCGGAAGTACGTTACTATATGGGTGAGAAGAAAGCCTGGCATCTGGGCGCGATGTTCAAGGCTGGACAGTTCAACTACAAGCTTTCCGAAACAGGCAAGCAGGGCGACCTGATGGGTGG
>OHOA01000851.1_pt1 | contig 9814 bp, 6 predicted proteins | sample 1569681 | NCBI WGS metagenome assembly OHOA01 (sample SAMEA3879609, study PRJEB24766) | human gut metagenome | biome: human-associated habitat; feature: feces | place: USA | collected 1985/1987 | reverse complement strand
TTCCATACCTTCAAGTTTTCTCTTCTTGTATGCCTGGAATTCCCCTGCATCAATCGCATCACGGATCTCTTCCATCATTGTATTATAGAAATACAGATTATGAAGTACACACAGACGCATTCCGAGCATCTCTTTTGCTTTCAAAAGATGTCTGATGTACGCTCTGCTGTAGCTTCTACATGCCGGACAGTTACACCCTTCCTCGATCGGGCGATCATCCAGTTCATACTTGGCATTAAACAGATTCATCTTTCCATGATTTGTATATACATGCCCATGACGTCCGTTTCTTGACGGATATACACAGTCAAAGAAATCCACTCCTCGATCTACTGCCTCCAAAATATTAGCCGGTGTACCAACACCCATCAGATAAGTCGGCTTGTTTTCCGGAAGATGCGGAACCACTGCATCAAGAATACGGTACATCTCTTCGTGGCTCTCTCCTACTGCAAGTCCACCCACTGCATAACCATCCAGATTCAGTTCTGCGATCTGCTGTGCATGTGCAATTCGGATATCCTCATAAATTCCGCCCTGATTAATTCCAAACAGCATCTGATGTGGATTGATTGTATCCGGCAGAGAATTCAGTCTTGCCATCTCATCCTTACAGCGCTTCAGCCAGCGCGTCGTACGCTCTACAGAATTCGTCATATACTTTCTGTCTGCCACACTGGACGGGCACTCATCAAATGCCATCGCAATCGTGGATGCAAGATTAGACTGAATCTGCATGCTCTGTTCCGGTCCCATAAATATCTTATGACCATCAATATGTGAATTAAAGTGAACTCCTTCTTCCTTGATCTTTCTCAACTTTGCAAGGGAAAATACCTGAAATCCGCCGGAATCTGTCAGAATCGGTTTATCCCAGTTCATAAATTTATGAAGTCCTCCGAGTTTCTTCACAACTTCATCTCCCGGACGAACATGAAGATGATATGTATTAGACAACTCCACCTGCGTCTTAATCCCTCTCAGATCATCTGTAGATACTGCTCCTTTGATTGCTGCTGCTGTTCCAACATTCATAAAAACCGGAGTTTCAATTACTCCGTGAACTGTTGTAAAGCGTCCTCTTTTCGCACGCCCGTCTTTCTTTAAAAGTTCATACATAAGCTTTTTCCTCTTCTTTTCTTTTTGGTTTTCAGACTATCAAAGCCTGCCAATAGTTATGGCAGGCTATATTTATCTTTGCATTTCCATTAATTATGTATTATAACAGGTGTTCCCATACTAAGCATTCCGTAAAGACTTGCCGCCTGGTCTAATGGCATATTGATACATCCATGAGAACCATTCGTCTGATAACGGCTTCCTCCAAAGCTTGGATTCCATGTCGCATCGTGGAATCCGATTCCTGTCCAGGTCACACGCATCCAGTATCCTACCTTTGTACGATAACTTGGCTGTCCTGTAGAAGGATTAATTTCTCCGACCAGTGTCTTATCCCTCTTCATCTCAAGAATCGAATAAACTCCTGTCGGTGTCTCTCGCTCCGGTGTAGGAAGTCCTGTAACAACGTCTGTCTCTAATTGTACAGCTCCGTTAACCACATACCACATATGCTGAGCCGGGATATCTACTTCCAGATAAGTCGTTCCCCAATCCTGCGCGTCATGTGTAGCTGCCGTCTGTGCATAAGCAGGTTCTTTCTCGACAACCTCACCTTTCTTAATGCTGTCAACAAGCGCAGTCAGTTCTGCTGCCTCGTCAACTGACCAGCCGTAAGTACCTCCCGAAACATCTACTGTTTTTCCTCCCGGAGTTGTAATACTTCTTGTCGTTCCAACCGTATCATAAGTCTTTCCAAATTCACGAAGCCACTCTTTCACCTTTGACTCATCAAGCGTTGCATTCATATTATCATCATATGTTACCCAGCCTGAGATCAGATCCTTGTTCACAACCATATTCTGGTTTGTCATCTTATAAGTGATGCTGGCTTTCAGATAATTGTTCATCGCATCACAGGCTTTCTGAACTTCCGGAGACTCTGAAGTGTACTTCGGCATAGCATAGCACTTCTCATCCATCATATTTAATTCACTCTTGAAGTTTGTGATCGCATCCTTCACTTTTGCCTTAAATGTATCCACATCTACTTTCGTACCATAAACTTCAGGTTCAACAACAAAACTGTTCCCATCATACTTTGGATAAGCAGACTGTGGGTCTGTCTGCTCCTGATTCAGAGCCTGTACGGATTCAATCTTTGACTCCAACGCCGCTTCATCATATCCGACCTCAATTGTGACTTCAGCTGAACTTTTTGAGAAAAATGCCTGTGGCCACAAAAATGCATTCTGCTTCTTCAGCGCATCCTCTATATCTGAATTTTCCTTATATACAAGTGAAATATCCGATCCTTCGATTGCATCTGTCATATTATTCTGTTCTATAATTGTCAGTTTATAATCTGCCACCTGATTTTTAATATAATTCTCTACCGCCGCCGCATTCTTACCAGAAAAGTTCTTTCCGTTAATCTGCGTATTAATATAGAAATGACTCATAAAAAAGACTGATATTGCAAGATAAACAATAACAAGACCAGCAATAACACCACCGATAATCATCCAGATCTTCTTGTCAATTGTCTTCTGCTTTTTCTTTCTTCTTACTTTGCGTCTTCTAACTACTTTCTTTTCAGACATTCTAATTCTCACCCTCGTCTTTTGGATTAATACTTCTTTTTGATTCAGACTTCATTATATTACGCTTTTTCCAAAATGTACACCCCAAACTTTCATGAAATACGCACAAATTAAACCGATGTTGAATTGTTAATTCGAACGAAATCTTTTAGAAATACTTTTGTAATTTATTTTTGAAATTCTGTTGAATTCTACAACATTTTAACTTGCGTACACCTCTTTCTTCCTATATAATTGCACTGTACCCTCAGTTATGAAACACAACAATATGTTTCGTATCTGGGGGTATGATACGGAAAAGAATGATATATGATATGCAAAAGAGCATTTTATACACACTTTTTGTATACCTTATTGATACAAACGAAAGGAGTTTTAGATATATTATGAGCGGTTCAACATTTGGCACTTTATTTCGAGTCACTACCTGGGGCGAGTCCCACGGTCCCGGAGTTGGTGTAGTTATAGATGGATGCCCTGCCGGCATCCCTTTATCTGAACAGGATATTCAACAATTTTTAGATCGACGCAAACCGGGACAGAGTAAATTCACTACCCAGCGCAATGAATCTGACTCTGTCGAGATTCTGTCCGGAGTCTTTGAAGGAACCACAACCGGAACTCCTATTTCTCTTCTCGTGCGGAATCAGGATCAGCGTTCCAGAGATTATGGGAATATTGCGACATCTTATCGTCCGGGACACGCAGATTACTGCTTTGATCAGAAATATGGTTTCCGAGATTACCGTGGCGGTGGACGTTCTTCCGGCCGCGAGACGATCGGCCGTGTTGCTGCCGGTGCAATTGCTTCAAAATTACTTGGCGAATTAGGAATCTTGCTGACAACTTATGCAAAATCCATTGGTCCTGTCACTGTAGCTGAAGCTGATTATGATTTTACTGAGATTACAAATAACAGTTTTTATCTGCCGAATAAAGATGCTGCCGAAAAGGCTGCTGAATACGTTTCTACTCTTATGGAGAAGATGGATTCCTGCGGCGGTCTGATCGAATGCCGTGTTGACCATCTTCCAGCCGGTCTCGGTGAACCGGTCTTCGATAAACTGGACGCTTTACTTGCACAGGCAATCATGTCTATCGGAGCCGTAAAAGGTGTCGAAATCGGCGATGGCTTTCAGGGTGCCTCTTCTACCGGAAGCACAAACAATGATCCTTTCTGCATGCAACAAGGTCAGGTTATGAAAACTTCGAATCATTCCGGTGGAACTTTGGGTGGCATGAGTGATGGTTCTCAATTAATCTTAAGAGCTGCGATCAAGCCAACACCTTCGATCTCTCAGATGCAGCACACTGTAACTAATTCAGGCGAAGAAATCAAACTTTCTATTCACGGACGTCATGATCCAATCATCGTACCGCGCGCAGTTGTTGTTGTGGAAGCAATGACCGCACTCACTCTCGCTGATCTGCTCTTGCGTAATGCAGTCAGCCGGATGAATCAGATAAAACAATTATATACGGAGGATAAAAATGTCTAATAAACTGATCGATATCATAGATATTACCAAATCCTATGACGAAAATGTAATCCTTGATAAATTAAATCTTTATATCCGTGAGAACGAATTTCTCACACTCCTTGGTCCTAGTGGATGTGGAAAAACAACACTGTTACGTATTCTCGGTGGCTTTGAGACACCGGACTCCGGTAATATTATTTTTGATGGAAGAAATATCAACAGTCTTCCGCCAAACCGCCGTCAGCTGAATACCGTATTCCAGAAATATGCCCTCTTCTCTCATATGTCCATTGCAGAAAATATTGCTTTCGGATTGAAGATCAAAGGTAAATCTAAAGGCTATATCCGCGATAAGATTCATTATGCCTTAAAGCTTGTCAATCTGGAAGGATACGGGGATCGTTCTCCTGACTCATTAAGTGGTGGTCAGCAGCAGCGAATCGCAATCGCACGTGCGATTGTAAATGAACCAAAGGTTCTTCTTCTTGATGAACCACTTGGTGCATTGGATTTAAAACTTCGCCAGGATATGCAATATGAACTGATCCGATTAAAAAATGAACTTGGAATTACATTTGTCTATGTAACGCACGATCAGGAAGAAGCTCTTACAATGTCTGATACGATTGTTGTTATGAATCAGGGATACATCCAGCAGATCGGCACCCCGGAAGATATTTATAACGAACCGCAAAATGCATTCGTAGCTGATTTTATCGGAGACAGCAATATTATTGCTGCAACCATGCTCGAAGACAAAGTTGTCCGTATGCTCGGTGCTGTCTGGAAATGTGTAGACGTAGGATTTGGTCATAACCGTCCGGTCGATGCTGTAATCCGTCCGGAAGATATTGATCTTGTCAAACCCGGTGGAGGTGTTATTGACGGAATTGTAACAAACTTGATCTTTAAGGGTGTTCACTACGAGATGGAAGTTCTTGCCAACAACTATGAACTTCTCGTACATAGCACAGATATGTTCCCTATAGGAACTGAAGTCGGAATCAAAGTGGATCCTTTTGACATCCAGATTATGAAAAAACCAGAATCTGAAGATGAGGAGGCACCTGCTGTTGAAGAATAGAAAATTACTTGCCGGGCCTTATCTTTTCTGGTCCGTGTCATTTATTATTATCCCATTGCTCATGATCTTTTATTATGGTCTGACAGATAAAGAAGGGACTTTTACCTGGTCTAACATTGCAATGATGGCTTCGCCTGAAAACCTGAAAGCACTTGGACTTGCACTGTTGCTTTCCCTGGTCAGCACACTGATCTGCCTGGTTCTTGCATATCCTCTCGCAATGATTTTATCTGAAAAAAACATGAACCAGACAAGTCTTATCGTACTGATTTTTATTCTTCCGATGTGGATGAACTTTCTTCTACGTACACTCGCCTGGCAGACATTGCTTGAAAAAAATGGTGTGATCAACAGCATTCTTGCATTCTTCCGTCTGCCACAGCAGTCTATCATCAATACACCGGGGGCTATTGTATTAGGTATGGTATATAACTTCCTGCCTTTTATGGTGCTTCCCATTTATAATGTATTGGCAAAGATTGATAAAGATGTCATTTACGCAGCAAGAGATCTTGGAGCCAATGAATTTCAGACATTTACACAGATCATCTTTCCTTTGAGCATTCCTGGAATTATCAGTGGTATCACTATGGTCTTCGTACCTGCGCTGACGACCTTTGTTATTTCCGACCTTCTCGGTGGAAGCAAGATTCTTCTGATTGGAAACGTGATCGAGCAGGAATTCAAACAGGGAAGCAACTGGCATACCGGTTCCGGTTTATCCCTGGTGCTGATGATCTTCATCATCGCAAGTATGGCCGTGATCGCCAAATATGATAAAAACGGGGAGGGGACAGCATTTTAATGAAAACTATAGCAAAAAAGATCTATCTGGCACTGATCTGCATTATTCTGTATGCACCGATCGTGACTTTGATGGTCCTCTCCTTTAACAATACTAAAACACGTTCCAAATGGGGCGGATTCACCGGAAAATGGTATGTGTCTCTTTTCCAAAACAAAGAGATTATGAATGCATTGTACACAACACTGATCATTGCATTGCTCTCTGCACTGATTGCAACATTGATCGGTACTTGTGCCGCACTTGGCATGCAGGCAATGAATTCAAGAATGCGTACCCTTTTTATGGGAGTTACAAACATCCCTATGCTGAATGCCGATATCGTAACAGGAGTATCCCTGATGCTTCTCTTTATTGCATTCCGCTTCACACTTGGATTCAAAACAATCCTTTTGGCACATATTACCTTCAACATACCTTATGTCATCTTAAGTGTAATGCCAAAATTAAAACAGACGAACCGTAGAACTTATGAAGCTGCACTGGACCTTGGAGCTTCTCCGGCCTATGCATTCTTCAAAGTAGTACTTCCAGATATTATGCCTGGAATTTTCTCCGGTTTCCTGCTTCAGACTTGCTCCGGCTCGAACAGAGCGTTGGCAAAATCCTCCGGGTCGAAGGGCTGAAGATCGTCGATCTGCTCCCCTACGCCGATAAACTTTACCGGAACATTCAAATCCTCCTTGATGGCGATGACCACGCCGCCCCGGGCGGTACCGTCCAGCTTGGTCAGCACAATGCCGGTAATGCCGCAGGAATTTTTAAATTCCCGAGCCTGGTTCACAGCATTTTGGCCGGTGGCCGCATCCAGCACCAGAAGAATTTCCTTTTCCGCCTCCGGCAGCTCCCGGTCGATAATCCTGCCGATTTTGCTCAGCTCGTCCATCAGATTCTTTTTGTTGTGAAGCCGCCCCGCGGTATCGCAGATAATCACATCCGCGTTCCGGGATTTCGCTGCCGAGATTGCGTCAAACACCACCGCGGCTGGGTCGGAGCCTTCGCCTTGTTTTACCAGGTCGGCACCGGAACGGTCCGCCCAGACCGCCAGCTGGTCGATAGCTGCCGCCCGGAACGTATCCGCCGCCGCGATCACGACCTTTTTCCCTTCCCGGGTCAGACGGGCGGAAATTTTACCGATGGTGGTGGTTTTTCCTACGCCGTTGACCCCGATCACCAGAATAATGGAAGGCTTGGTTGCCAAATGGAGGCTGGTATCTCCTTCCAGCATTTCCCTTACCACGTTACGAAGCATTCCCATGATCTGGTTAGGGTCTTTTACGCCGTCGCGCTTTACTCTGGCTTTCAGTTCCTCACAAATGCGCTGAGCCGTATTGATGCCCACGTCTCCCATCACCAAAAGCTCCTCCAGCTCTTCGAACAGGTCGTCGTCAATTTTCGTAAAGGATTTCAGCATAGAGTCAATCTGCCCCACTACGCTGTCCCTTGTCTTTTTTAAGCCTTCTTTGATTTTACTGAATAATCCCAACAGGACTTCCTCCTTTTGTTACGCTTTCATGCCCAGCTTGGCTTCGATCTCAGACGCCCGCAGCTCAAGAAGCTTCGAAACGCCCTCATCCTGCATGGTAACGCCGTAAAGCACATCGGCTTCCTCCATGGTGCCCCGGCGGTGGGTGATGACGATAAACTGGGTATTGTCGTTCATTCTGCGGAGATACGAGGCGAACCGGGTGACATTCACGTCATCCAGTGCGGCCTCGATTTCGTCCAGCACGCAAAACGGCGCCGGGCTGACCTTCATAATGGAGAAGTAGAGACAGATAGCGACCAGGGCCTTTTCGCCGCCGGACAGAAGCTCCAAATGACTGACAATTTTTCCCGGAGGCTGGACATAAATGTCGATGCCGGAATTTAAAATGTCCTCCGGGTCGGAAAGCTTCAGCTGGGCCCCGCCTCCGCCGAACAGCTCCTGAAAAGTAGCGCCGAAATGCTTGTTGATCTCCTCAAACCGGGCAACAAACAAGGAACGCATATTCTGCGTCAGATCCCGGATCAGCTTAAGCAGCTCCTCCCGGGATTTCTCCACGTCTCCTACCTGCTCCTGCATAAAGAGGTACCGTTCGGAAACCTCCTGATATTCCTCGATGGCGGCCACATTGACGGTGCCCAAGCTTTTAATTTTACTTTTCAGCTCATTCAGCCGCTTTTGAGCCTTGCCCGGCTCCTCTATCCGGCCGACGGTTTCCTCCGCCTGTCTCCGGGTCAATTCATATTCTTCCCACAGGCGGCTGATAATTTCATCATATTCCTTTTGGAGATTGGCTTTCCGTTCCTCCAAGCGGGCCAGCTCCCGGCCGGTAAGCTCTCTTTGAGACTGCTTTTCCCGTTCCTCCGCCCGCAGACGGGCGGACTGTTTTTCCAGCTCCAGCCGCTCCTGATTCAGCGCTTCGATGGATTTCTCCACTCCGGCGGCTTGTTCTTTCAGCTTCTGAGCCTGGGTCAGGCACTGAGCAATCTCCTTTTGCAGTTCCCCATTCTTTTGTTTAAGCTCCTGAATTTCCTCCTCCAGCTGGGTAATCCTTCCGGCTTCCCCCTGCCTGCGGCTTTCCATGGAAGCGATCTCAGCCTCTAAAGAGGATTGATCCTTTTCCAGAGATAAGAGTCCCATGCGAAGCTCCTGCATCCTTTGGGAGATTCCTTCCCGCTTTTCGCTGAACTCCGCCTGGCTTCCGGTGATTTTGGAAAGCTTTTCCTCGATTACGGAAATTTCATGTTCCGCTTCCTCCTGGACCTTGCGGGACGCCTCCAAGGCCGCCCTTAATTCTTTCAGCCGTATCTGAGACTGATCCCGTTCCTTTTGCAGGTCCTCAACCGCCCTTTGCAGATTTTCCCGCTCCGCCCGGCGGTTCTTCTGTTCCGCCTCCAGACGGATCCGCTCCTCCTGGGCGGAGGACAGCTCTCCCTGGGCGCCTAACAGCGCCGCCTCGTTTTTAGAAACCTCCGCCTGCAGCTGATGATACTCCTCCTGGGCCTTTTTCAGCTTTTCCTGAAGAACGGCCGCTTCCTTTTCATACTTTTCTATTTCGCCTACCCGGCTCAAGAGCCCCGAATTTCTGGCCAGCGAGCCTCCGGTCAGGGAGCCGCCGGCGTTAACCACCTGGCCGTCCAGGGTGACGATCCGGAACCGGTAGTGGAACTGTTTGGCAATGGCCACAGCGTCGTCCAGGCTTTCCGCCACCGCTACCCTGCCCAGCAAGGAATCGATGACGCCCTGATACTGAGTGTCAAACCGGCAAAGCCGGCTCGCAACGCCCACAAAGCCCATACAGTCCTCCAGGCCCGGCTCCTTCAGCACGTTTCCTTTAATAGTGGACAAGGGCAGAAAGGTAGCCCGTCCGCTGTCCCGCTGCTTTAAAAGCTGGATAGCCCTTTTCGCATCCTGCTCGGTGCTCACCACCAAATTCTGCATAGCGCCGCCTAATGCAGTTTCGATGGCCACAGCGTATTCGCTGGAAACCTGGAACAGGCGGGACACCGGTCCATGGACACCGGATAAGGCTCCCCTCTGGGATTCCTTCATGACCGTTTTTACGCTTTTTTGAAAGCCCTCCAGGTTTCTCTCCAGCTCTCTCAGCAAATTCGCCCGTCGAAGCTTTTCCTGTGCATCTAAGGAAAGCTGGTCGGCAAGCTTTTTGCTGTCCGCTAATTTCCCCCGCCTGGAATCCAAGCGGAGCTCATAGCCCTTGACTGTGTTGGCAAGGCCGCCGATCCGGTCATTGGTATCGTCCAGCATTTGCTGGTAATCCTTGAGCGCTTCATTGGTCTG
>OHOA01000848.1_pt1 | contig 9870 bp, 7 predicted proteins | sample 1569681 | NCBI WGS metagenome assembly OHOA01 (sample SAMEA3879609, study PRJEB24766) | human gut metagenome | biome: human-associated habitat; feature: feces | place: USA | collected 1985/1987 | reverse complement strand
TGCTGCTCACCACACGCAAGCGCGGCAAGAAGTAACGACACTTCCGGCATAATTTCCTCAAACCGGAACACCCCCGCATCCCAGACAGCGAAAGCTGCAGGATGCGGGGGTGTTCTGTTTATTGTTTGTTTACTGTTTAGGCGAATGGCGTTTTTTACGCCTGCATAGGATAAGGACCACCACCAGCAGGATAATGACAGCGGCCCCGATATACAGCGTGTAGGCACGCCGGAACGACCGTGCCGTATAGTGGATGACCGCCTGGACGGGCTGGGTGGGGGCGTCGTCCTCGCCGTTATAGGCCACCCGCTTGGCCTGTACGATCAGGCGGTGGGTGTTGATGCCGTAGGGCGTGCAGGTCATCAGGGAGAGCCAATCCTGCCCGTGCAGGATGCGCAGGGCTTTGTTCAGGGTCTCGAAATCATCCTTGGGGACCATGGGCAGGATGTTCTCGACCCGGTAGGCGTGGACCTCGCCCAGGATGTGCAGGTAGATCATGTCCCCTTCTTCCAGCTGGTCGATGTCGCTGAACAGCCGCGCCGAGGGCAGACCACGGTGGGCTGCCAGCCCGCCCACCGGCAGGGCCGTACCGGGCAGGTGCCCGGCGCCCACCTGCAGTACGCTGTCGTCGGTGCCGTGATAGATGGGGATGGTCTGGTTGATCTTGGGGATGGACGATGCTGTTGAGCACCAGGAACGCCGCCAGGCACAGCAGCACCGCCAGCACGCGGACCTGTTGGATCGTGCGTTTATATTTCATAACTGCTTTCCTTTGCGCGGAAACCGCAGGCATTTTATGCCGTAACAATATATGGCACTATTATATACGCGGCGGCGGGGGATTGTCATTTTTTGTCGAAATGGATATTCGCGGCATGCAAAAAGCCGGGCGCGGCGGGGCGCTCGGCTTTCTGGGTAGGTGTAGTTTAGATGATGATACCGTTACAATGGTCGACTTCGTGCTGGATGATCTGGGCGATCCAGCCGGTGAAGTTTTTGATGTGAGTGTGCATTTCGCGGTCCTGCCACTGCACCTTGATGGTTTTGTGGCGCTTGGTCTTGCGCTGGCCCTGCAGGGAGAGGCAGCCTTCCTCGGTAAGATAGAGGCCCTTGCGGTAGACAATCTCGGGGTTGAACATCTCCCGCAGGGTGCCCTCGTCATCAGAACGCCGCAGGATTTCCGGGTTCAGCATCACCAGATAGGAGCCTTCGTTCTCCACGGCAATGATGCGCTTGTTGACGCCGATCATGTTGGCAGCCATGCCTACGCAGCCATCGGCGTGGGCACGCAGGGTGTCCAGCAGGTCGTCCGCCGTGGGGATGTCATCAGCCGTGGCGGGCTGGGCTTTTTGGGCCAGGAATACCGTATCTTTCATCAGTTCGCGTACCATGGGGTTCTCCTTTGTCTATTATATAAGGTATTATAGCATAAAAGCGGGCGGATTCAAGCATCCGCCTCTACGGCAAGAGCGGTTATCATATTGTAGGGGGCCGATGCTCGCCATCGGCCGGAGCGGTGCTTAAGCCGCAAGGCGGGAATTGTGCGGTGTTGCCTTAGCGCACTTGACCGACCGGTCGGTCGGTTTTTGTAAGCCCAAGAAAGGATCTTTTCAACCTATGCCGAAATACAGTGTCAAAAAGCCCTTCACCATTCTGGTGGCGGTCATACTGGTGCTGGTGCTGGGCGTGGTCAGCCTGCTGCGCATCCAAACGGATCTGCTGCCCTCGATGAACCTGCCCTACCTGCTGGTAATGACCACCTACCCCGGCGCCAGCCCTGAACAGGTGGAGGCCGATGTGACCCAGCCGCTGGAAAACAGCCTTTCCACGCTGAACGGCGTGAAAAACGTGACCAGCCAAAGCAACGAGAACTACAGCCTTATCTTTCTGGAATACCAGGAAGATACCGACATGGACAGCGCCATGGTCAAGGCCAGCACGGCCGTAAACCAGCTGGGCGACACCCTGCCCGACATGGCCAGCACCCCCACGCTGATCGAGATCAGCCCCGATATGATGGCCACCCAGTACGTGGCTGTGGACTGCGAGGGCATGGACATCTACGAGCTGTCCGACTACATCAACGACACGATCTTGCCCCAACTGGAGCGCGTGGACGGCGTAGCCAGCGTTTCCGCCACCGGCCTGGTGAAGCAGACCGTGCAGATCACCCTCGATCAGGACAAGATCGATGAGGTGAACGACAAGCTGCTGGTGAAAGTCAGTGACCGGCTGGCCGAAGCCAAGGACCAGCTGGACGAGAACCGCGCCAAGATCAACGAAGGTCTGGCCCAACTGGACGACGCCCAAGCGCAGCTGGACAGCGGCAAAAGCCAGCTGAACACCCAGAAATCCAACATCACCCAGCAGCTGCGGGACGCCATTACCCAATTGGACGACCAGATCCCCACGCTGGAGCAGAAGATCGCCGACCTGAAAGGCCAGCTGGACAAGGCCAACCAACAACTGGGCAGCCTGAAGACCGATCCGTCCAGCCTGCCGGAGGTCACCCTGCCCATCGACGACGCGCTGTTTGCCAGCTGCAAGCAAATTCTGGCCCAGTACGACAGCGGGTACAACGCCGCCGCCCTGCCCGCCAATCTGGAAGAAGCCAAGAGCGACCTTAACAAGATGGCTGCCATGATCGCCTCCATCGACCGCGCCGATGCCGCCATCCAGGCCGCTGCCGCGCCGCTGACCGGCGATGCCACCATTGAGCAGGCCAATGCCGCGCTGAACATTCAGATCACGGCGCTTACGCTGCAAATTCAGCAGTTGGACAATGAAATCGCCAACGGCATCAACAGCGGTGCCACCGACGAGGAGCTGCAGGCCAAGCGCGACCAGCAGACCGCCCTGCAGACCCAGCTGACCACGGCCACCGCCAACCGCGATGCCCTGACCGGCTACAGCGACATGGTAAACACCCTGTCCACCACCCGCACCGCTTTGCAGAACGCCACCGTGCTGCTGAACGCCCGCAAGGACGCCGAGTCCAGCCTGAACAGCAGCACCGAGGAACTGCGCAAGACGCTGCAATCCACCATCTCCAGCCTGAACGACCAGCTGACCAAGGCCCAGACGATGCTGACCCAGCTGAACGACCAGCGCGGCAAGCTGCAGACGATGCTGGAGAATCTGGAAGAGAACCCCGTGGACCCCAGCCTGGCCGATATGGCCGTACAGCTGCTTTTAAGCGGCAGCGAGGCCCAGCTGCAGCTGGGCGAGTTCCAGCTGGAAAGCGGCCGTACCCAGCTGGAATCCGGCAAAGCGCAGTTGGACGCCGCGCAGGAAGAATACGATTCTGCCCGCGAAGAAGCGCTGAAAAGCGCCAACCTGGACCAGCTGCTGAACATGAACACGTTGAAACAGCTGATCTCCGCCCAGAACTTCTCGATGCCCGCCGGGTATATTGAGGGCGGCGAGGGCGATGACAACCGCTACATTGTAAAGGTGGGCGACACCTTCGACAGCGCCGACACACTGAAAAGCATGGTGCTGTGCAACATTGACGGCATCGGCGATGTGCGCCTGTCCGACGTGGCGGACGTAGAGATCACCGACAACGCCGACGACAGCTACGCCAAGGTGGGCGGCAACCGCGCGGTGCTGCTCTCCATTTACAAGAGTTCCACCGCGTCCACCTCAGCCGTGTCCTCCGCCAGCACCGCCGCCATGCAGACTTTGATGGACGGCAAGGACGGCCTGCACCTGACCACCATCATGGACCAGGGCGACTACATCCGCATGATCGTCAAGAGCGTGCTGTCCAACCTGGTGGAAGGCGCCGTGCTGGCCATTCTGGTGCTGGCACTGTTCCTGAAGGACCTGCGCCCAACGCTGGTCGTCGCCATCTCGATGCCGCTGAGCGTGCTGTTTGCCATCGTGATGATGTATTTCACCGGCATCACCTTCAATATCCTCAGTCTGTCGGGCCTGGCGCTGGGCATCGGCATGCTGGTGGATAACTCGGTCGTTGTCATCGAGAACATCTACCGTCTGCGCGGGCGCGGCGTACCGGCCCCGCGGGCTTCGGTTCAGGGTGCCCGGCAGGTTTCGGGTTCCATCATCTCCTCGACCCTGACCACCATCTGCGTATTTTTGCCGATGATCTTCTCCACCGGCATGGTGCGCGAACTGCTCACCGATATGGCACTGACTATCACCTTCAGCCTGCTGGCCTCGCTGATCGTGGCGTTGACCGTGGTGCCCTGCGCGGGTTCCACCGTACTGCGCACCCAAAAAGAGGTCAAGCACCCGCTGTTTGACAAGCTGCTGGACGGCTACGAGAAAGCCCTGCGCTTCTGCCTGAAAGTCAAGGCCCTGCCCCTGGGGCTGGCTATCGGCCTGCTGGTGCTGTCGGTGTGGCGCATTGCCACCATGGGCATTGTCATGATCCCCGATATGGGCAGCAACCAGCTCTCCATCACCGTGGACGTGGCCGACGACATCGTCAAGGACGACGCTTTTGCCACCGCCGATGCTGTAATGGACGCCGTGAGCGCCCTTGACGGCGTACAGACCGTGGGCGCGATGTCCGGCGGCAACAGCATGGTGTCCATGATGGGCAGTGATGCCGCCGTGGACAACACAACCTTTACCTATTATGTACTGCTGACCGATGAGGGTGCCCGCCGGGGCAGCGAAATTCAAGAACAGATCACCGATGCCACCGCCTCCCTGCCCTGCGAAGTGACCGTGAATGCCAACGGCATGATGGACATGAGCGCACTTTCCGGCAGCGGTATCGAGGTCGACCTGTACGGCAGTGACCTGAACGATTTGAACACTGCCGCCGGGCAGGTGGTCGACCTGTTGAACAGCGTGGACGGCATTGCCAACGCCAGCGACGGCCAGGAGAACGGCGACGAGGAGATCAACATCTCCATCGATAAGGACAAAGCCATGCGGATGGGCCTGACCGTAGCGCAGGTCTACCAGCAGGTAGCCGCCAAACTGACCACCGATACCACCGCCACCACACTGAAAGCCAGCGGCACCAACTACACCGTGACCATCGTGGACAAGACCGAAACGCCGGATCTGGACAGCCTGTTCAACATGGAATTTGAGACGACCACCACCGATGAGGACGGCAGCAGCGTAACCGAGACCCATACCTTGGGCGAGTTTGCCACCCGCACCACCAGCGCAGGCTTTGTTTCCATCGCCCGCGAGAATGGCTCCCGCAAGATGAGCGTGACCAGCGAGACCGTGGACGGCTACAACACCACCCTGCTCTCCCGCGAGGTGGAGCCGAAGCTGGCCGCGCTGGATCTGCCCGACGGCGTGACCGCCGAGCTGGCCGGTGAAACTACCCAGGTGGCCGAGATGCTGCAGCAGATGGTGCTTATGATGACCCTGGCGCTGATCTTCGTCTACTTTGTTATGGTGGCGCAGTTCCAGAGTTTGCTGTCGCCCTTCATCGTGCTGTTTACGATTCCACTGGCCTTTACCGGCGGCATGCTGGGGCTGATGATTGCCGGCGAACAGCTTTCGCTGATCTCGCTGATGGGCTTCCTGGTTTTGATGGGCGTTGTCGTCAACAACGGCATCGTCTTTGTGGACTACGCCAATCAGCTGCGCATTGGCGGGCTGGAGCGTACCGACGCGCTGGTAGCCACCGGCCGTACCCGTATGCGCCCCATTTTGATGACCACCCTGACCACCGTGCTGGCTATGGTAACGATGCTGTTCAGCCAGGATGTGGGCAGCGACATGAGCAAGGGTATGGCCATCGTAATCATTGGCGGCCTGACCTATGCCACGTTGATGACGCTGTTCATCGTGCCCGTGATGTACGACCTGTTCTACCGCAAGCCGCCGGTGAACATTGACGTGGGCGACGATGGCATGGACGAGCTGCCCGATGACGCCACCGAATTTGCGGCAGAGTTTGCCGCCCGCCGCGCCGGTACAGCCCAGCCTGCCGCCGACGGCGAAGCGGAACCCACTTTTGAGACCACCCTGCTGCCCCCGAAGGAGGATGCGAAATGACCCCTGACAGCCATGCACAGCGCAAAGCCAAAGTATACGAAGCCGCGCTGGCCTTAACGTCTCAGGGCGTCAGCCCCGCCGCTATGACCATCCAGCAGCTGGCCGATGCCGCGGGCATCGGCAAAGGCACCGTATACGAATATTTTTCCTCGAAGGAAGAGATTTTGCAGGGCGTGGCCCGCTACTGCTTTGCGCAGGAGAACGAGCGCATCTCCGCCCGGTTTGACCGCTGCCGCACGCTGGTCGATTTGGAGAATGAGCTGGTGGACTATTTGCAGGAGGTTGCCGCCCAGCGGATGAGCACCTACCGGCTGTTGGCCAGCAGCTTTGGCCAGCAGGCCGCTTTGCCCGAATGTACCGACGAATGTCGCAGCCAGCTGACTGCCCTGACCGATGCGCTGGTGGCCCGCCTGCAGGCCGCCGGGGAGATTGACCCCGACTTGACGATGGACGCTTGCCGCACCTCGATCTTCTGCACCGTGACCGGTGGGTTGATTGCCCTGTGCTGCAGCGCCGGCAGCGGCACCTCCCTGCCCGCCCTGCCGCAGAATTTGCGGGGGGCATTGCATAGGAGTTTGCAAGCTCCCAAATAAATACTAAACAAAAACAGCCCTGCGCTTTGGAGAATGGCGCAGGGCTGCTTTTTTGATAGATTTAAAATGGCACTCCAAAGTTCCGCTTGGTCACAGGACCAAACGGAACTCTGGTTGGAGAAATCCTTGTATAGATGGAGTAAGTTACTTTTTGATGGTCTCCTTGATCATGTTGAATAGCACGGCTGCTCCAATACCCCAGCCAGCCAGAATAATCAGGTAATCAATAATTCCCATAGTATTCACCTCTATAAAGCGTTCAGTCTGCTTTTTCTGTCTCTTGCTTGGGAACATAGCATGCGCTGTTTGCAACGAACATTGTGATTGCCGCACAAATCAGGCCAAACAGGAAATGGCTGATTCCCAGGGGCGAACCCAACGCCCAGTAGCCCAGCGTCGATACGATGGCAACAACGATTGTGATCAGGGTTCCCTTCTCATTCATCTTTTTACGCCAGTAGAAAATACCACAGAAAATCGGAACCAATGCCGCACCAGCCGGTGCACCAACATCTTCCATGATCGACACGATCGAAGATCCGAAATAGCCAACGATCAGGCCCGCGATTGCGACAAGGATCATAAAGATGCGCTGCAGGGTAAGCGTTTGTTTGTCATCCATCTTTTTGAAGCGGCCGACCACATCGCGGGACAGCATGATGGAGCAAACCATCGTAACCGATGCTGCGGTCCCCATAACAGCTGCCAACAATGCTGCCAGCAGGATGGCACCCAGGAATGTACCCGTGTAATTATTGATCATAGCGGGCAGGATGGAGTCCGAGGTGTCCAGTTCCGTGATCAGCGCAGCGCCAACCAAACCAATCAGGCTGGCAAACAGCAGATACGGTACATAGATCAGCAGAGTTGCGGTAAGGTAGGCGTTCCGCGCCTCACTGCCGCTCTTGGCACCGCATATACGCAGGAAGTTCTCGTTGTTGATCATGTTGCTGGTGCCAAAGTAGAGCGCAGAGGAAATCATCGTGCCCCAACCAACCGCAGCGCCGACTTTGAGCATTTTAGCCAAAAAATCAAATAAATTTGCGTTCTTTTTCTTATACAAAATCGTTTACCGGACCCATCCGGTCGGCTGTATAATATTCGCTGCGCTTGATCTCGCCGGGCAGGTCGATGCCAGTAGCCTCCCGCAAGCCAAAGGCGGCAAAATAATCGCAGAATCGTTCTTTTCCAAGCCGTGCGCCGATCTGGATAAAGCAGGGGTTGCAGCTGACGGCCAGCCCTTGTGCGAAAGTCTCGGCTCCATGGACGTGGCCGTTGGCGCAGCGGAACCGTGTGCCTGCCACGCTGATCTTGCCCGCGCATACAAAGTAATCGGTGGGCTTGCAGGCGCCGCTGTCCAGCGCGGCGGCCGCTGTGATGAGCTTGAATACACTGCCGGGCTCATACAGGTCGCTGATGGCCTTGTTGCGCCACTGGGCCTGCTGGGCCTTTTGCAGGGCGGCGCTGCGTTCCTCACCGGTCAGGGCATCCACCGCCGCGCGGGCATCGTCATCGATGAGCCGCCGGGGCGTGTTGGGGTCGTAGTCCGGCTGGCAGCTCATCGCCAGCACAGCCCCCGTCTGCACATCCATCACAATGCCCACGCCCCGCTCGGCCACATGGTGCTCCTGCACGGCGGCGGAGAGGGCGCTTTCCAGCCAGTGCTGAATTTCTGCGTCGATGGTCAGCGTCAGGCTGTTGCCGGGCACGGCCTCCTGCAGGGTCTGGTAGTGGGTAGGCATGTCGTAGCCCCAGGCGTTTTTGGCCGTTAAGATCTGCCCGTTCTGGCCGGTCAACTCCTTATTATAGTAAAGTTCCAGCCCCCACAGGCCCGCGTTGTCTACATCGGTAAAGCCCAGCAGGCAGCCCATAAAGTTGCCCTGCGGGTAAACGCGCTTGGTATCCTGCAAAATCTGGATGCCCTGGGCATTGTGCTCCTGACACCAGGCACGCACGGCGTCGGCCATCTCCCGGCCGGCGCGGCGGCGCAGCAGGCAGTCGTTGGAGGTGCGGACCGAGAATTTTTCCAGCGTTTCCGCATAGTCTAGTTCCAGTATCCCGCTCAATGCTTTGGCGGCAGGCTCCACCAGCTCGTCGGCCAACTCCCGCGGGGCGGCACGGATGGTCCAGCAGGTCTCGCTGGCAGCCAGCAGCGTGCCATCAGCCGAGGTGATCTCCCCGCGGGCGGCGGGCAGTGTGGCCCCGCGCAGCTGCTGGTCGGAGGCGCGGGCGGCATAACCGTCGGCGTCCACCAATTGCAGCACGGCCAGCCGCCCTACCAGCCCGCCCAGGCACCCCACAGCCAGCACACCTGCCAGCAGCCGGATGCGCAGCCGCATCCCCTTGGTTTGCAAAGGTGAAAGGTGACGCATGAGAAAAGCCCCCTTTTCAGCGTAGTTCAGTTCTTTTCAAGCTATGAAACGCAATCTGGCAAAATGCCGAAATTTGGGCCGCAAATTCGTTCAAACGTCAATTGACCTTTAAACGGAATCAGCGTAAAATGTTAAGTAATGAATTTGACAATAATTTGTCAAGCTATAAAGGAGGCAATTTTATGGCAAGATTTACTCTCCCCCGTGACCTGTATCACGGCCCCAAAGCCCTGGAGGCATTGAAGACCCTGCCCGGCAAGCGCGCAATGATCTGCGTCGGCGGCGGTTCCATGAAGCGGTTCGGCTTCCTGGATCGTGCCGAGGCTTACTTAAAAGAAGCCGGCATGGAAGTGGAGCTGTTCGAGGGTATCGAGCCTGACCCGTCCGTTGAGACCGTCATGAAGGGCGCAGCTGCAATGGAGAAATTCCAGCCGGACTGGATCGTTGCCATCGGCGGCGGTTCCCCCATCGATGCCGCCAAGGCCATGTGGATCAAGTACGAGTATCCTGACATCACCTTTGAGGATATGTGCAAGGTCTTTGGCATCCCGCCGCTGCGCCGCAAGGCACACTTCTGTGCCATCTCCTCCACCTCCGGCACTGCTACCGAGGTGACTGCCTTCTCCATCATTACCGATTATGAGAAGGGCATCAAGTATCCTATCGCTGACTTTGAGATCACCCCCGATGTCGCTATCGTCGACCCCGAGCTGGCCCACACCATGCCCAAAAAGCTGGTGGCCCACACCGGTATGGACGCCATGACCCACGCCATCGAGGCTTACGTTTCCACTGCCAACTGCGACTTTACCGACCCGCTGGCCCTGCATGCTATCGAGATGATCCAGGCCAACCTCATTGGCAGCTACAACGGCGATATGGATAAGCGCGACGCCATGCACAACGCG
>OHOA01000840.1_pt1 | contig 9959 bp, 2 predicted proteins | sample 1569681 | NCBI WGS metagenome assembly OHOA01 (sample SAMEA3879609, study PRJEB24766) | human gut metagenome | biome: human-associated habitat; feature: feces | place: USA | collected 1985/1987 | reverse complement strand
CTCCCGGGTCCCGTCGGTGTGCACCCGATAGATCCGGTACATAAAGGCGTTCTCGGCCTTTTCCCAGTACACCCGGGCTTCCATGGTCTTATCCGTGGGGTAAATCACTTCGTCCAGCGTGACGCCGGACGTGGCCTCCGGAGCGGTACGGTCGGTTGTGAAGGCCATCTGACCTACGTTGACGGCATAGTCCTCCACGCCGTCGGGAGCCGTAAAGCGCAGGGAGATGGCAATGGCAGTCTTTCCTGCGTCTTCCGACAAATCGATGGTGGTGGTATTCCACTGGCCGTCTGCCGTGGTGGTCAGGGGATAGAATTTAAAGTTTTCCGCATCGTAGGTATCGCCGAAGCACAGGCCCAGCTCCACCTGGACACCGGCAACCGGCGTCTTATAGGTCATGGAAAATTCGCTGTCCTTCGTAATCTCCAGCTGCGCGCTATAGAGCTTGACGTGGTTGGATTTTCCCGCATCCATGGAGCCGGACAGCTTCATGGAGGTGCCGGCATACCAGGCATCGGCATAGTCGATGACGGCATCCAGCTTCTGGCCCTCGGATTCGATGATCCAACGCCAGGTGGGCAGCACATCGGTCAGGGACCGGTTGTACCAGCCGTCCTCTTTGCCCACCACTTCGCCATTCTCATAGAAGCGGTAGCCGTTACCTGCAGTAAAATTGGTGACAAAATCCGTGCCGATGACCGGAGTCTGATCGGCCACCAGGCTGGCAAAGCCGCAGAATTCATTGGTCGGACGGTATGTAGAAGACGGATCATAGGTGGGTCCCACCCACAGCTTCTGATCCTGATTATTCAAGAAATCCTCGGAGCTGGTCGCCTGGGTCAGGGTGCAGGTGGGAGCCAGGATACCCAAAGAGCATTTCAAGATCCCATTTTCATCCAAACGGGCTTGATAGTTTCCGCCCTTTACGCCGGACATACCGGACATCGGCCAGTATTCCCAGGTGGAGTGAATGTTCCACGGGTTGACGCCGGTCTGCTGGGCGGCCTGAATGGTGCTGTCTACGTAGCCGTTGCCGGACATATCCAGCCACCAGTGGTCCGTAACCCGGGTGTCTCCGTCCTGCATCCAGGACTGGATGCTGCCGGTGGACAGGCTGCCGGAGCCGTTGTACCAGGTAATGGTAAAGTTATCGGGCTTAATCTCCTGGAGATACTCCAGGAATTCTTTAAAGCCGGCCACGCCGGTACCGGATTCGGCATTGAAGATATAGCCGTCAAAGCCGTAATACTGTGCAATTTCCACCAGCTTGTCGGCGGCAATGAAACGGCCGTCTTCGTCCTGCTCTACCATTTCCCTGACGAATCGATCGCCGTAGGTGCTGTCGCCCCAGGGGAGGAAAATGGTGCCGGTTGCCGGCACGCCGTTGCGGTGGGCCGCATCAATGATCTCCGGGGAGGGAATGGCAATGGGGCCCTCGGACGAGGAGCCGCCCCAGAAGTTGAAAATATCCACATACTGGAAATTATTAAATACATAGGCCGAGTCCCCGTCTCCTCCCTGGGAAGGCGCCTGACTCGCCCGGGCGTTGGCCATGGCCAAGGGCATCACCTTGGCATCCCGGGAGGCCAATGGGTTGACATTGGGTCCCATCCAACGCTCTGCCAGGGGAATGGCGCTGCGGTTGTACCGGGCATCCGGATCGTTGTCCGGGCTCCAGTTTTTCAGCTCGTCGATCTGGAAACAAGATCCATAGGGCTGCAGCGTCTCATTTTCATAGGTAATACTCATTGGGAATTTCCAATGGCTCCGGCCAATAGCCCAAAATGGCTCCGGCTGCGGAGACCGGCTTCGTGACGCCGGCAAAGGTGCCGGCCAACAGGGCTGCCGCACACAAGGCCGACACGGCTCTTTTCAAAAGTTTCAATTGCGCTCCTCCATTCATGATGTCGCTGTATGGCATTGCGGACAAAACCTCAGGGTACAAACAGGCAGAGGCTTCATCCATCGAACCGATACTTTTTACAGATATGGTGGATGAAAAGCGGGGCAGGCCCGGCTCACAGGCCTGCCCCTTGCATGGGAAATTATTGGTTTTCCAGGAAACGCATCAGGATGGTCGCAATCTGCGCCCGGGTTGCGGCTCCTCTGGGATTCAGCGTCGTGACCGTTCCGTTGGCTACGCCTGTGATCAGGCCCTTCGACACCGCCCAGTTCATGCCTTCCTTCGCAAATGTCGAGACCTTCTCTCCATCCGGATAGCCCGCCAGAACGTCCTCTTCCACTGCGCTTTCGCCGCTGTACCGGTACAAGATGGTCGCCAGCTGTTCCCGCGTCACCATCTTCTCCGGACGGAAGATGCCTTCCGACGTTCCTTCCACGATTCCTTCGCCGGCTGCCCAGATTACCGCCTCTGTGAAGTATCTGCCGGCCTGCACATCCTCAAACGGATTCTCCAGCCCTTCCACACTCGGCTCTCCTGCAATCCGGTACAGAATCGTCGCCAGCTGGCCCCGCGTCAGCTTGCTGTTGATGCCGAAGATCCCGCTGCTTACGCCTTCCATGTATCCTCCGCGCACCATGTAGTCCACGCCTTCGTGATACCAGGCATCCAGCGCCACATCCTCAAACATCTCGGAAGCGCATACCAGGTTCATCGCATCCTGCAGCGCCTTCCGGGCCTCCGCCAGGATGGCTTCCACTTCCTCGCGGCTCTCCGCCGCCTCTACGGCCTCCCGAGCCTCTGCCTGCACGGCTTCCACCGCCTGCTTCTGCTCGGCGTTGCACGCGCTGGTATCCACCTGGATCAGCTCCATCAGCGCATAGTACTTCGCAGACGCCAGGGCGGCTTCCTCCGCCTTCTTCTGCGCTTCCTCTGCGGCCTTCTGGGCGGCTTCCGCCTCTTCCGCTGCCTTCTGCGCATCCGCCAGGAACTCCACCATCTCCGCCTTGATCTTTACGATCTCGCCGTAGGTTTCCGTCACCTTCTGGGCGTACTCCGCTGCCAGCGCTGCCGATGCGGCTGCCTCCTGGTTGGCCGCTTCCGCCGCTTCCTTTGCAGCCTCGGCTGCTGCCTGAGCTTCTTCCGCTGCGGCCTGGGCGGACTCGGCGGCCGCCTGGGCCTCCTTCGCCTCTTCCGCTGCCCGCTCGGCGGCTTCCCGATCCTCTGCTGTGGTGTCGGCCGCTTCCTCAGCCTTCTTCCGGGCCTCTTCCGCCTTCTGCTGAGCCTCCTCGGCCGCCTTCTGCGCCGCTTCCGCAGCTGCCTGGGCCGCCTGGGCCTTCGCCTGGGCGTCTGCCGCCTTCGCCGCGCTCTCCGCTGCCTCGGCTGCGGATTCCGCTGCTGCGGCCGCCTCAGCCGCCGCCTTCTGCGCCTCCTGGGCTGCCGCCAGGTTGGACGCCTCGGCCGCTTCCGCAGCTGCTGCCGCTGCCGCCTTGGCTTCCTCGGCCTTGGCCTGGGCTTCCTCGGCCTTGGCCTGAGCTTCCTCTGCCTTGGCCTGGGCCGCCTCGGCTGCCGCCTTATCCTCGGCCGCAGCTCCCGCCGCCTCCTCGGCCGCCTTCTGGGCTTCCTCGGCCTTGGCCTGGGCCGCCTCAGCGGCTGCCTGGGCTTCCTGGGCTCCCTTCTGGGCCTGAGCCGCTGCCTCGGCAGACTTCGCCGCCTCGGCTGCAGAACCTGCCGCCAGAGCGGCGTTCTCCGCTGCCTTCTGCGCCTCCTGGGCTGCCGCCAGGTTCGACGCCTCAGCCGCTGCTGCGGCGTCCTCCGCCGCCTTCTGAGCAGCTTCCGCTGCTGCCTTTGCCGCCTCGGCCTTGGCCTGGGCCGCCTCGGCTGCTGCCTGGGCATTCTCGGCGGCTTCCTTGTCCTCCGCTGCGGAAGCTGCCGCTTCCGCAGCCGCCTTCCGGGCTGCCTCAGCCGCTTCCTGCGCCGCCTCGGCCTGCTCCTGGGCCTCTTTTGCCGCCTGGGCGGCCGCTTGCGCGGCGGCTAAAAGCGCCTCTAAATCCTCGCTCTGCGCCGTGCAGACCACATCGGCCCGGTTCCGAACCCGGATCCGGGGGAAGGGTCCCTCCGGCGCGTTGAAGGTATTGTCGTAGGAGGCAACGCCCGTTACCGCAATGGCGCAGCCTACTTCCAGATTTTCCACATCCTGAGCCGTCGTGATATAGCCGTCGATGAAAACTCGGGCCGTGTCGCCTTGGGCATCCCGGACCATAATGGTCTGTACCAGCCCGTTGGCCAGCTCAAAGCGCTCCACCGTACCCTGCAGCGTAATCAAGCTGCCCAATACGGAGCCGTCGTTCACCTGTGCGGCGGTGACCGTCTTCGGCGCCACAGGCTCAGTATGGCCGAGCTTCTCCACGCTGGAAACCTGCAGCTCCATTTCGCCCTGATAGAAGTCCGTGGTGCCGGTCATCCGGACCACATCGCCAATCTGGTATTCGCCCGCCACCGGGAAGCAGCAGATGCCTGCGGTTTCATCCTGAACATAAATGCAGTCGAAGAACGCCGTATCCTGGTCGAAACCGGACGCGTTGGAGGTCACCACACCTTGAATGGTGTACTTAAACCCTTTCTCGGTCTGTTGCTGCACCGTGGCAATGTCCGTGACCACAACCGGGTTGACATACTGGACCAGATTCTCACAAATGTCGTAATTGGAGTAATTCTTCTCGGCGTTGGAGTCGGAAATGGTCGCCTGTACCTCGAAGTTACTCATAAATGCCGCGCCGGAGACCACAATGAGGCCCTGGCCTTCCAGCTCCTCGGTGCCCAAAACCATCAGCCGGTTGTCGCCTTCGGCAACCGGATACCTCGGCATCCCGTCACCGCCCAGACCGTCGTTGTCGGAGTCCTTGGAATAGGTCGTTGCGTGGCCGTAAACTACAGGCGTCACCGTGTCCGGGAGGGTTGTGGTGGGATTGCCCTCGCCGTCCACCGCATAGATGGAAGCGCCTCCATATTGGCTGAACAACTGGGAATACATGTTGTCATTCGGATGCTCCGGATCGAACTCCACGCCGTCCATCAGGAAGCTGTCCCAGTTATAGGTGCTGAAATACAGCCGCTGGGTCTGACCGCCGTTGAGGCTGTCGTCATTTGTGGCGTCATCGCCAATGCGCAGGGAGGAACCCAGGGCCTCCAAAACCTTATTCTGCTGGGCCGCCATATGGTCGGCGGCAGGGAAATCGGCATAGTGCTCATAATAGTCCGACCAGCCCGCCAAAACCACGGCGCCACCGGCCTGGTTAAAGCGGACAATGGCCTGAATCTCCTCGTCGGAATAGGTGGCGTAGGGGTCCCGAAGGGCCGAGCCGTCCCGGCGGGAGGGCGCTGTGAGGATCAGCATCTTGTATTTCTCATTGCTGCAGGCGGCAATGAGCTCCTCGCTGGTCTTCAGCTCTACCGTCCGGACCGAGTACTCTGCAGCCAGGTTGCCGAAGTTGCCCATGGAATCCTGATAGTTTCCGGCCACATACTCGTTATAGTGGGAGGCGTCGATGCCCACGTACACCAACTCGTCCGCATTGAGCACGTCCAGCTCCACATCCATGGAGAATTCGTAATCAACTCCGTCAAGCTCCATCCCGACGGTGACGGTAATGGTCATGACCTTGGCCGTCTCGGGCGTGTAGGAGAAGGTGAGCGTCTGTGTGCCTGAGGCGGGCACAGTGTAACCGGTGGTGTCCGAACCCAAAACCACAGAGCCGTCGGTGGTGTAGGTCACATAGGTCACCTGCGCATCCTGGGACTCGCTGTTAAACAGAGTTGTTTCGATCTCCAGCTCCTCGCCGGTCACCGGGGTGGCCGTATCGCATTCCACGCTGGAAATGCCCAGCTTCAGGGTCTCGCCGACCCACACGGGGGCTGTAACCGCCAGATCTCCGTCGCCCTGGGTGACACGGATATAGTAATAGCTATACGTGGGATCCAGCGTACAGGTCAGTTCGCCGGTGGCCAGAACGGCGGGATCGTCCCAGGTGTAGGCCACTTTTCCGGAATTGACTACCACCTCAACCTTGGAGATGCTGTCGGAAGCGTCCGGGTCAAAGAGCTGGACGGCAATCTCCAGCGTTTCGGGCACCTCTTCGATGATGGAGCCCAGAGGAAGGCCGTTTACGGTGTAATAAATCTCCAGGTTCTTGTCCTCTGTGGAATAGACCTTCAAATCCCGGATGGCCTGGTAGATCCCCTCTTCGGAGAAATCGTCGGTCAAAATGACGTCCCGGGCATCGTTGGCGTTGCCCCATTTGCCCTTGTGGTTGTCCTGGTTATTGGTGGGAGCCACATGCCAGCCTTTGTCCAGGGCCATGGTGTAGTACTCATAGCTGGGGTAATAGCCGCCGGCGCCGATGGCCCCTTCTCCGTTGCCCACCTCCACCAGGAAGATCCGGCTGTCAATGAGCGCATCCCAATAGCTGAAATCCGTGAAGGTGCCGAAGGTGGAGCCGGGGTGGTTAAACTGTGACAGGGAACCGGCGCCCTCCGGTTGACTCAGCAGGGCGTAATAGGCCTTCATACCGGCATCGGCCGTCTTGTTGTTCAGCGTCGTGTTGTTGCGGGAGACGATGCCGGGGGTGTTGAAGGTATTGATGTGGCCGGGGCCGCCGGACCAGGTCATCTCGAAACCGGCAATGGCCACAACATCAGACTGGGAGGCGTTGAAGTCGGCCACCGCCTGCTTGTACGCAGCCCAGGTCTGCTGGCTGTACGCTGTCGCCAGACTCATGTCGTACAGGGCCCCCTCCGGGTTGGCATCGCCGGACTTGTCGAAATAGTTGGAGTGATCGGTAAACGCCACAAAGTCCACATTGGCGCTGTCGGGCAGACCGGCGACATAATCCAGGGCGGACTCCAAAGAGCCGGAGCCATCGGAATAGGTGGTGTGAGAATGCAGCTGTCCAAAATACAGCTGCTCCGTGGCGGTGCCTACGGTAAAGCTCCAGGTCCGGCCGGCGGATTTGCCGTCGCTCCGGGTTACGGTGACGGTGACGCTGGTTCGGCCCGGGGCCAGGTCCGCCTCCGGGGTGTAGGACACTCTGCCGTCGGCGTAAACCGCATCCACCGGAGTGCCGGCCACAGTCATGGTCACCGCAGGGTTCTCTCCCGCATTGGAAACCGCGGCAGAGATGGTAGGACGCAGGTTATCGCCGGTTTGGCTCCCGGCAGCCGGGGTGAGCCGGTCAATCACCGGCTCGTCCCTGACGGGGATTTCTGCCGTATCCTGGAAGGTCACGCCCTTGGTATCCGTACCGGTGATGAGGATCTGAAGGCTCTCGCCGGTGACGGACGCGGCCGGAATGGCCAGGGTATAGACGCCGTCGGCTTCGGTGTACGCAAGGGGGTCGCCATTTAAGGAGACCTGCAAATCCTGCACGCCGAAAACCGCGTCGACGGTGAAGGTGAGGGAATAGGCCTGACCCAAAAATGCGTCGGCCAGCGTGCCAAAGACGACGGCAGGCGCGTTCACAACGCCTCCGGTCAGGCTCGTGTTGGCGCAGGGATAAAAATGGAAGGTATAGATATCCGGGTCCGTGACGTTGTACATGCTATAGGACTTGTAGGACCCGGCATAGTACTCCAGGAATTGCGCGTACTGCCCGTTGAACTTGGCCGTGCGGCTCTCCAGGGTATAGCCGCCGTTGTAGGCCGCCAGGGTCCAATCTGCGTCCTCAGTGGGCTCCGTCTGGTAAAATGCGTTGTTGCCCGTCCCGTTGGAGCACAGGTAACCAAAGGTCTCGTTGACAAAGCGGTAGTACCCTCCGTTTTTCTCCACAGTAAACACCAGGGCTCCGTTGGCAGCCGTGGCTTTGCCGTCGGCGACACTGGCAGGGGCGTTTTCAATGGAGGGACTTTCTGCGTTGTCATCCTGGCAGGCCAGAACGCCTTGGGCAGACTGGTTGAACAGAACAACCTGATCTCCAGCCTCCGGCAGGCCCGCATCCGGGTCGGGCAGGTCCCCGGTTACCTTGTAAAAGGCCTGGGCAAACAGCGCTTCGTCGGTGACGGCGCTGTAGGAGCTCCAGTTGTTTTTCTCCGCATACCACTCCAGGTAATTGCCGCGGACCGTGTTCTGGATGTAATAGCAGCCGCCGGTTGCAGCGGGCTGCAGGTTCCAATCGGAATAGACGTCGTCCAGAGGCGTACTGGTGAAGCTCTCGCCCATGGAGAGCTTCTGGCCGTCCTCGGTGGAGAAGGTGTAGCTGCCGTCTTCGTTGACGCCCACCGTCCAGACGTCGGCGGCGGTAAAGCCGGACAGCTGGTCTCCGTTGAGAACGACGTCGGTCCCATTGTTATAAAAACCGTTGTAGGTGGTGGACAGCGCCTTTAAATTGGCGGGATTGTAAATGACCACCCGGTCTCCCTGCGCCAGAGGACCCGACGGCACAGGCTCTTCCGTGGTCTCGAGGACCAGATAGAACCGGTGGGCGAAAAGCCCCTCGGTGGCCTCGGTGATGGAGCCGTAGGCGCTCCAGTTATTCTTTTCCGCGTACCACTCCAGGTACAGGCCCCGGGCGGCGTTTTGGATGTAGAAGCAGCCCTCCGTTGCAGCGGGCGTGATCTGCCAATCGGGATTCACCTCGTCCAGGGGCGTGCTGGAGAAGCTCTCCCCCATAGCCAGCTTCCGGCCATCCTGGGTGGACAGCGTGTAGCTGCCGTCCTCATTGACGCCCACCGTCCAAATTTCGGTATCGGAATAGCCGGTGAGCTTGCCGTCTGTCAACGTGAGCGCAGCGCCTGTGTTATAAAATCCGTTGTACACCTGGGACAGCGCCACAGAGCTCTCCGGATTATAGACAATGACCCGGTCTCCCGAATGAAGCTCCGTGACGAAGCCCTCCTTCCGAGCATCCGGAACTTTGTAGAAAGCCTGCGCAAAGAGGCTCTCCGTCTCCTCGGTGATGGAGCCGTAGGCGCTCCAGTTGCCCTTGTCTGCATACCATTCCAGGTACAGGCCCCGGCCGGTGTTTTGTATGTAGTAGCAGCCGTCGGCTGCCGCTTCCGTTACGCGCCAGTCGGAATATACTTCGTCCAGGGGCATGCTGGAGTAGCTCTCGCCCATGGCCAGCTTTTGGCCGTCCGCCGTGGAAAAGGTATAGGTGCCGTCGTCATTGACGCCGACGGTCCAGATATCGCTCTCCGTGTAGCCTGTCAGGACTCCGTTTTCCAGCGTCACGTCTGTGCCGTTGTTATAAAAGCCGGTGTAGGTGGTAGACAGCGCTTTACCGTGGACCGGGTTATAGATGACCACCCGGTCGCCGTCGTCAAACAGCGCCTCCGGCTTCTCCGGCTCGGTGGGCTCCACCGGATCTGTGGGCTCAGTCGGTTCTACCGGCGTGCCGCCGGTCAGCTTGTACAGGGTAAAGTCCGAAGGATAGCCGTTGGGATTTCCGTTGACTGTGGTGGATTTGTAGGCCCGGAACTTGCTCCCGGAGCCTTTGTTGCTGGCCAGGATTACGGTATCTTCTCCCTGACCGGCAAACCGGAACGTGCCGTCTGTGCAGGTCACGGTCCAGCTGTAATCGCCGGAGGTAATGCCGTTGTCGTTTCCTCCGGTGGGCGCGACGGAAACGCCGTTACAATCCGTCAGCCTGACGCCGTCCCCGTCTACCGTCAGGGTCCAGGGGTGCAGCGGATCGGTTACAGCATCTACCGTAGCATCCATCGCCTCGGCTGTAATCCAGCTGCCGTCCAGGATGCCGAGCCCGTAGCCTGTCTGTACAGCCAGTACATACTGTCCTGAGGTCAGCTCCTCCATGTTGGTAATCTTGGTGTAAGTGGCAGACCCGGCTGCAAAGATTGCCGTGGGAACCATGGTTAGAATCATGGCCGCCATCAACAACCACGCCAGAAGCCTGCTGCGGGTACCGTTTTTCATAGTGATCCTCCTTTTTCTGCTCATCCGTTATGGGGATGCAGGGCACTTGTATGCTTATGATAGCACAAATTCTAAAACTATGCCATACTTCCACCTTCCTTTTTACATAGACCTTACATTTTTGGTACAAAC
>OHOA01000831.1_pt1 | contig 10046 bp, 8 predicted proteins | sample 1569681 | NCBI WGS metagenome assembly OHOA01 (sample SAMEA3879609, study PRJEB24766) | human gut metagenome | biome: human-associated habitat; feature: feces | place: USA | collected 1985/1987 | reverse complement strand
TAATACCAGTTAAGGAGAGGTTTCCTTGGAAGCCTCTCCTTGTTTTTTTCATTTGAAGGTACACAACAAATTCAAAAAATGAAAAGTGCCTTGAAGCCTCTTTTCTCAAAGTGCGGTTATGCTACATTGCCTATGACCTAATAGGTTTTTCTTCTATACGGAGAACCGCATGATGAGATTGTCGAATGAATAGCTCTGGCAATTCCACACAAAAAGCAAAATGGAATTGCCACTGCCATATGCGAACTCTGACGGTACATCCTCCATACGGGTGGACATATACCGAAGAAATTGTGCGTGTCATTTTTCAATTCGACAAGATTTTCTGTCGCTGCCGCTCACCACCTGTATTCCCATCAAAGAAAAAATGATGGGAGTACAGAAATGATAAAAAGGAACGACGGCATATCCAAAGATGATATATGCCAAAATCAATTTACTGCTTATGTGGTTTTGGCGGTAAAGCGAAAACGCCAATCCTACATAAAGAAAAAGCAGAGAGATAATGAAAAAGAAACTCGAACTAAAAAGGAGGCGGAAAAATCCGAATTTAGAACTGCCGGGTATGATATGTGGAGCAGAATGGAGCCACAAAATGAAAAACTAATAGCTGCTATGCAGCAATTAAGTTTCAAAGAGCGACTTGTTGTTGTAGGGTATGTTCTTGAAGAAAAAACATTTAAAGAGATCGCCCAAGAAATAGGACTCAGCGAAAAAGGAGTGGCCTCTGCCTATTATAGAAGCATTGAAAAGCTGCGTGCTAAAATAGGAGATGTAAAGTGACTTTTACGGAACTGTTACTTTCAGCCAAGTCGGGAAGCATATCGGCCTTTGAGGAACTGTTTGCAAGGTACAAAAATCTTTTACGAAAATATTCCGTAGTAAACGGTATATTCGATGAGGATTTGTATCAAGAGCAGTGCGTATTGTTTGCACACTGCATCGAAATTTTTGATGTGAATCGATAATAGAAAATCTCCGCCTCATTTATGATGGGACGGAGATTTTTTCACAAATTATATAGATAAAAGATGATGCTTAAAGTTTTTTGCATGTAGGGATATCGATTAAATGAACCTCAGAATTTTGAAAGTGAGTAACGTCCATCGTGAACCACGAGCTGATAGAACTCTCCCTTCCAATAGAAATTCATTCTCAGCGCTTTCCAGCCAGTTGGCAAGACAGGGGAGAAAAACGGCGTATCTCCATCAAAGTTTGCTCCCAAGAAGCCAAAGAAGATACTTGACCACGTTTCGCCCAAGCAGGCAAGATGAAGACCTTCTTTTCCGGTGTTGTTCATGATTTCGTGTAGGTCGAGATACAGCGCTTTTTTGAAGTATTTTTCGGCAGCTTCCTGCAGGCCGTTTTGTGCAGCAAAAAGTGCATGGCTGGCGAAGCTCAGCGTGGAATCGTGCAAGCAGCACGGCTCGAAATCTTCCCATGCGTCCAGACGCTCTTCAGGAGTGAACTTCTTAGGCAACCGGGACATCAGAAGCAGTGTATCAGCCTGCTTGATAACTTGATACCTTTGCAGACGGTCAAAGCAAACATGATGATAGCTGGCACCGTCATCGGTTTTGAGCGTTTTAATGTCTACGGGCTCTAGCCGAGTAAAAGTCTCATCCGGCAAATATCGGCCAGTTTGCGGATCACGACATTCTTTTAGATTGTCTCGCAGAGAATGCCAGGCAAGGACTTCCTCATCGCTGAGGGAAAGCTTCGAATACCGATTGGAATCGGTTTCCTCGAGTTTCAGCGCTGCCTTGATGGCCAAATCAAGATTAAACTTTACCATGCAATTGGTAAAGAGATTGTTGTTGGTAATGCCGCAATATTCATCAGGCCCCTTGCAGAACATGAGGTCAGCAGAGCCATCAGGATGAATGATGCAGCGGCTATACCAGAAGCGGGCAGTTTCGATGTAAACTTCCATAGCTTGCAGGTGAAAATTCTCATCACCGGTGGCATCAAAGTACTGCTGCATAGCGAAAGGAATATCTGCGGTAATGTGCAGCTCACTGGCACCAATGTCCCAGCTTTCGCACTGCTCAGAACCGTCGAAAGATGTCATCCAAGGATACCGAGCGCCGGCATTGTTCATCTTTTTGGCGTTCTCTTTTGCCTGCGGAAGGGTTCTTACGCGATATTCCATTAAGCTCTTGGCGGCTTCGGGGTGGGTATACAGGAAAAAGGATAACATAAAGAGATCCGTATCCCAGAAATAGCATCCTTTATACCGTGTGTGCGTCAATCCGCGAGCGCCGATACTTACACTGCTGTCACGGGCAGAACAGCTGGTGATAAGCTGGAAAATGTTGTACCGCACAGCGGACTGATCATCGGGTGCTCCATCAATTTCGATATCCGATTCATTCCACCGAGAGGTCCATGCAAGAGAGGATTTTGCAAGCAGCTCATCATAAGGATCAGAAATTTTATCACTCCCAATAAGCGGGTCGATATCTCGACTTGTGGTGATGCGCGTGGTGATTTCCAAAACAAGCTTTTGACCGCTTTGTAAAATCCCACGCCACTGCTTTCCAAGAACATCATCAGAGATATAGTCCTCGGAATCAGCAAAAGAAGTATGGAAAGACATCTGTTCTCTTACAATCAAGCCGGTACCTAGAATGGAGAAAGTACAATCGATAGAATCCTTGCACATGTCATGCTGGGTGGGCTCAGCAAGTTTGATAGTTTCGTGATTTTCTTTTACCTGATCATCCGGGACAGGGCAGTTGCAGCAAGCAGTATGAATTCCTGCGTATATCGAGATATTGGAGGTGCGTGATGCGGAGAAAGAAAGCCGCTGTACGAGCAGCGAGGGATCGGACATACTGCAGAATACCTGATGCTCAATATTTAGAGTAGTTTCACCGCTTGTGGCAAAAAAAGACTGTGAGCGAACGCCTGTTTTCATATCTAGCGTGCTGGATACAGGAGAGGAAAGTGTAATAGGGTGTCCATCACATTCGATATTTCCCCAGACGGGAGTGGGCAGGTTCACGAAATCGGTGATGCCGGTTTGATTTCACCGAAGATGCCGGCAACGAACAAACCTGTCTCAAAGGTGCGCTTTTCCTGCCAGAAGGGGAGATATCCACGGATGCCCATGCGTCCGTTCCCAGTGAAAAAAGTGCTTTCTTCAAAACTGTCATTTGTGCTATTTGTCGTAAGCTCAATTTGCCAAGGCTTCAAAATTATGTCTTGACGCATAAAAGCATCCTTCTTTCTTTTATAGTAATGCTTCACGGATAGAATGGCAAAGGAATCCTGCGCAGGTAGCGAAAGCCTCGCCGGTGGTGCAGTAACCAGTCACTTCATCAACGCTTTCGCAGGCGATGCCATTGTCCATAGAGATTTTTTCCAAAATGGCGCGGCAATGTTCTACGCGCCCGCACAGCAAGCTATTGGCTAAACTTAAGATCCATGGGTGAGGTGCGTGCGGACACCCGATTTCGTTGATTGGACTGTTAGCAAAGCTGTATTTGTATTCCGGTGAACGAATCATTGCAACGGTATTGCGGTATATCTCATCAGTAGGGCTGCAAAAGTCGAACAAGGGAAGCAGCTGTAGACTTCCCGGCGGCTCGTCGTAAACATCGTGACTGCCGTTCAAATCAATAGACCATCCGAAATAAGGTTTCCCCTCTGCGTCCTTTTGGACACAATGCGTCATAATAGCATCTTTGATTTCATCGGCAGTTTTTTCAAGATGTGCATATTGAGGTGCGAGTTGGGCCAAATCTTTAAGTGCTTTCCACACAAGCACATTATCGTATGTAATATAGGGGTAAACGTGCTCATCATCTGTTGGCTGCAGGAAAGTATCATACAATCTGCAAGATGCGGCTTCATGCTGCCGCAGACGATTCAGAATGAGGCTTATGCCTTGAACAATATCGGGATCACTCAAAATGGATTTGTCGCCGGTTTTGTTAATGTAGCGCTCAAGCGCCAGAAGAGGGGCGACGAGTTCGTCCAGCTCAAAGCCCGGCTCCAAAACAGTGCCATCAATGTATCGTGAATGGATGCCAAAGTTTCGGCGCTGTCGGCCGAATACATAGGAAAGCATTTCTTTGGCACGTTCGGGATCGGCGTCCAAAATAGCCGGGAAACTCCAAAGCAGACTGTCTCGATCCCAATAAGCGGCACTTACATAGTAGCGGGGGCTTCTGCTGGTAACGAGCACCAACTCTTCGGTGTCAAGTGTAATGCCGGTTGAGAAGAACATACAGAAGAACAGATTCGTATTGTAGAGTTGTGTGAGCTTTGCATCACCATTAAAGGTGACACGACGCTCTTGAAGCCAAGTTCTTGTTTTTGTAAGTTCTACATCGAAAGTTTGCCGAAGCATCTCTTTGGCGCTTGTTGCGGCAGCAACTTCCTCGAAACCGAGACCCCAATAAAATACGACCGAGGCTGTTCCATCGGCAGCAATTGTACAGTGATGGGATAAATCGTAAGTAATACTGCCATCATCGGAACAGGTAAAAGAAGAATCTGTTTGTGCATCGGCCATAGGAGCAAAGGAGAACATCGGGAATCCTGCATGATATTCGAAAATTAAACTGCTGTTCCAGCCACTGCGGAAACAAGTTGCTTTACCACTTAACGGCTTGTCCTCATTTACACAGTGCCAAGAGGAGGCCCAGCATCCATTTAACCCTATAACAACATCTTTTGCACTTTCAGAAGTGTTATGAACCGTCATCTGAATTGCAAAACCACGTTCATCGATAGGCGGTATATAAAGGGTTTTGAGTTCAAGGCTGCCAAGCTGTGCAGTAGACTGGGGCAGCCAATCATCAAGCCGGGTCCACGCAAGATGAGCCGGAGAGAGGGAACCGACGCCATCTAAATGAACATAAGGCTGAATTAAAGGTGCAGATTCGCTCCCGCGAATATCTATAAGCCCTTTTGCGGCCATATATAGGAATGTTATGTCCTCTATCCCGCCCGTTCGTTCGTTGATGCGGGGCAAAGAAACGAAATCATTGCCGGTTGGCAGATACTTGTCCATAGTGAATCCCCTTATAAAGTGAAATGAATGCACAAATGAGATTAAGCGATTAACCTCGTTGCTATCATCAATATAACAGGATTGTTCGGCATAGTCAACAATATTTTTTCGCAAAATGCAGGTTAATTTAATTAACTGTTGACATTTTGCTGCCCGCGTGGTATTGTAATGCCAGAGAAAAGAGTTAAACGCTTAAACTAAATCCGTAAGATTGGTGGAGTCGATATGGCAAGACGCGCAACACTAAAAGATGTGGCAGAGCGTGCCCAAGTCAGTACGGCTACGGTGTCTTATGTTTTGAATGACAAGAAATCAATCTCCGAGCAGACCAAGACCCGTGTGTACGACGCGATTCGGGATTTGAATTATGTTCCCGATCTCAGTGCGCGAAGCCTGTCCAGTAGAGATTCAAAGCTGATTGGAATTGTCATTCCACAGACCGAGCCCGGCAGCAAACTGATGCTGCAAAATGATTTTTACAGTGAAATCGTTGGCAGCATTGAGTATCACGCAAGACAGCATGGCTATCATGTGATTATTTCAGCCACGGATGTAAATGAAAGCTACTTAACTTTGGCTAAAGAGAGAAACCTTGACGGAATTATTGTTATCGGTATGTACCCGGATGACTTTTACCGTCAAATGAAGAAAACACAAATCCCCATTGTATTGATTGACAGCTACTGTAACGATCATTATTACCATAGCATACGAATTGATGATGCCTATGGAAGTTATCTGGCTACCAATCATGTGATTGGATATGGGCATAAAAAAATTGCTTTTTTCTGCGGTCAAATCAAAGAAAACGGTGTCATAAAGAAAAGACTCTGCGGCTACCAACAGGCACTGGAAGAAGCCGGAATCCCATATGATCCCACGCTTGTTTACGAAGGCAAAGTTGATTACGATAGTGGCATCGAGCTTGCACGTAAACTGTGCAATGAAAATAAAGATGTCACAGCAGTAGTTGCTACCGCAGATATCTTAGCTATTGGAGCTATGAAGGGGTTCTACGAACAGGGAGTTTCGGTTCCCAATGATATTTCTATCGTTGGATTTGACGATTTGGAGATTTCTAAATACCTGACACCAGGGCTGACGACAGTTCGCCAAGAAATTTCTCAAAAAGGTGAAAAGGCAGTTGAACTGCTTTTAGATAACATTCAAGACGCGGATATGACAAAGCGAGAGGTTATTATTCCGGTTAGCCTTTCTCGCCGGGAATCCGTTCGAGATATGAGAGGGGAGGAATAAAAAAGGACTGCACCAACCGTCCAAAGTCTGTGCAGCCCAAATCCAAAGAGCGTCTTATTGCTCTTCTATAATAAGTGTAAGCGAAGAAGAGCAAAAAATCAAGTGTTCCACTACTTATACAAGGAGGAAAAACAATGAAAAAGGCAATTTCTTACATGGCATGCTCGATGGCCGCAATGCTTGCACTCAGTGCCTGTGGTTCTGCAGCCTCGTCTGCAAGTACCGTGGCAAGCTCTTCTGATGCAGCTTCTACGGAAAGCACGGCAGCATCGGAGGCTTCTAATGAGCCTGTGACAATCACGTTTGCACAGTACTCCGGGTCCGGAGACAACGAGCAGTATCTGCAGCAGATGGTTGACAACTATATGAAAGAAAACCCCAATGTCACCATCGACCTGCAGACCTATGGCTATGACGACTACTTTACGCAGATGACGGCGAAGGTTTCCGGCGGCCAGGCTCCCGATGTTTTTGAACTGGATTACCAGAATTTCGTCTCCTACGCAAAGAAGGGCGCATTGATGCCGCTGGATGACATCCTGACCAAAGACGGCATCGACACCTCTATCTACAACGATATGGCCCTGAAAGCGTTCAGCGCTGACGGCGTACAGTATGGCGTTCCTGATAGCTTCTCGAATGTTGTGCTGATTTACAACAAGGATCTGTTTGATCAGGCCGGCATTGACTATCCCACGGACGACTGGGAGGATGCAATGGCTGCGGCGGAGAAAATTCGTGCGCTGGGTGATAATATCTTTGGCTATTATCATCCCATTTCCTTCAACGAGTTCTATAAGACCGTTAAGCAGAACGGCGGCAGCCTTTTCAATGATGACTTTACGGAGTTCACGATGGATACCCCGGAAAACATTGAAACGCTGCAGTACATGGTTGACATGCAGCAGAAAACCAATGTTATGCCCACCGAGGAGCAGATGGCAGGCATGGGTGACTGGGACCTGTTTGAGTCTGGCCGCCTTGGCATGATTGTGACGGGTATTTGGGCATTCCCCGAATATACGAGCAATTGCGACTTCGATTGGGATATCGTTGTTGAACCTGGTCACACTCAGAAGGCTACGCACTTCTTCTCCAACGGTTACGTCGTTTCCAAAGATTCTCAGGTTGCTGATGAAGCCGTTAAGTTCATCACCTACATTTCCTCCAACCGTGAAGCAACGCAGATTCGCCTGGACGCAGGCTGGGAGCTGCCTCCGGTTCAGGACGAGGATATCATCGCTCAGTACAAAGAAAAGACTCCTCCGGCAAATCGCGAAGCGGTCTTTAAGAGCCTTGATTACCTTGTGACTCCTCCTGTTATCACCCAGTATGCAGAGCTGCAGGACATCGTTGGTCAGCATTTGAGCGCTGCGGCCGCCGGCACTGTCACCCCGGAGCAGGCGCTGAAGGATATGCAGGCTGAGTGCGAACAGAAAATCGATTTGACCAAGTAAATAGTTTGACGGGGGCAGGCGGGAGCCTGTCCCCGTATTTTTATCGGAGGGTTTATAGAATATGAAAAATTCCCGATTGGCAAGCTGGAAAACAGCATTACCATTTTTGCTTCCAAGTTTGGCTGGTTTTGTTGTGTTCAGTATCATCCCAATGATTATGCAAATTTTTGTCAGCCTGACCAGTTGGGATGGATTGAGCGAACTGACATTGTTCAGTGATTTTAGCGGATTCATGGATCGATTCTACGTAGGGATCGAGAACTATAAGGAAATTCTCACATCAAAAGAGTTTTATCAGGTGATTGGAAACACGCTGGAATTTGTGATCCTCTACATTCCTTTGATGCTTATTGCCTCCATGATTGTGGCGCTCATTTTGAACAGTCATGTAAAGGGTGTTGGAATTTTCCGCGTTCTTTACTATATCCCGGTTATCACCTCATGGGTTGCGGGCGCATTGATTTGGAAATGGGTTCTTAGTCCTGAGTATGGTGCTATTAACAATATTCTGGCCTTGTTCGGAATTGAGGGGCCCTCGTGGCTTCAAAGCTCAAAGTGGGCAATGCCCGCAATCGTTCTTGCCTCGGTCTGGAAGGATATGGGGTACTTTGGCCTTATGCTGATGTCTGGCCTTCAGGGAATCAATCAGGAATACTACGATGCGGCGGCAATCGACGGTGCCGGCAAAATCAAACAGTTTACAAGAATTACATTGCCATTGCTGACTCCTACGCTTTTCTTTGTCTTGATTATCAGCTTGATTAACTCCTTCCAGCTGTTTACGCAGATTATGATCATGACCCCCGATGGTGGCCCGCTTGGCTCGACAATGGTGATGGTTGAACGCATTTATAAGTGCGGCTTCCGTTACTATGAAATGGGTACGGCTGCCGCATATAGCTGGATTCTGTTTGCGATTTTGCTGCTTCTGACAATGGTTCAGATGAAACTTCAGAACAAGTGGGTGAACTACGATGACTAACGCTAAAACATCTTCTTTGACAGGGCTGAAACAAAGAAGAATCATTGGAAAAGTGGCATTTTATGTACTGGGATTGTTGATGGCCATAATTGTCTGCATCCCGTTTTATTGGATGATTATCACCAGCTTAAAAGGCCGCGGCGCTATTATGAGCATTCCCGTGGAGTGGATCCCAAAAGAACCGACACTTGATGCATACAAAAAACTTTTTGCTATGCCGGAATTTGTGGGCTCTATCTTCAACAGCTTTTACGTGTCTGTTCTTTGCACGGCAGTGCGGCTTCTGTGTGCCGCGATGGCTGCATTTGCACTGACAAAAATTCCGTTCAAGGGACGTAATGCGGTCTTTGGCATTTATGTTACGGCGCTGATGATTCCGTCGCAGATCACTTTTATTCCACTGTTCATTATCATGACGAATATGCACCTTACCAATAGCTTAAATGCGTTTATGCTGTTGCAGCTGTTTAATGCCTTTGCCATTTTTATGATGCGGCAGAAAATGATGACGATCAACGATGCCTATATTGAAGCTGCTGTTATTGATGGCGCGAGCATGTGGCGCATTTTTTTCAAAATCATACTGCCCATGAGCGGCAGCGCTATGGCAACGCTGGCAATCCTTGCATTTATGGACATGTGGAATGATTACCTACTGCCGTTGGTTTTGCTGAGCGAAAGAAGCAAATTTACGCTTCCGCTGCTGTTGAGCACATTATCCGGCCAGTACAAGAATCAGTACAACCTGACAATGGCAGGCGCACTGATTTCGATTATTCCGATTCTGATCGTTTATATTTTTGCGCAGAAGTATTTCAAAGAAGGCCTTACGGTTGGCGGCGTGAAAGGATAAAAGTATATGATTGAGTGGGAGCCTAATAAGAACGATGCCAATCTGAACATACCAGTAGACGGTCAGGTGGCTTCTATATGCTGGAATGAACAGACAAAACTGCTCACCATGAGTCTTGCGTATTCAGCAGTTTATGGAATGGGTGAACGGTATAATGGACTCAACCAGAATGACCGCATCGTGAAAATCGAGGTGGAAGAAAAGTTCTGTAATCAAGGGGATAAAAGCTATTGTCCCTCGCCGTTCTTTTTCACGGATACAGGGTTCTCTTTCTGTACATTGTCTGGTGGCACATTGATATTCGATTTCACACAGAAAAACGTCATAACGGTTCATGCGCCCGGCAATTGTAAGTTTATATTCAACGCAGGAACGCCTGAAAAACTAATTTCTGAGTATATGTCTTTGTCCGGGCCTGCGATTCTTCCGCCTGACTGGGTCTTCGGGCCGTGGATTTCCGCAAACCATTGGAAC
>OHOA01000825.1_pt1 | contig 10114 bp, 6 predicted proteins | sample 1569681 | NCBI WGS metagenome assembly OHOA01 (sample SAMEA3879609, study PRJEB24766) | human gut metagenome | biome: human-associated habitat; feature: feces | place: USA | collected 1985/1987 | reverse complement strand
GATCAGCACCTGAGAAGACACTTTACAATCAAGCTCTATACCTGTCATTTCATACTCTGTCAACTGAATCACCTGTTCTACTACGATCAGTGCTCCTGTACATACACTTCCCATAGCATAACAAGCTCTTACAATACTATCCAGTGTTTCATCCGAAAACCTCTGATTTTCTTTATTTTTATCGAACGGATTAATGTTACTAAATAAATTCTTCTCCCCCAGCTTCTCCAATGCCCGTCTAAGTTCTGGCTGAAAAACAACAATTGCTGCAATCGCTAATACATTAATCGACTCTCTTGCCAGATACAGGATCGTATTCATTTGAAAAAGCCATGCCAGAAGAATAAATCCCCCCAGCATAAGCATTCCTCGCAGAAGCATCCAGGCTTTTGTGTTCTTGATCCAGAGCATGATTTCATAGACAATAATCGTCACAATCAGAATCTCTATGATATCTTTTATCTGTATATGTGGAAAATACATTCCATTTGAATAATTTCTTATAAAATTCTGAATCCACTCTATCATCTCAAGTCTCACCACCTTATGTAATCACTCGTTGTTATGCACTCTTGCATCTTTTGCTCTGTCGATCACTCTTTTTTCTCTTCATTCTGATCCAGACCCAGTTCCTTGCTCAGACTTCTTGTTAAAAGAATATCTTCCGTCATGTTTGAATCATTAAAAAATGTTGTTTGTGCAAGATCAGACTCCTTTTTCAGTTGTTCTGACTGATCTTCTTCCTCTTTCTGTTCAACTTCCTTCAAATCAGAAACTTCTGACACAGCAGTATTGTTTTCTGTCTCTGACACATTCGGCATCTCTGCGTCCTGCCCCTGATGTTCTGTAATATGTTTTACCTGCTTCTCAGGCATCTGAACCCCTACTTTCGGAACTGCCTTTACATAATAATAGTATTCGTCATCTTCAAACTGAACATTCTCTGTTCTTGAATAATCCACAGAGAAAAAAATAACTTCAAGGAACAATCCTATTACAACACCAAGAATCCCACTGAAAATCATCATCGTATAAGACATGTGAAGTCCAAGAGAAATATTTCCCGATGCACCTACGATCACACAAACTGCTGCTCCTGTTGCTGATGCTATCTTCCAGGAATGATCAACTGCCCGATTTTTAATTCCGTTCACTACCAGTATTCCAATCACTACTGCAAACAGCATAACCCACATTTCTTGATAGCCTACAAACTGTTTTGTAAAATTGGTTAAAGTGCTGATCATTGTTGTTCCATCTGTACCTTTCAATGCTGTTGCAGAAGCTTTGATCAGGTAAAGCAGATAATAAACAAGGATTCCGCAGGATGCAGGAACAATCCATATTGTAGTACCTAACAGCCCAAATATAACCGGAATCACCAGTGGTATTTTCATGCCGAAAGCTACTACTGTCAGCAGAATCAGCCAGCTCTTCTCTGGGGTAAATCGAAAGTAGAAAATATACATTAACAAAAACAGTATCACCGCAACTCCGGCTATTGGCATAGATAATGTATATAAATGAGCCACTATTAACACAGTTGCTGCTGCCGTCATTACTGCTAGAGGGAGAAATGTACAGACTACTGCTAAGCCAACAGTACAAAGAACAGATGATGCCATCTTCATAAATCCAATATTAGAATTGATCAGGTTAAACACCAAAAGTGCAAGCAAAAACTGTGCTCCCTTTCGAACCAAGAGAGAGTGAGAAACATAAATCTGCTTAAATCTTTCTCTAAGAACCAATAAATTGTTCATTGCTCATTCTTCTCCTTTTTACACATCTTCTCTAAACGGGACAAATTACGATAATAACGTTTTACATTCTGTTTGGCAACTGCATGTTTTCTCTTATAAAAACTATTTGCGCAAACCCCATATATAACCAAAAGAACTATATAGCCTGCAATTGCTGCAATCAAGAGAACGAATAGTTTTAAAATTGTCAGATCAGCAGATAAACTATCACTCGAATAAATGCAGAAACTAACGAACAAAATTGCATAACCTATTGTTACCCAAATCAATGTAATCCATCTCTTAAGACTTGCATAATCTTTTCTGTAATAATCGGCAATTTTAAAATCATCTCTGTAATTCTTCTCATATATCGACATTTTTGTCATTAAACGAATCCTGTCTTTATCTAACATATCCGACATTCACCTTTCAAGATTTCTCTCCTAAGTATACCATATGTTCAGATGCCTTGTCCAATGCTTAGAGTCAAAAAGTAGACATTTTTAACACCTGCTTTTTTCAGGATTCCTGCAGCACGTTCTATTGTACTTCCGGTTGTGTAAATATCATCAATCAGAAGAATGTTCTGGCGTGGATTCCACGATTTTGAAACCGCAAATGCCCCCTTCAGATTTCTGTGTCTCTGCTCCCCGTTCATTTCCTTTAAAGGCCGGGTTTTCTTAATCCGATATAAAACATCTTTTTCTATAGGAATTCCCATACATTCTGATAACTGCTTTGCTAAAAGTTCTGCCTGATTATATCCTCGTTTTCTCATTTTCGATCTATGTAATGGAATTGGAATAATTGCCTGAATCCCCCATCTTCGAATCTGAAATTCAAACTCATCTGCCAGCTCTTTCCCAAAGATTTCCGCATAATATCGCTTGTTGTGATATTTCAACCGATATACTGAATTTGAAACCGGCGGAATGTGAACCCAGAGGCTGCGTCCTTGTTCATAATTACTTTTTCTTCTTTCACAATCCCTGCAATACTCTTTCGTTTCATCCTCCAATGGCTTTCCACAATGGATACATTTTATTTTTCCCACCTTAACAACCTGTTTTCTACAGTCATCGCAAATACCTTTTGAGCTGATTTCCTGACAAAACGGGCATCTTTTTGGATACATTTTTTCTAAAATTCTTTGATTCGCTCGTCTAAGCTTGTAAATCTTCCCTGTTCGCTTTTGTTTTCGATCATTTCCTGAAATGTTAGTTCACTCCCTACTATTGTTAAACATTTTTTTGCCCGCGTCACTGCTGTATAAAGCAGATTCCTGTTATATAGTAACTTTGGTCCTGGAAGAAGTGGGATAATGACCGCCGGATACTCGCTTCCCTGAGATTTATGAACCGTAATCGCATAGGCAAGTTCTAACTCATCTGTCATATCGTATCCATATTTTACCTTTCTCCCCTCATCATATTCCACGATAACAGTTTCTGTATATTCATTGATTTCATCAATGACTCCCATATCACCGTTAAAAACTCCAATTCCTTTGTCAACTGTTAATCCAAATCTGGTAGAAACTTCCCACTCTAATTGATAATTATTTTTAATCTGCATTACTTTGTCACCTTCACGGAACAATCTACCATTAATTTCTTTCTCCGTTTTTTGGGAATCTGAAGGATTCAGATATTGCTGTAGAATCACATTCAATCGTTCTACACCCAGCAATCCCTTACGTGTTGGTGTCATTACCTGGATTTCATTTGGATCGGCCTGCACATATCTGGGTAATTTCTTCTGTATTAAAGTAATAACGACGCTAATGATCGTATTCGCATCCTGGCGTTTTAAGAAGAAGAAATCCCGGCTTTTATTATCAATTGTAACCGGTTCTCCTGCATTGATCTTATGAGCATTTACTACAATATCACTCTCTCCTGCCTGACGAAAAATCTTTGTAAGCGTCACTACGTGAAATTTTTCTGAACGTATGATATCTTTTAACACACTTCCCGGTCCCACGGACGGAAGCTGATCCACATCTCCCACAAGAATAAGTCTTGTTCCTGGAATAACTGCTGATAAAAGCGCATGCATCAGATTCAGATCAACCATGGACATCTCATCTATAATGATAACATCTGTCTCAAGTGGATTCTCTCTGTTTCTCAAAAATCCACCTACACTGTTCTCTTCCTCAGGATTTCCACTTACTTCAAGTAATCTGTGAATCGTCTGGGCTTCATATCCTGTAGCCTCTGTCATTCGCTTTGCCGCACGTCCTGTTGGCGCTGCAAGAAGGATACTCATTCCTTCGCTTTCAAAAAATTGAATCATCGTATTGATCGTTGTCGTCTTACCTGTACCCGGTCCTCCTGTTAATATGAGCAAACCATGTTTAATAGCTTCTATAACAGCTCTGTGCTGCATTGGATCCAATTCTATCTTTTCTTTCTGTTCTACTCTTTTCAGACGTTTCTCCATCATGTCTTCCGGCATCTGACAGTCAATATCAAGATCATTAAGCATTTTCGCAGTATTCAATTCCAAGTAATAATAATGTGCTGGATAAATGCGAATTTCCTCATCCACTTCTTTCATAACTGTTTTCCGTTCTATACACAGATCCATGATGTACTTCTCAATATCTTCAAGATCGACTCCTAAAAGTGCATTTGCTCTTCGAAGCAATATATTCTGTGGTAAATAAACATGCCCCTCACCTACTGCCTGTTGCAATGTATAAAACAAACCACTTCTTATACGATAGTCTGAATCTGTATGTATGCCGATTTTGGATGCAATTTCATCCGCAGTCTTAAATCCGATTCCTTCAATATTATCTGCAAGCTGATACGGATTTTCTTCCAACACTTTATACACTTTCATTCCGTAATACTGATAAATCTTGGCTGCCAGCTTTGTGGAAATACCGTATTTCTGCAGATAAATCATGGCTTTTCGCATATCTTTCTTTTCTTCAAGCTGAGATGCAATCTCCTGTGCTTTTCTCTCACTAATTCCTTTGATCTCCGCAAGTCTTTCCGGCTCTTCTTCAATAATGCGGAAAGTATCCTCTTTAAACTTTTTCACGATTCGGCCAGCCAGTGCCGCACCCACACCTTTCACTGCTCCGGAGCCAAGATATCGTTCAATAGAAACAATATCCTCCGGCTCTTTTACTTTATAATGAGAAATCTTCAACTGCTTACCGTAAACATTATGATTCACATATTCTCCTTGAATTTCAAGGAGTTCTCCTTCATTAATATAGTTCAGACTTCCCACGCATGTCACTTCACCATCATCATGTTCAATATGGAATACTGTATACCCATTATCAGAATTTCTATATACAATATGACTCACATACCCTGTAACTGTTTCCACACTTTTTCCTCTCTCTTCTTGTATCTTTTCCTATTTATATGCAGAAAAAGGGTGTGTTCCTCTTATACACACCCCTCGTAATTGAATCTTCTTCTCTAAGAACCTGACACTTCAAATTCTTTTTCAGAATTCTTTCTCTTAAAACTCTTTTCTTCCACTCATAAATTCCACAAACTGTCCGGTACCAATTGCAACGACTTTCATCGGATCCTCCGCTGTCATCGTATTAATTCCTGTTCTCTCTTCGATCAATTCTTCCAGTCCGCGAAGAAGTGATCCTCCTCCGGTAAGAACAATTCCACGATCAAGGATATCTGCCGACAACTCTGGTGGAGTCTGCTCGAGTACTCCGATTACAGCTTCTACAATCTGTCCTGTAGATTCTCTTAAAGCTTCTTCTGTCTCAGACGAAGTCACCGTAACTGTCTTTGGAAGCCCTGTTACCAGATTACGCCCTCTGACTTCCATCTTCTCTTCTTCTACAAGTGGATAAGTCGTTCCAATCTTAATCTTGATATCCTCTGCTGTTCTTTCTCCAATCAGAAGATTGTGTTTCTTTCTCATATAGCGTACGATTGCTTCATCAAAATCATCACCCGCTATCTTAATTGATGTATTCACAACTGTTCCACCCAACGAAATAACTGCAATATCTGCTGTACCGCCACCGATATCAACAATCATATTTCCACAAGGCTTTGAAATATCTATCCCTGCTCCTATTGCTGCTGCCACAGGTTCTTCAATCAGATGAACTTCTCTTGCTCCGGCTGCAAATGTAGCCTCTTCCACTGCTTTTTTTTCTACTTCTGTAACACCACTTGGTACACAGATACTGATTCTCGGCTTCTTAAATGTACGTTTTCCCAGAGCTTTCTGAACAAAATACTTAATCATCTTCTCCGTCACGGTATAATCAGAGATTACTCCTTGTCTGAGTGGTCTTACCGCAATAATATTTCCCGGTGTTCTTCCAAGCATCAAACGCGCTTCTTCACCAATTGCCTTGATCACATTCGTATCACGATCAAATGCGACAACTGATGGTTCTTTCAGAACAACCCCTTTTCCTTTCACATATACCAATACACTGGCTGTCCCCAAATCTATTCCAAGATCTACTGACATCATAATTTCTATATCTCCCTTCTAAAACGCTCTTTTACTGTTCTCAGCAATCTACTGCAAATAAATGACTCCGTCTGTTACTGGTTCCAGCATTCTCTTTCCTCAATCAAGTGTCTTTTGTCCCTTGAAGGGGTTTATCGTTACTGTTTTTTTCACTCTTGCTGTTGTCAATATTATGTAACCAAAACAGTAATGTTTTATCATCCGCATACTTTAGTATAATAGACTTCGCTTAAAATAGAAAGGCATTTTTTGCATATATTTTACGACTTTTTTCGACTTTTTTTCGTCTTTATTTCTCCAATATAGACGCAATATATTTCCCTGTATAAGAATCTGGATTCTTTGCGACCTCTTCCGGAGTACCACTTGCCACAACAGTTCCTCCGCGGTCTCCTCCTTCTGGTCCAATGTCAATAATATAGTCTGCCGTCTTAATCACATCCAGATTATGTTCGATTACAATTACTGTATTTCCATCCCCGGAAAGTCTGCGGAGAATCTCTGTTAATTTATGCACGTCTGCAAAATGAAGTCCTGTCGTAGGTTCATCCAGAATATATACCGTTTTTCCGGTACTGCGTTTGCTAAGTTCTGTCGCAAGTTTAATTCTCTGTGCCTCGCCACCTGAAAGCTCTGTAGAAGGCTGTCCCAAACGAATATACGACAATCCGACATCTCTCAGCGTCTCCATCTTTCTTCGAATGCTTGGCACGTTTTCGAAGAAATCTACCGCTTCTTCCACTGTCATATTCAATACATCATAAATATTTTTCCCTTTATAGCGCACTTCCAGCGTCTCACGATTGTAACGCTTTCCACCACAGACCTCACATGGAACATACACATCCGGAAGGAAATGCATCTCGATTTTCAGGATTCCGTCTCCTGCACATGCTTCGCAACGTCCCCCTTTAACATTAAAGCTAAACCGTCCTTTCTTATATCCACGCGCTTTTGCATCTGGTGTTCCTGCAAACAAATCTCGGATCAAATCAAATACGCCTGTATAAGTAGCAGGATTCGACCGTGGTGTCCTTCCGATTGGTGACTGGTCGATATTAATCACTTTATCAACCTGCTCTAGCCCTTCTATTCTCTTATGTTTTCCGGGGATTGTTCTTGCCCGGTTCAAGTCTCTTGCAAGTCTTTTATATAAAATCTGATTCACAAGAGAACTTTTCCCCGATCCAGACACTCCCGTTACACAAGTCATAACTCCCAAAGGGAATTTTACATCAATGTTCTTGAGATTATTCTCTTGTGCACCGACTACTTTCAGATAACCTGTCGGCTTCTTTCTTTCTGTCGGAACCGGAATCCTGATTTTTCCACTCAAATACGCTCCTGTGACAGAATTTGGATTTTTCATAATTTCCTGTGCATTTCCCACAGCAACAACCTGACCGCCATGTTCTCCTGCCCCCGGACCGATATCTACTATATAATCCGCTGCCAGCATCGTATCTTCATCATGTTCTACTACAATCAATGAATTTCCAAGATCACGCAGATGTTTCAGCGTCGCAAGAAGTTTATCATTATCTCTTTGATGAAGTCCGATACTAGGCTCATCCAGAATATATGCAACTCCGACCAGACCTGATCCAATCTGTGTTGCAAGACGAATTCTCTGTGCTTCTCCACCGGAAAGTGTTCCTGTCGCACGCGCAAGCGTCAGATAATCCAGACCGACATCCATCAAAAACCTGATTCTTGCTTTGATCTCTTTCAGAATCTGATTACCAATCAACTGCTGTGTCTCTGTCAATTGAAGTTCATCTAAAAATTTCTGAAGCCGTTCTATAGAAAGTGTTGTCACTTCTGAAATATTCTTATCTCCAACTGTTACAGCTAAAGCCCCCGGCTTCAAACGCTGTCCTTTACAGGCTGAACATGGTGTAATATTCATAAATGTCTCATATTCTGCTTTCATCGTCTGAGAACCTGTCTCACGGTAACGACGTTCCACGTTCTTGATCAATCCTTCAAATGCAACCGGATAAATCCCTTCGCCTCTCTGACCTTTATAATAAACCTTTACTTCTTTTCCGTCTGTTCCATAAATCAAAATATCATGGATTTCTTTCGGATAATCCTCAAAAGGGGTGTCCAGATCAAAATGATATTCTTTACAAAGTGCATCCAGAATTGCACGTGTGAAGCTGCTCTTGTCTGTACAGGACTGCCATCCTAAAACTGCAATCGCACCTTGATTAATAGACAACGATGGATCCGGAATCATCAGTTCTTCTGAAAATTCCATTTTGTATCCAAGTCCAAAACATTCCGGGCAAGCACCAAATGGATTGTTAAAAGAAAAACTGCGTGGTTCAATCTCATCAATACTGATCTCACAGACAGGACAGGAAAAACTCTGACTGAAATTCAGAGGTTCTCCATCGATCACATCAACAACAAGCAGACCTTCTGCGAGCTCAAGTACATTTTCGACAGAGTCTGTCAGTCGTTTTTCAATTCCAGGTTTTACTACAAGACGATCTACAATAATCTCAATATTATGCTTGATATTCTTATCTAATGTAATTTCTTCTGAAAGTTCATACATATTGCCATCCACACGAACACGAACATATCCACTCTTTTTTGCACGTTCGAAAAGCTTTGCATGTGTTCCTTTTCTTCCACGTACAACAGGTGCCAAAAGCTGTATCTTCGTTCTCTCCGGAAGCGCCATGATCTGATCCACCATCTGATCTACCGACTGTTTTGCAATCTCACGACCACATTTCGGGCAATGCGGAATTCCAACTCTCGCATATAATAATCGAAAATAATCATAAATCTCCGTAACAGTTCCAACTGTGGAACGTGGATTGTGATTCGTTGATTTCTGATCGATAGAAATTGCAGGTGAAAGCCCTTCGATACTTTCTACATCCGGTTTCTCCATCTGACCAAGAAACTGTCTTGCATAAGCTGACAAACTTTCAACATATCGCCTCTGGCCCTCTGCGTATATGGTATCAAATGCAAGAGATGTCTTTCCCGATCCCGATAGCCCCGTCAAAACGACCATTTTATCCCGTGGAATATGCACATCTATATTTCTTAAATTATTTTCCTTTGCCCCTTTAATAAAAATCTCTTTTGTTGTCATTTACTTCCTTTCACAAAACACTTATAAGTTCGCAAAAATTAAATTTGCGACAGCTAAATCTGCTGCAATTTCTCTCTTAATAATAAAATCAAAGTTCAGCCTTATATTCAAGTATCCTATCACGTAGAATTGCCGCTCGCTCAAACTGCAAATCGTCAGCTGCAATATGCATTTCTTTTTCAAGGATGCCAACGTATTCCCTAAGTTCCTTCTTAGTCATATCGATAGGAGATTTGCCCTTGAATTTATCATCTTCAGTTTCAGCTGCCTTTGTTGCTTCAATTACCTGTCTTACAGCCTTCTCTATTCCCTTAGGCGTTATGCCATTTTCTTCGTTATATTCGTTTTGAATTTTGCGACGTCTATTAGTTTCATCAATCGCCGTCCTCATAGCATTGCTTATATCATCTGCATACATCAACACTCTACCGTTTACGTTTCTTGCCGCACGACCTATGGTCTGAATAAGAGACGTCTCAGTACGCAAAAATCCTTCCTTATCCGCATCCAGTATTGCGACAAGACCAACTTCAGGTAGATCAAGACCTTCTCGCAGTAAATTTATACCCACCAACGCATCAAATTCACCAAGTCTTAAATCTCGTATAATTTCTAGTCGTTCAAGTGTATCAATTTCAGAATGAAGATATCTGACCCTAAGTCCGACTCCTTTCAAGTAATCAGTTAGATCCTCTGCCATCTTCTTTGTTAATGTCGTGATGAATGTCCTATTACCACTCGCAGTGGTCTTCCTGATTTCACCAATTAA
>OHOA01000818.1_pt1 | contig 10216 bp, 7 predicted proteins | sample 1569681 | NCBI WGS metagenome assembly OHOA01 (sample SAMEA3879609, study PRJEB24766) | human gut metagenome | biome: human-associated habitat; feature: feces | place: USA | collected 1985/1987 | reverse complement strand
CTTCTCGTATTTCATTTTCTTACTCCTTATCTAACCTTTTCTTTTTTCTTATCTTAGTTAAACATTCAAATAACATCCAATGCTAGGATAACACACATTTTATAAAATTGAAAGTAATTGCAACCCGAGTAGACGTTTTTCATATACAAAAAAGAGCTGTAAAAAACGAGATTATCCTCTATTTCTCACAACTCTTTTCAAAAATCAGTTTAACTCCAGCTCTTACTGCTGTGTAAAATCATTATTCGCTGTCGGCGCTACTGCGCTTTCCTGAGCACTGATCGACTGAACTGTCTCAGAAGGTGTATACGTTTCTGTCGGATACAAAAATGTATGCATCTGTGTACTCATGTCATTCAATGTAACCGGAACTTCATAGAACACACCATCAATCTTACCGGAATAGAATACCTTTGGAAATGCATCCATTGCTTCCACCTTGTATTCTGTGATTTTACTTAAAAGACGAAGTACTTCGCTCTCTAAATAGTTTGTATTAATTTTATCAAGCATGCTCTTGGCAATATCGATCTTTTTCGCTTTATCAAGCTCCTGTGCTTTTGAGAAAATCTTAAAGAGAACTGTTCTCTGTCTTTCACTTCTCTTATAATCTCCTCCTTCTGTATAACGGATACGGCTAAATGCAACCGCCTGTGTTCCGTCTAATGTATAAGTACCTGCTTCTGTAATGTGTGCAGAAGATGTTCCCCTGATTCCATTAAGCTCATCAATATAACCATTGATATACTTTGTTTCTTCTTCTGTAATATCCTGCTCGATTCCATCCATATCATCAACCAGTTCTGCTACATTCATGAAGTTAACTGTAATATATTTCTGAATATCCAGATCAAAGTTTGTATTTAATGTATCCATTGCAAGCTCCGGTCCTCCGAAAGAGTGTGCATGAGTGATCTTATCCAGACCATGACCTTCAATCTGTACATAACAATCTCTATAGACAGAAGCAATATACACTTTTTTATTTGTATTATCTACATTTACCACCATCAGGGAGTCTGATCTTGTTCCCTTACCAAGATTATTTTCCCTGGAGTCAACTCCAAAAATAGCAAATGTCTCCTGATTCACTTCCGGCTCTTCTTCTACTTCTTCTGGCTCTTCTTCCTCTTGCACTACCTGATTTGTCTCTTTCTTTGGCTCTTCCTTTTCTTTCTTCTTTCCGCAACCGGAAAAAGAAGCAACTGCAAGTGCAACAATCAAAAGAACTGCAAGTATTCTTCTCTTTTTCACCTGAATTTTCCTCCTTCTCTCTGTCTTATCTCCATATTTGCACAAAATGGCTATGTTTCTTTAACAAACACAGCCATTTTAGCACACTTTAATTTAGAATGCTATAGAAAATCCTCAGTTCTCGTCCGAAAACGATTCTTTCTAATATTTTTCACCGATTTTCTCACCCATCTTTATCAATGTCTCTGCACCGGTCGCACTGTTTCTCACTAGATCTTCATCCGTCTGCACTTTTCCCGGCTCTGTCAAAAGAACGACTGTAGACCCGCCAAACTCGAACATTCCTTTTTCTTCTCCCCGGTGTACAACAGATACTTTCTTCTTATGATTCTTAATCCGTCCAACCATAAGAGCACCGACTTCCATCTGCAAAACGGTTCCCAGTTCTTCTGTCTGTACAAGACAATATTCCCTTGTATTCATCTTGTAAATCGGAGCATAGTCATTTGCCACCGGATTTACTGTATGGAATACTCCTCTGATCTTTCGCTGTGCAGATTTCACACCATCTGCTACATAACAATATCTGTGGTAGTCATCTACCGTGAGACGGATTATATAAGCTGTTCCACCTTCATAGCGTTTCGCAAGCTTTTCATCCTTCAGAAGACTACGGACTGTATACTGTGTCTGTTTGATAAGAAAAAGTCCATCCCTTTGAATCGGACAAACTGTCACTTTCCCGTCACAAGGACTGATCAGTACTTCTTTTCTTCCGTCAATCGGACGTTCCTCTGCTAAAATCTTACGCGTAAAAAAGTCATTATAAGAAGAATAATGATTCTTATCATAGATTGACAGATCAATCTGATTCTTTCTGACAAACGATGGAATCAACAGCCTGGATACTCTGCTGTCCAGCACTTTTCCACCAAGTCGGGATACCCTGGAACCAAGCAATGGTTTCAGCATCATTCTTGTCAATGTATGTCCATAGATATATTCCAGGAATCTGTCCTGTCCTGTTGTTTTCTCCGTCCTGTTTCCGTTTCTGTCTGCATAAATCATAATCTCTCCTCTTACATGAATCTTCGTCTCAATGTCCAGACTACTGCAACCGCTACTACTCCGACTAATGCAGAAAGTGTCTTATTCCCCGGCTTTTTTAATTTGAAATCCATAACAAACAGAAGTCCTACAAGAAGAACCATCGCATGCAGTACAATTCTGAAATCACAGTGCAGAAATGGGCGAAGCACAACAAGAATCGGTAATGCGATCGACATGGATGTGATTGGCAATCCCTGATAACACTTTCTGTTCTCTGTTGTCTCATCCTGCCTGGACTCTTCTGTTACATTAAACCATGCCAGACGGATCAATCCTGCCAATACATAAAACATAAGAATAAGAACACCGACAATCCCATTCATTCCCATACAATAACAGATGATCGCCGGTCCAACTCCAAAACAGACAATGTCACACAGGGAATCAATCTGGATTCCAAAACGTTTCTCTATTTCTGTTCTATCCTTCTTTGTTCTTGCAATCTTCCCATCAAACATATCACACAGACCGGACAGTGCAAGACACAATACTGCAAGATCCAGATGTCCATTCAATGACAGCATCATCCCACCAATCGAAATCCACAGACTGATATATGTAAGTATAACTGTGTAATCATAAACACCTAACATTTTATTTCCCCCTTGTTTTTATTCTTTTCAGAATAACTCTCCATTTATTTATGCTTTCTTCCTTAAGTTTCTTCCTATTGTAAAATTCGCCACGATCGTAAAAATTGCACTGATCAGTAATTCTGTATAATATCCAAGTCCTCTGCTTAAGATCATTCCCGGAATCAAAAGTGTGCTTCCAAAAACTGGTTCAAAAATCATCGAAAACAGTTTTTCACTGATGCCCATACCACCTGGCAGTGGCAGCATATCCACAGAAACTGAAATCACAGACTGCAGAAGAATGATCACGAATGCATTCGTTCCGGACAGTCCAAATGCCTTATATACAAACCAGGTTGCTGTAAACAGTGCGAACCTCTGAAATAGTGTGATTGCAAATACATTAACCAGCACCATCATATGATCTTTCAGATAAACCGCTGTTGTATGATACTGATCCATTGACGCATTCAGTTTCTCAATTCTTGTACTCTTATGTCGCATCAGATGCATTTTTTCCAGCAGTTCCATTCCTTTCACAAGAATAGAACGTGCAAGCACCGGATGAAATACAAGGAGCAGCATAGAAGCCACACAAAACACATTTAAACCTGTTCCAAGATAAAAAATATGACGGATCTCATACATATGTGTTCTGATGAATCCCCTGCCGAAGATCATAAGTCCAAGGCCGATCACAACGAGAACCATCTTATATGTAATCGTGACAATCATCAGCACAAGTGTTGATACCGGGATTGGAATTTTCTCTTTCTTCATATAATAAATCTGCGCCGGCTGTCCTCCTGTTGCGGATGGCGTGATACAGCTGAAAAAGAATCCCACAGAGGAAAACAGGAAACATTTCCATTTCTTTAGATGAATACCAAGCGTATGCATCATATAAAATATAATAATTGACTCTCCCCATATAAAGATAATCACACAGACGACCCCCGGAAACAACCAGTATAAATTCACTGTTTTCAGGATTTCTGCAATCTCGCTTAAATCCTCTCCATGGAACACTCCATAGAGTGTTGCCGCAAAGACAAGAAAGAGAAAAAGTACATTAAATATCATTTTCTTTTTATTTTCCATTTTCTCCTCCTGCTTTTCGAACCAGATTTCTGTAAATTTTCCATCCGTTTGTCCGGCAGCTTACAAACCAGGTAAGCTCCGCTACCACAACTCCACCGATCACATCCACAATTACATGCTGTTTTGTTACAAGCGTAGAAACAAAGACCAACACCGCGATCATTACAGATACGATCTTATACCACACCGGTATTTTTTTATCTCTCCTGATTCCAATACAACAGAACCAGCTTGCCATACAATGGATTGATGGAAATAAATTCACCGGTTTATCAATCTGATATAAAAAACGCATGCCCTGAACAAAAATTCCATTTCCGACAAGTTCTGGTCTTACATTTGTTGTCGGATAAAATACAAAAAACAGAAAACAAATGATTCTGGCATACAAATCAGCCGTAAAAAATCTATATTTTATCTCTTCCTCCCGCAATGATATAAGCAGATAATTAATTACCCAGAAAATGTAACATCCAAAATAAACAAGAATAAATGCTGGGATCATTGGGATCTTTGTATCTAATGCAAGTGACAGGTTATGGTACTCACTGGTATCTGTCAATCTCGGTGCTCCCCAGTAGACAGCTGAATTCACCAGAAAAACAATTACCGGCGGGAGTAAGATTTCTATTATTCTCTTTCTGTCCAAATCCCCTGTCCTTTGTCTCACTTCTTATTTTCTCCATTCTTTTCCCATTTTATGATGTAACCGGATTGCTCCATTGCTATGCAATTCCCACAATCCTCATTTTATCCCACTTTTTCATAATAACAATAGGCTTTGGCATTTATTAAAGAAAAAAGTACCATTCTTTAAGGAACAGCACTTTTTTCTTTAGAATTTCTTCAGAATTAACCGCAAATGCATTTCAGGGCTTACATCTCGTCTTCCCTGTATCCAAAATTTTTCATCATATAATCACTGTCTCTCCAGTTCTTCTGAACCTTTACCCACAGCTTCAAATTTACTTTGCAATCCAGCAGACGCTCGATCTCAAATCTTGCAGTACTTCCGATTTTTTTCAGCATACTTCCCTGCTTTCCGATGATGATCCCTTTATGGGAATCTCTCTCGCAGATGATTGTAGCATCAATATGACACACTTTGTGGTTCATCTTCATCTGATCGATTGCTACTGCGATTCCATGAGGGATCTCCTCATTCAAGCTGTGCAATGCTTTCTCACGGATAATCTCTGCCACGATCTGGCGCTCCGGCTGGTCTGTGATTGTATCTTCATCATAGAACTGCGGTCCGTATGGAAGATATTTCATAATTACATTTACAAGCTCATCCGTATTATCGCCTCTTCTTGCAGATACCGGAACGATTTCTGCAAAATCACATTCCTTGCGATATGCATCAATAAAAGTAAGAACCTCTTCCTTCTTCACCATATCAACTTTATTGATAACAAGAATAACCGGTGTCTTTACCTTCTTTAACTGCTCAATAATATGCTTCTCACCTGCACCGATAAATGTAGATGGCTCTACAAGCCAAAGTACAACATCCACTTCATTCAAAGAACGTTCTGCAATATTCACCATATACTCACCAAGTTTATTCTTTGCTTTGTGAATTCCCGGTGTATCTACGAACACAATCTGACCTTCTTCTGTTGTCAAAACAGTCTGGATACGGTTTCTTGTTGTCTGTGGTTTATTTGATGTGATTGCAATCTTCTGTCCGATCAGACGATTCATCAAAGTAGATTTTCCAACATTTGGTCTTCCGATCAGTGTGACAAATCCTGATTTAAAATTATCCTGCATACTTTTTCCTTTCTTTTTCCATCTTAAAGTGTCTTTATTTCAAGGAACATCTCTTTCTGCTCCTCAATCTTCTCTTCACTTCCGATCACGCAAAGTTCATGTGCATCAAGTAATGCTTGAAGTACATCGGCAAGTGCACGGATGTCTGACTGCTGTGCATCAAGGATCTGATCTCTCTCTTCCCTGATCATCTCAGCAGATACATGGTTCATATAAAGATTCATTGATCTGCTTCCCTTTGCTGCCGGATTCATCGGACGGTCGATATTACTGATCGTTCCGATAATAAACTTGTTCATGTCTCTGTCATCTACATTGAAGTTCTTCAGATAATCCACAACTCCTTCGTAGATTTCCATTGTCTTCTCCAGATTCGGGTCACGGTAAGATACCAGATATCCCTCTCCAATACGATTGAAGCTGCTCATGCATCCGTAAGCTCCGCCCTTCACACGGACATTCTGCCACAGATAATCATAGCTCAAGATGACTTTCAGAATCTGAAGTGCTCCTGTATACTCAACACCACGGTCGATAAAGTTACCTGTTCTTGCAACATACTGAACTTTTGAAGATGTCTTGAATCCCTCGTTGCGTTTCACACAATGAATTTCACACGGTATCTCTGCTTCCTTTTCCTCTGTATGAAGTGTGTCTGCAATCTTTGCAAATGCTTCTTCCATCGGTGCAAGACCATCCGCTGATGAAGTATAACTGATGATCAGATTGTCCTTGCGGAAAATCTGCTGTGCAATCTGTCTTAAGTTTGCAATCAGTTCTGCTTTCTTCTCCTCAAAGTTTTCCTCCAGTTCCTTTACAACCTCATAGTAACCGATTCCATCTGTATCATCCTTGAACTTCGCCATCGGTGAAGTATAAGACAGGGAACGAAGAGCTGCTGTCGTATGCCCTGATGACAGGAAGGACATCTGCAGTCTGGATTTCAACATTGCTAAGATTTCTTTCAGACGCTTCTCATCCCCAAGATCAGATTCCATCAGAATCTCACGCATCATAGAAAACAGAACATCCATCTTCGGATACAGTGCTTTACCTTTGATTTCAAATGTCGCACGGAATTCTTTCTCCTTTACCTTTGTTACGTCTGTGTAAAGCTCAAGAGAAGTTCCGATTCCTCCTGTGTGTACATTGATCTCATTAAACAGTTCACTGTATTCATAATTCTTTGTATTAATAATTCCAAGCACACTCTGCAGAATACTGATATATGGAAGTTTCTCTTCCGGAATACCGGACAGGTCAAACAAAAGCGCTGTGTATCCAATTCCATTCGTCTCAACTTCATGGTGTACCAGCTTCACTCCGCTTGTCTCAAGCTCTTTATTATAAATCGGTGCGATCTCTCTGGAAATATCTTCGCGTCCGAGTACTGGAATCTTCGCCAGATCTTCCGGTGCCGACTCTTCTTCCTGATATTCTTCCAACTCTTTCGTTGCTGTCACAAGTGCATCGATTTCTTCTTTTGACAAACTGTCTTTGTATGCTTGAAGCTTATCTGCAAGTTCCTTATCCATTCTTGCAGTACGTCCGCGCTCCGGCTTAATGATCACGATAGAACCATGTGTATTATCCAGGAGATATTTCTGGATCAGTTCTTCAAAATATCCTGTCTCCACCTGTTCTTTCAAGAATTCAAATGTCGGAATCGCCTGCATGTGGATAAATGGTTTCGTCTCATCATACAGCCAGCTGTCAAACAACTGCAGTCCATACATCAGTCCTCGCGGATAATTTCCGAAATCAGCCTCGCGGAAACGGAATTCATGATAGTTGATTCCGGCACGAAGTGCTTTCTTATTGATTCCATTTTTCACAATATCTTTCAATGTATCTTCAATTACACGAACGAATTCTTCCTTCTGCTCTACATTCGCATTCTTGGAAATCACAGAGAAGATCGGCTGGTAAACTCCGTTGTCATAAGATCCTGAGATATCCTTGCCGACCCCTGCATCGAGAAGTGCTTTCTTCAGCGGTGCGCCCGGTGCGGACAGAAGTGCGTAATCCAGAATCTCAAATGCCAGATACAATTTCTCATCCAGTGTAGTACCGATCACTTTATTATAAGAAAGATAAGTGTTATCCTCCTCACTCTCTTCACTTGCGATGGAATACTCCTGAACGACTTCCTTCATCTCTGTAAATGGCTTCTGCAGATGAATCTCTGAATCCACCGGTTCATTCTCAAAATCTGACAAATACTTCTCATCAAGCCATCTTAATTTCTCTTCCATATTCATATCACCATACAGATAAATATAGCTGTTGGATGGATGATAATACTTTCTATGGAAATCTAAAAATCGCTCATAAGTAAGTTCCGGAATTACCTCCGGGTCTCCACCGGACTCTACGGAATACGTATTATCCGGGAACAGAGAGTTCAGAACCACGCGGTCAAGTACGCCTTCCGGAGAAGAGAATGCTCCTTTCATCTCGTTGTATACAACACCGCTGATTGTCAACTCTCCATCTGGATTATCCAGCTTATAACTCCAACCTTCCTGGCGGAATGTCTTGTCATTCTGATAAATATTTGGATAAAATACTGCATCCATATAGACATGCATCAGATTCTGAAAATCCTTGTCATTGCAGCTTGCCACCGGATAAATCGTTTTCTCCGGATAAGTGATCGCATTTAAAAATGTATTTAAGGATCCCTTGACCAGTTCCACAAACGGATCCTTGACCGGGTATTTATCCGAACCGCACAATACTGTGTGTTCTATAATATGTGGTACACCTGTGGAATCCTCCGCCGGAGTGCGGAATCCGATATAAAATACCTTATTATCATCATCATTTGAGATTACAGCAATTCTTGCGCCGCTCTTTTTATGACGTAAAACGAGCCCTTCGGATTTCAAATCGCGCAAAGGGCACTGCTCTAAAACTTCATATGCATCCAAATCAGTCAGTTTCATCGTTTTCCTCCAAAATATGGTCTTATGTCTGTTATATTATGTGCAAAAAACAGCACATAATCCAATTCGCCGTTCGTCAATCAAGCAAGCATGTTGACTCACTTGCGCTCATTATATCATGCGCAAAAGCAGCACATGATCGTGATCTACACTCGCTTCGCTCGGCAGTCTTATTATATCACATTTTATACAACTTAAAAAGGGAATGTAATATTTACACTCCCTTTTTGGTACTTATGGAATCATCTGCTGTTATGCGATACGGCTTACATTGGCAGCCTGAGGACCTTTTTCTCCTTCGGTAACCTCGAACTCAACACGTTCACCGTCTTTTAACTCTTTAAATCCATCCATGTTCAATGCGGAAAAATGTACGAATACATCCTCCCCGCCGTTATCATTGGAAAGGAAACCGAACCCTTTCTCAGAATTAAACCACTTTACTGTACCATTATTCATTTAGGTACCTCCAAAAATATTTATTTGTACCCATATAAAACAAAAACTCACAAATTTGCACAATCATAAAACTAACTATGATCTGCAAACTTGTGAGAACAAAGCAATTATCATGAATACTTATTTAGTATAACAGTTATTTCATTCTGTGTCAATAGCCGCAAAAATATATTTCAATTCAAATGCTTTATTTGTGTTGGAACAGAATTTTAAGATAGTTTTCCCTAAAGGCCAAATTTTTCATATGGTATGGGAGCCGTGCAATAATTGGAAAGCCTTAAAAATTTATAATAGGCTGTTTTTTAGTTTCATTTTTAATACCTTTTGCACGCTATTTTTCTTAAATTCTCCAGGATGACGTTTCCTTTTCATTCCCTGCACGCTCCCGTCCTAACCGCTTCTCCTAATTCACCAAAACTAACGGCTGCTTTATTCATAAAATTTTAGTTTCCGTCTTATTCTGTCCTCTGAAGTTTGAGTATCGTGAGATTGACATCCCCGCCGGTTGCTCTTCCGGAACCAGAATAAGTCAAAGTAAAAACAGTTGGGCTCGGAGCGTACAAAACAAAAAAAGCAGATCCGCAAGCACTTGATCCGTTCGTACTAGTAGCAAAATAAATTCCAGTATCTAAATGCGGAGTTCCATTGTACGACGGAGTAATCTGCATATAATTCGCCGTAGGAAAGATTACAGATACTTTATATGAAATAAGATAGTAGCCTGCGGCAAGAGTAATATGAGTGAGATCTGTAGCGGTAATATTGCCGGTAGGATCTGTTATTGCTGGATAAAGCGTGATAAGATCTCCATTATTGTATACCGATTGTACCGCCGCGTATGAGGCAAAAATATCATCTGGAGCCTCCCCCGCTGCACCTGTCGGCCCCATTACTCCTGTGGGACCAGTAGCCCCAGTCGGGCCGGTAGAGCCGTTTATTTATGCACAACATTAGATTTTCCTTTGTGTTGAATAGGCAAGCCATTAGATTGCCTTGTTCTCAATCACTCGGATAACGTTGTGGTTGTTCTCGATGTAATCAATAATTCGCTGG
>OHOA01000814.1_pt1 | contig 10238 bp, 8 predicted proteins | sample 1569681 | NCBI WGS metagenome assembly OHOA01 (sample SAMEA3879609, study PRJEB24766) | human gut metagenome | biome: human-associated habitat; feature: feces | place: USA | collected 1985/1987 | reverse complement strand
GTAGATTTCATCCCTGCTGTGGGACACCAGGATCACCGTCCCGTCAGCCAGGGCGTAGCGCAGCACGTTGCTGCCCCGCAGCTCCGAGGCCGTCACTGCGCCGCTGGTGCAGTCAGTGACGGTGCCGTCTTGATAGTCCGTGCGCGTCGTCACGGCCACACCGGCGATCTCCGCCGGCGGCTGATCCCGCAGGCCCTTCATCAGCGCCGCCATCTTCTCCAGACCGTCCAGTCCCGGCATCACCAGGTTGTGGGTCTTTTCGCCGTAGTAGCCGTATTTTTCATACAGGGCCTGGAGGGCATCGAACAGGGTCATGCCCTGGCTCTGGTACCAGGCGGCCATCTCCGTCAGCAACAGGGAGGCGGTGACGGCATCCTTGTCCCGGACATAGTCACCCAGCATATAGCCGTAGCTCTCCTCATAAGAGAATACCACCTTGCCCAGGCCCTGGCTCTCCAGCTGCTGCTTCTTCTCGGCCATGAACTTAAAGCCCGTGAAGGTATCATAGCATTTGACGCCGTGGGCCTCCGCCACCCGGCGGGCCATCTCGGTGGTGACAATGGTCTTGAGCAGGACGGCGTTCTTGGGCAGCTTGCCGCTGCGGGCCATGGCACCCAGCAGATAATCTGCCAGCAGCACACCGGTCTGGTTACCGGACACGGGCACAAAGCGGCCACCCTTATTGCGCACCAGGATACCCACCCGGTCGCTGTCCGGATCGGTGCCGATGATGAAGTTGGCACCCACCCGGTCCGCCAGGGCAATGGCCAGGTAGAAGCCCTCCGGATTCTCCGGATTGGGGGAGACCACCGTGGGGAAGGAGCCGTCCAGCACCATCTGCTCAGGCACGCAGTGCAGGTGCTTCACACCCAGATCCCGCAGAGCCTGGGGAACCAGCTTCCAGCCGCAGCCGTGGAAGGGGGTGTAGACCACATGGAAGGTATCCGCCACCTTGGCAACACATTCCCGGTCATTGACCATGGCCATGACGTTTTCCATGAAGGCGTTGTCGGTTTCCTCCCCCATGAGCTCAATGTGCCCGGCGGCCTTGGCTTCATCAAAGGGCATGGTCTTTACGCCGGTGAAGATGTCGATCTTCTCCAGCTCTCGGGCGATGGCATCGGCGTGCTGGGGGGGCAGCTGGGCGCCGTCGGACCAGTAGACCTTGTAGCCATTATACTCCTTGGGGTTGTGGCTGGCGGTGATGTTGATGCCCGCCTGGCAGCCGTAGTGCCGCACGGCAAAGCTAAGCTCCGGAGTGGGGCGCAGGGACTCAAAAATCCGCACATGGATGCCGTTAGCGGCGCAGACCTCGGCGGCGGCCCGGGCAAACTCCATGCTATGGTGGCGGCAATCCATGCAGATGGCAACACCCTTGTCCATGGCGGCAGAGCCTTCAGCGCAGATGACATTGGCAAAGCCCTGGGTGGCCCAGCGGATGACATAGATATTCATCTGGTGCAGGCCCATCTTCATGGTGCCCCGCAGGCCGGCGGTGCCGAACTCCAGAGGACCGTAGAATCGGCTCTCAATCTCCTTGTCGTCATCTGCAATGGCGGCCAGCTCTGCCCGCTCGTCTTCGGTGATGGCATCGCTGCGGAGCCATTTCAGATATTCTGCTTTGTAGTCGATCATGCTATAAAATCTCCTTTCCGTTTTGCTATGAAGGTTAAGAATTATCCTCGTCAAAAACCGGCTCTGCCTGGAGCAGGGCTCGGGCCTCCTCCAGCCGGGAGGCGGGGACATAGAGGTCGGCTCCATAGCCGGAAAAGCCGTTGATGACCTTGCCCGCGCCGCCCTCCTTGGCGTAATACTTAAAGCAGGGAATGCCGCAGGATATCAAAAAAGAAATGGTCACATCCGATTCGGCAGGGGAGTCAAAGGTGGATGTCAGCAGCACGGCCTTTTCCTTCTCGCCCTTTTCGTCCACCGGCCAGGCCAATTCCTCCTTACGAAAGCGCCAGCCGGAGGAGAGATCGTCCCAAAAATTCTGCGGGAGCTCGCCGCTTCGCGCGGTTTCCGCGGCAGCCAACATATCAAACTCTTTCATCACAAAACCTCCCATATGCTTCATTCGATTATTTGTGGTATTTCGTACCCTGTTGGATCTGAAAAGCGCGGTAGATCTGCTCCAGGAGCATGACCCGGGCCAGGTGATGGGGGAAGGTCATGGGGGACATGGACAGACGCCAATCTGCCCGGCGCTTCAGCTCCTCACTGAGGCCCACGCTGCCGCCGATGAGAAAGGTAACTTGGGTACTGCCGGAAACAGCCAGCTGCTGCATTTTGCGGCTCATTTCCTCGCTGGAGCAGGGGCTGCCCTCAATGCACATGGCCACCAATGCGCCACCCCTGGGGAGCTTTGCACTTATGGCGGCGGCCTCCGTGTCCAGAGCCTGCTGTATTTGGGCGGGGGAGGGATCCTCCGGCAGCTTGCTCTCCGGCAGCTCGATAACCTCTAATTTGCAGCAGCGCTGCAGGCGCTTGGTGTACTCTGCCACAGCGTCCAGGTAGAATTTTTCCTTCAGCTTGCCTACGCACAGGACAGTTATTTTCTGCATGGCGCACCCTCCGCTATATAGGCCTCACTGCACTCGCCTCGGGGGGCGGCGGTGAGCCGAACTCCCTCGAATCCGCCGCAGCGCAGGGCATAGCCTACAGTATCCAGGGCCCGGACCGGGGTATTATTCTCCCTGCTTAAATGCGCCAAAAGAATTCGGGTAGTTCCCTGCCTTACCAAGTCCGGAAGCTCCTGGGCGCAGGCGCTGTTGGACAAATGCCCTTGAGGCGACAGGATACGGCGTTTCAAATAATAGGGATAGCCGCCGCTTTGCAGCATCCCAACATCGTGATTGGATTCCATCACCGCCACGTCGCAGCCGGCAAGAGCCGACCGGACCTCCTCGGACACAAAGCCCAAATCAGTGGCGACCACGACCACGCGGCCGTTTGGCAATGAAATTCGATAGCCTACGCTTTCCGCCGAATCGTGGGAGGTGTGAAAGGGGCGGATCTCCATTCCGGCTTCCTGTATCCCGTTTTCAGAGATGACGTCACAGGGGAATTTTCCCGAAAGGATCTGCATATCATTCAGAGCCTCCAGAGTGCCCATGGAGGAATACACCTTGATATGATGCCGGGAAGCCAGCACCCGCAGTCCCTTGACATGGTCGGTATGCTCGTGGGTGACAAAAATTGCCCGGACAGACGAGATATTGATGTCATTGGCCGATAACGCCCCCTCCATCTGCTTCGCTGTTCTTCCCGCGTCCACCAGGATTCCATGCTCCCCGGTTCCTATGTAATAGCTGTTGCCGCTGCTGCCGCTGAAAAGCGGACATACCTTTGCCATAGAGTCCTCCCAGTTTTCAAATAAAATACGCTGCCTAATCCGCCGGCCAGTCTTATCTATCCGCCCTTTTGCATTCTCTGCCTTGGAACAAGCCTTTTTCTATAAAAGCCGCAGGGAAAGGCGTTCATTCATCACAGCTCCCATCGGGAGGCAGCTGGCGGACGCTCCAAGTGAAATCAGAAAGGCTATAAAATACGAATTCTGATAAAGCCCGATGTTGTATGATCCCCCGTTTTTCCAACCCGCCTCTCTACAGAAAGCATAAGCCGAACGGCATATAATAACGCCTCGATTCGGCGGAGACATCTAAAGCGCTGAAAGAGAGCAATAAGAAAGCACGAAAAACCGAAATTTTTCGTGCCGTTGGCCGCCTATTCTTTTATAGGGCCTGAGCCACCGAAGCCTCCGGGAAATACACTCGGCGGATATCCGCTCCTAGGCCCTGTAATTTTTCTACGATATTTTCGTAGCCGCGCTCAATGTATTCAATATTTTCAATTTCTGTAACGCCTCTGGCAGCCAAACCAGCCACCACCATCGCCGCGCCTGCCCTCAGATCCATCGCCTTTACAGGAGCGCCCACCAATTCCTTGACGCCCTCGATCACAGCAATTTTACCGTCCACAGAAATCTGAGCGCCTAAACGCCTCAGCTCCTCTACATAGCGGAACCGGTTGTCCCAAACGTTCTCATTAATAATGCTGGTGCCATCCGCCAAGCAAAGCACCGCGGCGATCTGCGGCTGCATATCGGTGGGAAAGCCTGGGTGCGGCATAGTCTTGATATTGCATTTGGCCAACGGCTTTTCCCGTACTACCCGGATCGCCTCATCATACTCCGTAATTTCAACGCCCATTTCCTCCAGCTTGGCGGTAATGGATTCCAAATGCTTAGGAATCACGTCGTGAACCGTAATATCCCCGCCGGCAGCGGCTGCCGCCGCCATATAGGTGCCGGCTTCAATCTGGTCGGGAATGATCGTGTAGCTGCCGCCGGCAAGCTTTGCCACGCCGCGGACTTTGATGACGTCGGTGCCGGCGCCGGAAACCTTCGCGCCCATGGCGTTGAGGAAGTTTGCAAGATCGACAATATGCGGCTCTTTGGCGCAGTTTTCAATGATCGTCATGCCGCTGCACAGCACGGCCGCGAGCATGATATTCATCGTTGCACCGACGGAGACGATATCCAGATACACATGTCCGCCCTGCAGACCGCCCTCCGGCGCGTCCGCGCAGACATAGCCGCCGAGCTGCTCGACGCTTGCGCCCATTGCCTCAAAGCCCTTGATGTGCTGGTCGATGGGGCGGACGCCGAAGTTGCAGCCGCCGGGCATTGCCACGCGCGCGTGACCGAATCTGCCGAGCTCGGCTCCGATGAGATAGTATGACGCGCGGATGCGGCGCACCAGATCAATCGGCGCCGTCGCGTTTCTGACGTGCGAGCAGTCGATTTCCAGCGTGTTGCGCCCGAAGCGGCGGATGCCCGCGCCCATATTTCTTAAAATTTCAAGAAGCAGCCGCACATCGGAAATATCCGGTACGTTTTCAATGCGGCACAAGCCGTCTACCAGCAGGCTCGCCGGCAGGATCGCAACCGCGGCGTTTTTCGCGCCCGAGATATTCACATGACCGGACAGTCTGCTTCCGCCCTGAACGATATATTTGATCAAAGTTCAAATCCCTCTTTGAAAAGAGTATTTCCTGAAAGCTCAGAAGTTACGATGCCAATTCGTGCAAGCGCAGGAAGGCTTTGTTCGCGCGCTCAAACCACGGCAAGAATAAGAATACCACAAGCCCGCGGCAATGTAAAGGAAAAATGACAATTCGGGAACAAATTTCTTAAGAAACTTTTAAGAAATTTGTTTTGACGTGCTCCGACACGCTACGACGCAAGCTGACGCACTTCGCGCGTGACGCCGTTGACATAGAACGAGCCCGCGTCGGTCTCAATCCGCCAGACCGGCACAAAGCGCAGCGCGCTCGATGCGGTCTCGGAGTGGACATAGCCCTGCTCGCACGAGACAATCTCGCTTCCAACCCAGCCGAGGCTGTCGCGGCTGGACAGCAGCGCCACCAGCGCGTCCGCGCAGGAGATGCACGCTCTCTGCGACACGCGGACGATCTCGCCCGCGGGGTAATACGTCCCGTCCACGCGCGAAAGGGCATTGTTGCGATAGGTAAACGTGAGCGCACTTTCAAACACCGGCACGCCGCAGAGGCTCTGCACCGCCGTGACGCTGTAGACGCCCGCGGACAGCCGCACCGGCTCGAAAATTTCAGCAATGTCAAAGTCCATCGAGCGCAGATACCGTCTGGTTGCGCGCGTCAGATCGTGCGCCGCCGAGGCGTCTGTGAAGCGCCCTTCGAGCTGCCCGGAGCGGCTGAGCTGCAGCGTGCTGCTGCCGGCAGAATACTGCGCCAGCATCCGCGCCGGAGCCTCTTCTTCCGCCGCCTTGCCGCCCAGAAGCGCCTGCGCAGCAGGCTTTGCGTCGGGGTTTTCCAGCTCGATGCTGTAGAGCGTCTGGCTGGCAGGAAGGCTGGAAGCGTCGAGGCTGAGCCCGTAGCTTTCATAGAGCGCTTCGAGCTTTTCGTGGACCTTCTTTTCGCTGCCGACTCTTGCCGCCTGCGTCGGAACCACCGCGGGCAGAAGCCCGATAATCGCCAGCGCCAGAATCAGCAGAATCAGATTTTTGATTTTGGAAACAGACATGCGCCACCTCCCGTTACGACTGCCAGCCGGCGGTAATTCCGGCGGACGTGTCACTGTAGACCAGACGAAGCGCGCTTCCTTCCGGCAGAATCGCCGCCGCCTGCGCGGGCGGAAGAACGGAAAGCGTCTGCGTCGTCAGCGTATAGGCGCGCAGCACCAGCCGGACCTGCACAATGGATGTACCCGAGAAGCGGACCTCCGCGCCGTAGCCGCCGGCGGGCAGAACGGGAATGCCGCTGAGGAAATAGTCGAAGGTGCAGACGCTCTCGCTGCCGTTTTGTTCAAGGTCTGTCAGGTAGAGGCGGGCATCGGAGTTAACTCCGGCGGTCATGGCGGAAAGAAGGCTCCTGGCGCACTCGACCAGTTCTGCCTGCTCGCCCGACGCCGCCTGAAAGCGTGTGGACTGCACGTCGGCGCGCAGAAGAAGCTCGCCAGACGCCGAGATGGACAGCGCGTAGCCGGTTTCGGTGTAGGTGGTGTTTCCGGCGTCGTCGGTGTAGCGGGCGTCGCCGTAGGGATTGAAGCCCAGCGTCGCGGCAAGGGCGTCGGAGAAGCGCGCGTCACACGGATTTGCCGCTTCGGCAGCATGAATCTGCGGCGTCTGCCCCGGAAGAAGGCTCAGGGGCTCTACGGAGGAAAAGCGCGCCTGCGCGTCTTCAAAGGCGAAGAAGCTGCCGTCCGGCGTGCAGCTTTGCAGAAGCTGCTCGAGTGCGTCGCCATCGAGCTGCGTCTGGCAGACGAACAGCTCGTCTCCTACCAGATACAGGTTCACCGCCGCATCCTCGTTTGCCAGAATCAGCCACTGCGCGCGGACACTCTCGTCCAGCGCCGTTTCCACCTGCAGCCATGACGCGGCAAGCGCCGGGGAAATTTCGCCCGGATAGCGGAAGGCGACCGAGGTCTTGCCGAGCGCGGTCTGAATACGAAGCGCGGTCGTACGCTGCGGCTCCTGCGCGCCCTCCAGCGCCTGCCCGAGCGCCGCGCCGAACTGCTCGAAGGCGGTATCCAGCGCGGCAGTGTCAAACTGGAAGCTGGTTCTTCCGGCGGGGTTTCGCACGGAGACGGCAACCGGCTGCGCCGCGCCTGTGACGCTTGCGGCGTCTGCCATCGGCGTTGCGGTCAGCTCGCCCTGCGTCAGCCCCATCACGGAGGCAAACGGGCGCACCAGCGCTGCCAGCCACGGCGTATCCGTCACCGTCTTTGCCGGAAGCGCCAGAACCGTCAGCGCCAGAACCGTCAGCGCCAGAACCGCAATAAGCAGGCTTTTTGCCCGTTCGAGCCATTTTCGTCTGCGCATGGTCTGCCTCCTTTCTCAAAAATTGTCTCGTTTATTTTTCGGGCGGCGCGGCAGGCAGCGTGATGCGCACGTCGGTGCCCTCGCCGTAGACCGAGTCGATCTTAATTTCGCCCCTGTGCTGCGAGAGAATCTCGCGGGCAATCGAAAGGCCGAGGCCCGTTCCGCCGGACTCGCGGCTTCGCGCCTTATCGACGCGGTAGAACCGCTCAAACAGCCGCGGCAGGTCTTTTTCGGGAATGCCGATGCCGTTGTCGGTCACGCGGACAAAAACGGATTTGCCGCTTGAGCCCGCGTAGATTTCGATCTTGCCGCCGTCTGGCGTATATTTGATCGCATTCGAGACGATGTTCATGACCACCTGCTCGATACGCTCGCGGTCGCCGAGCACGTCGGGGATATTGTCCTCGCAGTGGAACACCATCGTATGGTGGTGGTTCTGCTCGGCGTTCAGGCGCGCCGCCTCGTATACATTCGAAATTGCCTTGGCAAACGAGAAGCGCGAGATGTTCATCTCCATCTTGCCGTAGTCGATCTTGCTGAGCGTGAGAAGGTCCTGCACGATGCGGGTCATGCGGTCGGCTTCATTGATGATGACGCCCATGAAGTTATCGTGAAGCTCGCGCGGCAGCTCGTCTCCGGCGGAGACGATGGTTTCAGCGTAGGATTTGATGTTGGTAAGAGGCGTCCGCAGCTCGTGCGACACGTTCGCAACGAACTCGCGCCTAGACTGCTCGCTTTTTCTCTGCTCGGTCACGTCGTGGATGACGACCAGCGCGCCGCCCTGCGTCTGATCGGAGGAAAACGGCGCCATGAAAAGCTCCAGCTCCCGGTCGCCTGCCGTCTTCTGCGCCTCTAAATACTGCGGGCGCTTCAGGGTCAGCAGCGTGTCGAGCTCCGCCTGATCGGCGAATAATTCGTCGAACGTCGTCGTAGGGTCGAGAGGTCTTGCCAGCATCTGCGTCGCGGCGGGGTTGCAGTGAATGAGATTGCCGGATGCCGAGAAGGCGACGACGCCGTCGGTCATGTGCAGAAACAGCGTCGAGAGCTTGTTTCGCTCGTTCTCGGCTTCTGAAATGGTGTCCTGCAGGACCTTTGCCATGTGGTTGAAGTTCCGCGTCAGAACGCCGATTTCATCCTGACCTTCGACCTCAATGCGCTGGGAAAAGTCGCCCGCAGCGACCTGCCGCGTACCGAGGGTCAGCGCGCGGATGGGCGTGATGAGAATCTGCGCAAGAAGGAACGACAAAACGACACAGATCACAAGACCGAGTCCCAGCGCGCTCAGGATGATGGAAAACAGCTCTCCCGTGAGCGCGTCGACCGTTGCGCGGCTGTCTAAAATATAGACGATGTACGTGCTGTCTGCCGATGCAATCGGAACGGCTAAGTCCATGAAGCTGCTCGTGATCGAGCTCTCCTGACCGACCTCGCCGTTCATCGCCGTCAGCAGGTTCGCTGTCATGGAGACCGAGGTCTGCTGGTTGGAGCTGGCAAGGACATTTCCGGTTTCGTCCAGAATGTAGACGTTTCGCGTCGCAATATCAATGCCGAGACCTGCCTGCGCCATCAAAAGCTCTTTCATCCGCTCGGGCGCATTCTGCTCCTGCGCGGGAATTTCCTGCAGCTGACCGATGAACTCGGGCGAGAAGGTTTTTTCCATCTGCTCGTAGAACTGGGAGATATAGAAGTTGCCGACGCCGTTGATCAGAAACGCGCCGATCACACACATCAGGGCAAGAATCAGGATCACCATGATCATGACCAGCTTGGTGCGCAGAGACCGCATCGTCCCGCCCTCCTTTCAGACTCTTATCATTTCTGCCTCTTATTTCTGCCTCGCAGAGTTTTGCGCCCGCAGGCGCAAAATGGAATAGAAATCCGTTTTTTCCGGCGGCGTGTACGTCGGAAAAAACTCTTTACGGCTTGCAAGTGTGGAATTTTTGCCCTTTGGGCCAAAATTATGCGCGCAGTCAAGACGCATTCTATTCGGGAAAGACTGGTCTTTCCCGAAACTTCTAGGGCGCGAAGTAATATCCCGCGCCGCGCTTGGTGAGAATATACTGCGGCTTTCCGGGGTCGTCCTCGATCTTTTCGCGCAGGCGCCGGACCGTCACATCCACGGTGCGCATGTCGCCAAAATAATCGTAGTTCCAGACCTTCTGCATGAGATCCTCGCGCGTGAAGACCTTGCCCCGCTCGCGAATCAGGTGCATGAGAAGATCGTATTCCTTCTGCGTCAGGTCCACCGGCTCGCCGGATTTTGTCACCGAGAACGTCGACGGCTCGATGGTCAGCGCGCCCGCGGTCAGAAGCGTCCCGACGGAGGCTCTGGCATTTAAGTCCAGGCTTCTTCTTCGGATGTTCGCCCGCACGCGCGCCATCAGCTCACGCATGGAAAAGGGCTTCGTCATATAATCGTCCGCGCCCGCTTCGAGCCCGAAGACCTTGTCCGTCTCCTCCTCGCGCGCCGTTATCATGATGATGGGAACGTTGTTGCCCTCCGCGCGCAGCGTGCGGCAGACCTCAAAGCCGTCCATCTCCGGCAGCATGACGTCAAGCAGGATGACGTCCGGGTCGCACTCGCGCGCGAGCCGCAGGCCCTCTGCTCCGTCGTAGGCGCAGACCGCCGTCATGTCGTTCTTCTCCAGATTGTAGCGCAGGATATCGACGATGGAACGCTCGTCATCGACGATAAGCACCTTTCTGTTCATTTCCTGTCCTCCAGATACCTCCGGGCCTTGAGCACGGCGATGATGGTCTTGGCGTCGTCTATCTCGCCGGACATGACCAGCTTTTCCAGCTCGGAGAGCTTGTATTTCTCGACGTTCAAGAATTCGTCCGGGTCGAGGTGCATCTTGCCCCGGTGCAGGCCAAGGGCGA
>OHOA01000812.1_pt1 | contig 10259 bp, 9 predicted proteins | sample 1569681 | NCBI WGS metagenome assembly OHOA01 (sample SAMEA3879609, study PRJEB24766) | human gut metagenome | biome: human-associated habitat; feature: feces | place: USA | collected 1985/1987 | reverse complement strand
GAAAAATGATCTGAATTTTTCGCGTCTGCGGACGCGAACTCTGCGAGGCTTTTTTGCCGCAGGATTTTAAGACACACTTGTGTTCCAAGAGGAGAAAACCATGAAATATACCACTACAGTGGCCGATTATCTCACCTGGCGGGGGGATATTCCCTTTTCCGTGGACCCATTCAACGAGGTGGACAATCTGGTATTGTGCATCATTTCCTATATCAATTTCCGCCGGTTCCCGGAGTTGCTGACTCGGAATCCCCGGGAGGCGGTCTCCCTGCGCGACATCTGCCAAAAGCTCACGCAGGAGGACGAGCAGCTGGGCCTGTCCCAGCTGAGCTACATACCCGTGGCGCAGCAGGCGGCGCAGACCGAGCGCTTTGCTGGGACGCGGATGTTCGCCTTTGAGGACCGCAGCGACCAGGAGACGCAGTTTGCAGCGGTGACCTTCCTGCTGCCGGATAAGTCCGTGTTCGTGGCCTTTCGGGGGACGGATACCTCCCTGGTGGGCTGGAAGGAGGACTTCAACATGAGCTACCTGGAGTCTGTTCCGGCCCAGGTGCGGGCGGCAGAATATACAGCTGAGATCATGAGGCTGTGCAGGTTCCTTAAGGTGCGCATCGGCGGACACTCCAAGGGCGGCAACCTGGCAGCCTGGGCGGGCTTGCACCTGCCCCACAAGGATTACGGCCGATTGCTGGCGGTGTATAATAACGACGGACCCGGCTTCAACCGCAGCATGACGGAGCGGCCGGAATATGTACTCCTAAGAGACAAGATGCACACATTCATCCCGGAATCGTCCATCGTGGGGGTGCTGCTGGAGCATTGTGAGGACTATACGGTTATTGCCAGCACGGCGAAGTCTATCATGCAGCACGAGGCGCTGTCCTGGTGTACGGAGCGCAACCGCTTTATCCATCTGGAGGAACGATCGACCATGGGCCGCCGATCCGACGACGTGCTGCGGGATTGGATCGGGTCTATGACGCCCCAGGAGAGGAAGGATTTTACAGACGCATTTTTTGAGATCCTCAGCATGGGCGGCAAGGCCCGCACACTGGATGATGTGCAGGAGATGGGCCTGAGCGGCGCGGTGGCGCTGGTGAAGGAATACGCCGGGGCGGATGAAAAGACCCGGCGAATTCTGGTGGAGACCTTCAAGCGCCTGGCGGTGGATATCGGGGAAGAGGTGGCGACCTCAGCCCAGGATGGCCTGAAGCAGGCCACAGGCTTCCTGCGCAATTTGGGCAGGAAAAAGCCGACAGAATAAAGAAATAACCGCCCGGGGCATCCCTCTATAGGAGAGATCCCGGGCGGTTTACATTTTTGGGCTTGATAAGCTTTTAAACCCCGGTGCGGCCACAGGTGCCGCACCGGGGTTTGCTGAAGTGTGTAAATTCATCCGCATGGGATAGGAAAGCTCTGCGCCCGCTCAGCTGCGCTTTTTGGCCTTTTTACCGGTGAGGGTGATCCAGGCTGCGGCGCTGCCGCTGACGAGCAGGGCAGCCAGCCAACTGATGAGGCTGCTGTCACCGGTCTGAGGAGTTGCTCCGCTGCCGGTGTTTGTCCCAACGATTCCGTACTGACTCAAATGGTTTGTCTCAAATACAATATAACCGCTTTCTACCGCAGCAGGCAAGGTCTCTTTAATCTCATCATTTACAATGTAAACGACTTCGTATTTGTCATACCCCTTCAAATCTTCCGGCAGAGCAATTCTGATCTTCATTTTGGTGTTGCTGATCTTCACAACATTGTTGTTTCCGTCCAGCACATTGATGTCCGCAACGAATTTCACATTCTTATCTGCCAATTCCTTCTTGACCTCGATGGACTTGATATCCAGCTTGTAATCCTTGCTGACCTCTGTTGCAAATTCGATTTTTGCCTTTGTCTCCCCCGTGCTTTGGAGTTCCTTCACCGTGTCCTTACCGGGATTTTCCGGCTCTCCGGAGGCTTTCGTCCAGGAGGCGTACAAGGTCACATTTTTATACCGCACATAACCGTTGTCTTCCGTAATCAAGGTATCCTTATCAAATTTCTTATTGGTCTCCTCGTTATTGTCCCAAATTCTCCAAAAAATATACTTCTCCATAGTACCGCTGCCGTCGCTTTTGGTGTTCCAGCCGTTAAAGGTATACCCCTCTCTTACGGGAACATAGGGCAAAAGCGACATGGATGCGCCGGAGTCTCTGCCGCCTACATAGTCGTATGTGTTAGACTCCTTACCGTTGAGCTGTCCGCCGTTAGCATTGAGAGTTACTACGATACCGTCGTTGTCAAAGGTGTTTTTGGTATAGGTTGCGAGAACCGTCACAGCATCCTTTTCTTTGAAGCAATCCGCCGGCACGGAGGTTACATACTTGCCGTCCAAGTCCCAACCGACAAAGGTATAGCCGTCTCTTACGGGGGTGTATTTAGTTAAATCAACCGTCTTATACTCGCCCGAGCTGCTTGTCAGGGTCATTTCATACTTGCCGTTTACTTTGCCGCCGACGCCGTCAAGCGTCAGGTAATATGTGCCTGTTCCCTTTAGCACTTCTTCGGAGAAGGTCGCATAAATCGTAAGACCGTTGGTGTATGCCACCTCACCGTCGTTTACCCAAAATGTACCCTCCGAATTGAAATCCGACAAAGGTATATCCTCTGCGACTTTTGTTTCGCCCGTCCAATCCGTTGCCCAATAGGCGAATTTGGTGCTGCCGTTGAACGGAAGAACGCCCGCAGTCAATTCGGATAAGCTTACCGTTGTGTCCCCGTCGGCAGCATCAAACTTTATCATTTTTGCATAATCGCCGTCGACCTTGCCGTCCATACCGTTAAGGCCGCAGGTGAGTATCAGCGTATATTTTCCGTCGTCCTTGACCGTGACGGCATTCGCAGTCACGATGCCGGAAACGCTCAACACCGTCACCAGCAGCATCAAAAGCACCCTTTTCAGTTTCATATTGATTTTCCTCCTTGTGTTTTTGTTTTGGTTATCCATAAGAGTTCCTCCTTTATAAAAGCCTTATTTCAAGGCATTTTTACTTTTCTTCCTGCTTGCAATGCTGAGTATAGTTGATTGCCTCCGTTCTGAAATTTCAAACAGGTTGACTTTGGACGGATACCTTGTTTATCTCAAGCTCGTTTTCCAAATGCTGAGATACGCTGTCGGCTATGGCGGTCGTTGCCCGCCGGATACCGGCATCCGACAGACCGTCGCAAGGATGTATCATTGTTACGGTCAGTTCCGTCCCCGTTTCCTGCTCATTTACGGAGATAGAGAACCGGCTCAAATTACCGTATACCGACATCTCTGATAAAACGGTGGATGCGTCTGTTTTTTCATATTCAGCACCGTTTTTATCCAGCACTTCATAGACGGCAAAGATCACATATTGCCGGTTGTACGGCAGCGTTCTCTTTGTTGTTTTGCTGTCCGGCAGGACGGGATGCTGCATATTCACCGTCCGTCACCTCCTTTTCATTACGATTCTACGGTAAACCGTTTTTGTTATGGTGTTATTGCTTTTCAATATACCCGCTGATAGGTTCGGCATACATATTGTCGTCGGTCACTGCCTTGTACCGCTTGCCGTCGTACACATCGGTAAAACCGTTCGTAGCCTTGTAAATTTCGCCGGTCTCGGTATCGTACACGCGCTCGTAGCCGAGGGTGGCGTCGCTCTGCTTCTGGCTCATAATGTCCTGACTTCTGTTGCGGCTTTCCCAGGAGGACATAAAGCCGTCCATGGTCGCATTGAAGTTCTGGCTGATCTGCTGAGCAAGGGCAACCTTTTCATTGCTTGCCTGATTGGTGGCACTGACAAAGCTGTCGGAATACTGCAGGGTTTTGAAGCAATCGGTCAGCACACCTTCCCACTCGATAAAGGTGTCCTTTGCGGCGGTAACAGCAACGATGTTGTAAGCCATATAGTAGCCGCCGTCCACCGCCTGGAGCTGATAGCCTACCACATTGCCGTTGGAGATGGCAAAGCTGCCAAAGTCCACCACACTGGCGGCAAATAGGCCCTCGCCCTCTTTGCCGTTATCCGTGAATGTCGCGCGAAGCTGCTCGTCGCCGAGAGCGGAGGACTTCAATGGGCTGGCAGAGGGATAGCGGTCGGTGACGGTGAAGTCATTGAACTGGGGGAAGGTATATCCGGAATAAGCAGGCTCTACCTCCGATGCAAATGCCGTATACTGTGAGAATATTTTGAAAAAGCCCTCTGTGGATGGGTTATCAAGCACAGCGGCCTTGGTGAAAAGGGCCGCTTGGGTATTCCCTATGCTGTAGTTCTGCTGCCATGCTTCTTTGCCCGCCTGACTATGGAGCAGGACGTCTGCCTTCAGCAGTACAAACATCTGGTTTAGCGGCTCAGCTGGGTCGTATACCCGGATGCTGTGGTAGATGTTGGTGCCGCCGGACGTGACGGTCCAGCCCTTTGGGATGGTCATGCTGAAATCGGCAGTTTCATATTTTTCCGTCTGTGCGGCTTTGGCGACCGTCTGCGTGACCTTCACGCCTCTTTCCGTTTGCTCGGTTTTTGTGCCGTCATCGTTCACAACGGTTTTGCTGCCGCAGGCGGCAAGAAGCAAGGTCATGAGCAAGGCCAGCGCAAGTGCCGTGATTCGTTTTGCATTCATCGTGTTTCTCTCCTTTTCCTTATTTCTGATCATAGTCCCAATAGAAACGGCAGGGATCGTATTTTTGATACGCACCGTATCCGTCTGTAAGCACCTCGGCAATGGGGAGCATCGTATAGTCCTCGGTGATCACATGGCTTGTGCTGATGTTGCGGACATCACCGTAAAAAGCGGTGAGCAGCTCAAGCTTTCTTAGCTTTACATTGCAGTTGAGATGCTGCGCAGCAGGATAGTAGGGAGACACCGAGCCGTCCGGCGCAAGCTGCGCTTTTGCATCGCTGTCGTCCAAAGGCTCCGAGGCATACACGATCTCATAAAAGGCACAATTGGTCATCAGAATGTTCCGATTAAACAGCCGGATCGGTGTTTCGCCGGCAAGCTCGGACAGCTCCAATTCAAAGGCAATGTACTCCCGCCGATCCATGTCCCGATACCAATTCCAGCCGGCCGTACCCTTATCAAGATATTTGCCCGAAAAAAGCAGGCTGACTTTACCGCCGGCAACGGCGATCATCGGATCGCCGGAGTAGACCTTATCGGCATTTAAGTATTCTGCCGTATGATCCTCCAGCGTCTTTCCGTCGGAAGCATAGCGGTAAACACTTCGGAACAGCGGATGCTGCGCCTTATCCATCGGTGAGGCCGCAAACGGCGGGCTGCTGACCTTATAGCCGGAGCCGTCATTTAAGTAGATCTCGCCCATTTCACCGTCATGGGTCAGACGCCAGTATCGGATGTTTTTTCCGGGCAGGGTGCCGACCTCCTGTATGTTCTTGCTGTTTGCCAAAACAGAGTTGAAATTTGCCTGATACAGCTTCCCGTCAGCCACCACGAGATCGTTGACGGTTTTACTGTAGCCGTGATCCAGATTACAATCGAATTCGGCGTATTCGTTTATAATGCCCTCGCCGCCGAGAAATTTTGTGTAGTCCGATTGGTCATACGGCTTACCGCACTCCTTGAGAAGCGCCTGTTCCAGATTTACCGGCTCTGCCTGGGTAGCTGTGCTTTGCCCGCTGTCCGGGTCCGGCTTCCTGGCCTCGCCGGGGGAGGCGGAGCACCCGCACAGTGCAACAGCCAGCAGTGCTGCGCACAGGAACAGCCGGGGGACAAACAGAAATTTTGCTTTTCCAGCTTTATCCATTCCTTTCTTCCTTTCCCACACATGTTATTATTTGCAATTATAGCATAGAGCAAGGCGGACTACAGGACGTTTCCCGAAGTGTCAATTGACACTTTTGGAATTATGTACCATGAAGCACTTTCCTTTTGGCTGCGCCTCGTGTATAATGACTAAAAACAAAACTATCCGGAGAAAAGCCATGAAATTCTGCCAGCAATTAAGTGAATACCTCTGCCGGCTCTCCTGCACAGGAAAGGAGCTGTGCGCCCTGGCCGGCATATCTGCCGCCTCCTTCAGCCGATATAAAAACGGAGAACGGGTCCCGGAGCTGGGTACTCCGGCCTTTGAGGGCCTGTGCCGCGCCCTGGGGGAGATTGCCGAGCAAAGAGGCTATGGGGACCTTACCGCCGACGCTGTGCGGGCGGCATTTGCTGCCTGCGAGGACTTTGTAGCCACGGACAAGGAGCAGTTACGCCGCAATTTCAACACCCTGGTGGCGGCCATGGGCATCAACCTTACCCGGCTGTGCCAGTACACCAATTATGATCCCTCCACCATCTTCCGCATTCGCAACGGGAGCCGGCGGCCTGCCGACTCCCGGCAGTTTGCCGGGGCCGTGGCCTCCTTTGTGGCCCGGGAGGTCGTTTCGCCCCGGGAGCTGGAGGCCCTGGCGGAGCTGCTGGCCTGCCCGGCGGAGGATATAGCAGACGTTTCCTTTCGCTATACGCGCCTGTGCAGTTGGCTGATGCAGGAGCAGCCTGCCCGCAGCGAGGGCGACATCACCGACTTTTTAAGCAAGCTGGACGAGTTCGACTTGAACGAGTATATCAAGGCCATCCATTTTGACGAGCTGAAGGTGCCCTCTATGCCCTTCCAGTTGCCCACGGCCCGCTATTATTACGGCCTGGGGGAGATGATGGACAGCGAGCTGGACTTTCTCAAGGCCACGGTGCTCAGCCGGTCCATGGAGCCGGTGACCATGTACAGCGATATGCCCATGGGCGAAATGGCCAAGGATCCGGAGTTTCCCAAAAAGTGGATGTTCGGTATGGCCATGATGCTGAAAAAGGGCCTGCACCTGAACCAGATCCACAACCTGGACCGATCCTTTGAGGATATGATGCTGGGGCTGGAGAGCTGGATCCCCATGTACATGACCGGGCAAATTTCCCCATACTATCTGAAAAACACGCCCGGCGGTCCCTTTTTACACCTGCTGAAGGTGTCCGGAGCGGCGGCTCTCAGCGGCGAAGCCATCGCCGGGCGCCACGCTGAGGGACGGTATTACCTGACCAAAAACAAGCGGGAGCTGGACCATTACGCCATGCGGGCCCGGGCCCTGCTGGATAACGCATACCCCCTTATGGACATCTATCGCAGTGACCGGGAAAGCGAGAGGAATACTTTTCTGCTGGCCGACACCAGAAAGCCGGGGCACCGCCGCAGCATTCTCTCCACATTGCCGCTGTATACGGCCAGTGAGGACCTCCTGGAACGTATTTTGGCCCGGAACGGCATTGATGCGGAACAAAAGCAAAGAAAAAAAGGAACGCCGCGGCGCAGAGACAAAGAATCATGGCCATCCTGGCCGAGGGAACGGTGGAGGACGAGAGCCCGGCCTTTACGCCGGAGGAATTTAGGGAGAAGCCGCCGGTGCTGGAGCTGTCGGGGGTGTTCTGCGAAGCCGACATTCCGTACAGCCAAGAGGAATATACGGCGCATTTGAACGATACGAAGGCCTTTGCCGCTCAGAATCCGAATTATAGCTGGGAGATGAGCGGAAGCCAGGCGTTCTGCAACCTGCAGATCCTGATCCACCAGGGGCGGTGGGTCATGGTGTCCAAGGGAAAGGCACCGGCCATCCACTTCGTCATCCGCCACCCTAAGCTGCGCTATGCCATTGAGAGCTTTATCCCGCCCATAACGGAGCATGGATAGGCAGATGTCCGCTATACAAAAAGAGACCGGCAGATTTCTGCCGGTCTTTTCTTGTGCTATTGTAAAGGGGCCTCTGTAGTGCTCGGCTTTACTTCACCTGCCCGTGATAGTATTTTTTGGCGCAGAATTCCAGCCGGACCTCCACGGTGCCCTCGTCCTCCATCCAATCGGCAAAGTTGGAGAAATTCCGCTCTGCAACGCTGAATTTCAGCAGGTTGTGGGTGCGGACGTTTTCCCTTTTGCAGAAAGCATAGATCCACTCATCAAAAGTCATGCCGTCCTGGAGGCAATCCAGCATCTCCTGGGCCTTGCTTTCAAGAAAGCGGATGTTCTCGCCGATGAGGTCTGTGATGTCTGTCAGTACCTCCTTGTGAGCCACGATATAGGCGGGACAATGGAGGGCATAAAGGCTGCGCTTGCTCTCTAAGTCCCGGGCGATGAACATGGAGGTGGGGAGCTTGGCCCCCTCAATCTCCGAGTGGCTAATGAGACAATCCCCAAGGTAGGCTACACCGTCCGGGGTGATGATGCCGATGTGGCCGGCGCTGTGGCCGGGGAGCTGCAGGATGCCGAATTTCACGCCGCAAAATTCCAGCTCCGTGGCGTCGGCGGAGATGATTACATCGGCGGTGAAGCATTCTTCCAGGAAATAAGCCCGGCTGCGGCCGTAGGTCAGGGCCACGTAGTTGGCCCGGTAGGCGTCGGGATTCACGGAGATGCCCGCCTCAATGATCTGCGCAGCGGCAATGGCGCCATACCGCTGCTGGAGATAGCGAACGTTGCCCGTGTGGTCAAAATGGGCGTGGGAACAGAGAATGCCCTTGAGATGGAAGCCGTTGCCCTCCAGCAGGTGGGTCAGGCCGCTGCGGTCCAACTTGGCATAGCCTGTGTCCAGCAGGACAATATCGGTGTCATTTAATTTATAAATAGGCAGCAGGGCTGTGGCGGCCACAGCCACATAGGTGCTGCCCAGGACATGGCGAAGCTCCATGAGGTGTTTTTCTCCTTTTTATCTTTTGAATTTCTCCACCTTTTTCATTTTAAGAAAACGGATTGCCGCTGCCGCTTTTGCAAACTGATTTCGCAGTGACAGGCTGCAATGACAGATTTTGATAATCTCATTATATCCATCGAGCGAAGAAAAACAAGAGCCGCCTTTTGCGAAAATTTCATTTACAAAAGGCGGGAAGTATTGTAAAATACTGTGGAGAATAAAAACAGGAGGATTTGTATGGACGAGCCGAAATATAAACGGGTGCTGCTGAAAATCAGCGGGGAAGCCCTGGCGGGAGAAAAGCACTTTGGCCTGGACTTTGGCGTTATGGGCCGGGTGGCGGATGTCATTAAGGAATGCGTGGAGATGGGTGTTCAGGTGGGCATCGTTATCGGCGGCGGCAACTTTTGGCGCGGCGTAAAGAATGGCGAGGGCTACATCGAGCGCACCCGGGCCGACCACATGGGCATGCTGGCCACGGCTATGAACTGCATGGCTATGGCCGACGTGTTGGAGCAGAAGGGCGTGGATGTGCGGGTGCAGACCGCCCTGGAAATTAAGGAGGTAGCTGAGCCCTATATCCGGGCCCGGGCCATCCGGCATCTGGAAAAGGGACGGGTGGTTATCTTCGGCTGCGGCATCGGCAGCCCCTTCTTCTCCACGGATACCGCGGCGGTGCTGCGGGCGGCGGAGATCGGCGCGGACGTCATCCTGCTGGCCAAAAATATCGACGGCGTTTATAACTGCGATCCGGCCAAGTTTGCCAATGCAAAGAAATTCGACTCTATTACCTATGACGATGTGCTGGCGCAGCATCTGTCCGTGATGGATAGCACCGCCACCAGCCTGTCTATGGATAACCACATCCCTGTTTTGGTATTTGCCCTGAAGGATCCCTACAACATCATCCGCGCCCTGCGCGGAGAAAAAATCGGAACGATCGTAAAGGAGGCTTAACCCTATGCTGAAAGACGAATACAAGGTTTACGAGGAAAAAATGAAGAAGAGCATCGAGTCCGTGAAGAATGACTTCGCTGCCGTGCGGGCGGGCCGGGCCAATGCCGCTGTGCTCAATCGCATTTCCGTGGACTATTACGGCACCCCTACGCCCATCCAGCAGGTGGGCAGTGTGGCGTCTCCGGATCCCCGGACCCTGGTCATCACCCCCTGGGACGGGTCTTTGCTGCGGGCCATTGAAAAGGCCATTCTGGAGTCCGACCTGGGCATCAATCCCCAGAACGACGGCAAGTGCATCCGTCTGTCCTTCCCCCAGCTCACCGAGGAGCGCCGCAAGGAGCTGGTGAAGCAGATCCACAAGTATTCTGAAAACGGCAAGGTGGCCGTGCGCAACATCCGCCGGGACGCCATGGATAGGTTTAAGAAGATGCAGAAGGCCTCTGAGATTACCGAGGATGAGCTGAAGCTGGCGGAAAAGGACCTGCAGAAGATTACCGACGACAACTGCAAGGAGCTGGATAAGCTCCTGGAGATTAAGGAAAAGGAACTGATGTCTGTCTGATGGGGCTGTTTTCCAAAAAAGTCTCTCATAAGGCGGGGCAGGTGGATAAAAGCCGCCTTCCC
>OHOA01000810.1_pt1 | contig 10277 bp, 10 predicted proteins | sample 1569681 | NCBI WGS metagenome assembly OHOA01 (sample SAMEA3879609, study PRJEB24766) | human gut metagenome | biome: human-associated habitat; feature: feces | place: USA | collected 1985/1987 | reverse complement strand
TGGATAATTCCTTACTGGCTGTAAGGGATATTAACCATAAATATATTGTAGTAGAAAGAAGGTGCAAAATTATGCTTAATGAAAATATAAAGCATTTTAGGAAAGCAAAAGGAATTAGTCAAGAGGAAATGGCTGTAAAATTGAATGTTGTCCGACAAACCATCTCAAAGTGGGAAAATGGGTTATCTGTACCAGACGCAGATGTTCTCATCCACATGGCAGAATTACTTGATGTGTCTGTAAGCAGTCTTTTGGGAATTGAAACAGACAGCAGTGACAATCTGAATTTGTCTGAAAAATTGGAACGGCTGAATGAGCAACTGGCAAAGAAAAACAGACGGGAAAAACTGGTTATGCAGGCGGGCAAAAAAAGAGGATTGATTTTATTTCTTTCGATTGCCGCTATGCTGATTGCTTTAATTGTAAAAAATGAAATAGTGTCTATTCTGCTTGTTGGTGCATGTATGCTTGTGGCAGTTATCGTCCTGTATCATAACTTAGCCCTACTTACCAGCCTAACAACAGATGATTTGAAAATAGGCGTTTTGCGCACTACGACCATTTTCAATATCATTGTTTTAGTAATAGGAATAATCTTTGCGATTTTGGTAGCTTTTGATATCCTTACCTTTTCAGAAAACGGAGAAAAGATGTTTGCTATGGCATTGGTGTCCTGTGTGATGATTTTCGCTGGTATTATATCTCCAAAACTTCCATACAGCAGACACACCGGGTTGCGTTTGCCGTGGACAGTATGTGACGAGGACACATGGAATATTGCACATAGTATTTTAGGCTATATCTCACTTCCGATTGCGCTACTCTATATCGCTTGCACTCTGACGATTTCCAACTTTGAAATCGTTACCCTCTGTGCAATGGCGGCATGGATTGGTATTCCGGGTGTGATTTCTTATCTGTTCTCTAAAAAGAAAATGAGTGGGAAATAAATCATAGAAAAATTCCAGTTTGTAGCACCCCTTCGGACCGCTTCGGCGGTCCTCTATTTTTGTATTGCATGGCTTTACTCCCTTTTCTCAGATGGGTTGGTCGACATCAATTTATATAGCTTTGTATTTCGGGGGAAAGAATTTGTGAAAGGCACGATATTGCCCGCGCAGCGAATCAACCCGCAACCTGCGGGAACGTTGGTGACATAGCCAAGCTGGTTGTCCGAAATGTTCAGCAGTTTCGCCAGTTCAACTCGGTCGGTGGCGCTCTGGTTCAGCATTACCAGAAACTCCGAGTTTGCCAGCATCAGGCGGGCGGTGTCGGAGCGCAGCAGTTCGTCCACATTCTGCGTCAGCCCGGTCACAAGTCCGTTGTACTTGCGGATGCGTTTCCACAGCTTGTAGAAGAAATTGGCGCTGTACTCATAGCGGAACAAAATGTAAAACTCATCGCAGAAAATCCACGTTCTGCGGCCTTTCTTCCAGTTCTGGATGACGCGGTTATAAATGGCATCCAGCGTCACCAGCATCCCCAGCGGCATAAGCTGCTCACCCAGTTCGCGGATGTCGTAGGCAATGATCCGCGCCTGTGTGTCCACATTGGTGTGCTGGGCAAAGGTGTTCAGTGTGCCGGTAATGAACAACTCGGACGAAAGCGCCAGCCCCTGCGCTTCGGGTTCGGGCTGCATTTTGAGCAGACGGTAAAAGTCCTGCAGCGTGGGCGGCGTGCCTTTGTAGCCGTTGCGGATGTAGGGCAGGTACACCTGCTCGGTGCAGCGGCCGAGGATGGACTTTTCTTTCGCGGTCACCATGCCGTCACCGATGAGCTGCTCGAACAGCGACAGCACAAACTCCGACTTGCTGACGATGGGGTTGCGCTCATCGCCGTAGGCGCGATCCATGTCCAGCGCGTTGATGTGGGTGTCGGACGTGGCCGAGATGCGGATGACCTCGCCGCCGAGGGCTTCGGTCAGATAGCCGAACTCCGACTCCGGGTCGAGAATGAGGATGTCATCCTCGGTAGAGAGCGCAATCTGCACGATTTCTTCCTTGGCGCTCATGCTCTTGCCGGAGCCGGACACACCCAAACGGAAGCTGTTACCGTTCAGCAACAGCCGCCGATCCGCCACGATCATGTTCTTGCTGACCGCGTTCTGCCCATAATACAGACCGTTCGGCTCCATGATTTCCTGTGCGCGGAACGGAATCAGCACAGCGGTGCTTTCGGTGGTCAGCGTGCGCAGGGCTTGGATTTTTCGCAGCCCATACGGCAGCACCGTGTCCAGCCCGTCCTTCTGCTGCCAGCGCAGCGTCGAAAGCTGGCACAGGTGCTTGCGCGCCGTGGAGTAGAGCGTTTCGGTGTCGCTGTCGAGCTGCTCTTTGCTGTCAGCCAGATGCACCAGTGTCACCAGCCCGAACATCATTCGTTGGTCGCGGGTGGTCAGGTCGTCGAGCATCTCCTTGGTTTCCTTACGCTGCAACTCCATGTCATACGGAATCGTGGCCGTGAAATTGTTGTTGGCGTTCTGGCGGCGCTGCCAGTTGGCAACGTTCGTTTCCACGCCCAGCAGCGTGCTTTGCAGCTGACGGGCGGCCTCGTCCGTGGGTACAGGCAGGATATCGATGGATAACATCAAGTCACGGTCAAGGTCGCAGAGTTCCGACACAAAGCTGTCCTTGATGTAGCTGGCATAATCCTGCAAATACAGCACCCTGCCATATCGTGCGTCCAGCTTGAAATGGTCGGCGGAAAACTCCATGCTGTCGGGGCAGAACCAATCCTTGAAATGTTGACCACGTTTGGCGTGTTTATGAATGTTGAACTCCGCCGCAGCCTGTTCCCCAGCCTTGAAAAAGTCGCGGAAAATATGCAGGCGCTCGGTCAGCGTCAGTTCAGTTGCCACCGAGGAAAGCTGCGCAAGGTGCGTCACCAGATCCGTGCCAACACGGGCAAAGTAACTGCGGGCTTCGTCCGCGTTGCGCTTTACCACGCTCACGGTCAGATAACGCTCCCGCACAATGCTGTTGCTGGTGCCGGTGACCTGTGCGGTCAGCATCTGGTTGAATTCGTGGCGGTATTCGTCCAGACCATCATCCTTGTCGGGCAGCAGGACGCTGCGCTCGAACTCAGCCTTGTTGATACGGCGGTTGTAAATTGTGATTTTTGCCGATGCGCCGGAGTCGAGGGCGTTGAGCAGTTCCGAGTAGTCAAGGAACATGGACGTTTTGTCCTCTTTGCTGGCGATGGCGTAGTTGATGTCGGTGAACGACCACGTTTTGGAATACTGGTTGCCGACTTGGAAAATCCCATCTGCAAAGATGCGGCGGATGGGGATGGCATCCTGTACACTGCGCGGAATCCGGAACTTTTCGCGTTCCATCTTCTGCGCTTTCGACAGGGTCTTAATCAAGCGGTTTCCTCGCTGTCATGGGTGTTTTTCTTCATAGGCAAACCTCTCTTTCGCTTTATGCCCGCACGGATGGCGGGCTGCATGGCTTCGTAGTAGTAACTGTCGGACTTGAACACAAGGCGTTTCGGGCAGAGAATTTCGGACTTGAACCAAGCCCAAAGCACCTGTTCGGCGGTCATACCGTGGTAGGTAAAGAACCCACAGGCGGCAAACGGCGCGGCACCTAAAATGCACATCCAGCCGATTTCCTCGGTACCAACATACGGCTGCAAGGCAAAATAGATGCCGACAGCCACGCCGACCGCCAGCACCGAGCAGATGAATTGCCGTGTATTCAGCCCGAAAAAGATGTTTTCGTGGTAGTCGCGGACTTCTTTCGGTATTTTGATTTCTATACTGCATTCCTTCCTTCTTTAATAAATAGGTTGAATTTATCCTATAATTCGTGTATACTATACTCAAAGGAGGCGTTGAATTATGGTTATTAACACAGACAATCTTGTATCCATCACGGAGGCCAACCAGAATTTTTCCCGTGTAGCACGGATGGTTGATGAGAACGGCGCGGCGGTCATCTTAAAGAATAATGTCCCGCGTTATGTTCTAATGGAGTTCAGCCAAGTCGAGGACGAGCAACAGGCTAAAGACGAGGACATTCTCGAAATCTCCAAGCGCCTGATTACCAAAAACAAGCAAGCCTATGAGGTACTTGCCAAATGAAAACGCTGAGCAAGGAACAGGTTTTAAGGCTGCATAATGCTCTGTTGGAGACATTTGGCGGTACTGCCGGTGTCCGTGACGATGGTTTATTGGAATCTGCTTTGAATGCTCCTTTTGCTACATTCGGCGGGCAGTATCTATATCCATCCGTGCAGGCAAAGGCGGCACAGCTTGGATTTGGCTTAGTCTGCAATCACCCATTCGTGGATGGCAACAAGCGCATCGGCGCCCACGTTATGCTGGTTTTTCTGGCAATTAACGGAATTGAACTTGACTACACGCAGGAAGAACTGATTGACATTATTTTGCAAATTGCAAGCGGGCATTCAAAGGCCAATGACCTGCTGGAATGGATTCTTTATCATCAGGCATAATATTTGCGGCGCACCATAATGGTGCGTCGCTTTTGCTTTACAATCCCATAATTTCTTTGACAATCCGGTCACAGCCCTTTATTGCTCCGACCAGCACCAGCAGGTTGAACGCCAGTTCCCCGACATAGGTCCAAACAGTGGTGACAACGGATGCACCGGTATCCACGGCGGGTGGGCTGGACGAGATGGCGGAGAAAATGATGCAGGACAGTGCAATCACCACGCCCTGCAAACATACACCTGCGTAACTGCGGATGAAATTCTTGCCGACGCTGCTGGTGGGTTCACCCGCAAAGGTAGACAGCGGAATCGGCGCGATCGCGGCATACATCCACAGGCTGAACATTCTGCCGTAGACCGTGAGAATCATGGTAAAAGATAAAACCGTAATCAGCAGCCCGCCAATCAATGTAACAGCCCACAGCGGGATGCTATCCCAAAAGCCCACATTGTTGATGGCATCGATCAACTCCTGCGGCAGCGATACGCTGCTCATCCCGGAGCTGCCCGATTGGGTGATGATGGTAGACACCATGCCCTGCACGATGGAGAACACCGCCAGCATCAATTCCAGCCCATACGTCACCGCGCCCTTTGCCAGCGCAAAACGGATAAACAGCTTTAGCGCGTGTTCAGGCTTTTTGACTTCTACAAAGCTGCCACAGGTTTTCATAACGCCAACCGCAAAAAACAGCACCAGCAGCCCATAGCCGATCGCCTGCAAGGCGCTGTGGATGCCGGTCATTACGCCCCAGACCTGCCCGCCCTTGAATGTCTGCGGGCTTTCGGTCAGCAGCGACCAAATCTCCGCCAGCTTGTCGTTCCATGTGGAGAGCGCGGCATTTAAGTTGCTGACGATCCATGACTCACCCACAGGGCTTCACCGCCGTTTCTTTGTGCAAAACCCTCACGCGGTAATCAGGTCGAGGATTTCCTTGGCGAACGTAATCACCAGCCCGCCGGCCAGCGTCAGAAAACCTTGACTGCGCTGGCTGGGGTCGTGGCTCTGCAAAGACAGACCGACCTGCACGATGCCCCACCCCAGCAGGATAAGCCCCACCGCGCGAATCAGCGAAAAGATGAACGTGGAGAGATTTTCCACGACCACCAGCGGGTCACTGGCGGCAAAGGCGGGCAAAGCAAAAACAATGCCGCACACCATGACGGCGTACAGCGCAAACAAATTGAGAGAGATTTTCACGGATTTTTTGTTATGATTCAGCTTCATTTGGGCCTCCTGATTCTTTGTATGGTTGGCTTCATTTCTGCCGCTTCGGCGGGCAGAAAATCGTCCATATCCAGCAGTTCATAATTTTCGGGTGCACCGAGCAGATCGTCCAGCGCGTTGTTGGCGGCGCTGTAGTCGTAAGGGGCTGCGCCGCCGTCCTCGGTATAGCGGATGTTCGGGTGCTTGAGCAGATTATATTTCAGGTCAATCACGGGTCGTTCCCCACGGATAAACAAAATGCACTTGCTGTTGTCCAACAGGCGCACCTCGTCCGGGGTCATAAGGTCGCGCCCGGATTGCTGGTGGTTGATGCTGTAACTGCCGCTGCGCCCTTTGCCTTGGTTGTAGCTGGCGGTGGAGATGGTTTCTTTGCCCAGCAGTTCCGAAACATATTTGTGGGTTTCTTTTTCGGTGCCGCCAAGGTAGAGAAACTCGTCACATAAGCCCACCAGCGACTCCCAATCATCCTTGTACATAGCCTTTAACTGCGCCATATTCTGCACAATAATCGAACAGAAAATAGCGCGGGAACGCATGGTGGCCAGCGCCGACAAAAAGGTGTCTTTTGGCAAGGAAATGTTGGCGTACTCGTCCATCAGGCAATGCACCGGAACAGGCAAGCGTCCTTTGTGTACGCGGTCGGCTTGACGGTACAGCGTTTGGATGAGCTGCGTATAAATCATGCCGACCAGATAATTGAGTGATTTGTCCGAATCCGGGATGCAGCAGAACAACGCAATCTTGCGTTCGCCCAATTCCTGCAAGTGCAGCTCGTCCGTCATCGTCAGCTTGGCGATGGACGGCAGATTGAACGCCGCAAGACGCACACCCACGCTAACCAAAATGGACTTGGCGGTCTTGCCAGCCGCTTGTTTGAAAATGCGGTACTGCTTACAGGCGATGCTGTCGGGTTCGCGCATTTCCAAGCGCTCGAACAGGATGTCCAGCGGGGATTGGTAGTTGTCATCGTCCTCGTGGACTTCTGCGGCGGCAATCATCTCCATAACCATCGAGAAGTTTTGTTCTTCGGGCGGGGCCTCGTGCAGCAGGTACAACATAAGGGCTTGGAGCAGGGCGGTTTCGGATTTCTCCCAGAAGGGGTCGCTGCTTTTTGAATGTGATGGCGTGGTATTTTGAATCAGATTTTCAATCAAGGTCAGCACTTCACGGTCATCATGCACATAGACAAATGGGTTATAACAGAACGATGCGGCAGGGTTTATGAGGTCAAAAACGATGACCTCATACCCCTTTTGCTTCAACAAATTTCCGGTCTTACGCAAAATTTCAGCCTTTGGATCTGTAATTACCATAGAGCAGGCACATTCCAGCACATTGGGTACGCCGTAGGTTCTGGTCTTGCCTGCGCCGGAGCCGCCAACAATGAGGATGTTGGTGTTGTGCTTGTGTTTGTAGCCATCTATCCCGATGTGAAAATGCTGGGTCAGCAGCAGATTCGACCCGTGCCTGTCCATGTAGAACTTATTCAGCCGAAACACATCGCCCCAAGCCGCCGAGCCATGCTCCGCACCGGGGCGGGTATTCTTCTGATCCGTCACGGCCACGATAACCACTACCGCATAAACCACCGTGAACACAAGCAAAAAGCGCGGGCTGTCGCTGACCCACGCCAACGCAAACGGCTCTGCCAGCGCGCTGTTCAGCGCATCCAACAGAGCCGTTATTTTCATACCCGGCTGCCAGCGGGAAGCCACCGCCAGCGCCGCCCACCATACAACGGGCAGCGGCAGCAGCCAGACCCACCAAGGATTCTTTCTTCCCGGCGTGGTGGACTACCTTTCCTCGCCGCGATGGTGCAGGCGCGTTCGCTGTTCCGCATCCCACGCCAGCCGCTTCTTCCAAAGTTTGGGCAGAGTGCTGGCAATGTCAGGGCTTAGCTTTCCTTGCCGTGGTTGAGGCGTATCCTCGCGGATACTTTCTCTCAGATAATCCCACTCCCACCTGCATGAAATGTGTTCCAGATAAAACTTATCGTAGCTGTCCAGCCCGCTGATGTCGATGTAGTGCTGCACTTCAAGGCCGAGCAGGTAGCGGTCAAAAGCCTGCTCCTGCTCTCGGTTCGGATAAAGCAGCACACGCATGATTTCTGCATCCAAGGCTCCGGGGGGTTGCAACAGAGTGGGGTATTTGCGGCGCAGTTCCTTGGCGATACCTTCCTGTGTAAAGTAGGTGGGCAATGCTCTGCCCACAAAGGCAAGGCTTGTCAGATACCCGCAATCTTCCCATTCAGTGTCGTCGAACGGAATCTTGAACTCAGCAAGCGCATCGGGGTCTTTCAGCGCCTGCCGAAAGACATACTGTCCTTGCAGAATCAGCCAATTTTTGAAATAATCGAATCGGTCATCCGATGTACCGCCGTTGATGATACAGGCCGCGGCAATCAACTGCGGACTGTTTGCTATCCTGCGGTATTCCTGCCATGCGCAGTCGAAGCCGACTAATTCATCCGGGGACAGCTTCAAAAGCTGCTTGTACAGTGATTCCCGCAGCGGTTCACCTTCCAACGCCGGTGCTATGGCTCTGGCGTTGTCGATGACCTCCCAAAACTTATCTTTCGTCATAGGAATGTTCTCTTGCCAGTTCTGCATCTTCTTCACCAGAGCAGTAGCGGCGTGTGGGCGTGGAGCAGCCGCGCGAGGGCATCATCCACGGCATCAGTGTAGCCGCCCTCAGCCAGACGCTGGGTGCGCAGTTGGTTGAGAGCCGCTTTTGCCAGATGATACTCTGCCGCTGACAGCGTCAGCTTGCCGCCTGCGGGCAGATCGTTCACTCGAAGGATCAGCCGCCCAGTTACTTCGGTGCTGCCGCCGTGGGCGCGCTGTCCGTAGTAGACATCACCCAGCGCCCGGAGCAGGATGCTTTTGTTGGCGCGGTCAAGTTTAACTTTACGTTCTGTCATTGTTTTTGCACCTCCTATCGCCAACATACCATAAGCGCGGTCAAATAGCTATCCTTCATTTGAAAACAAACGGAAAACAATCAGCCGCGTTCCTGCTGGCGGGAAGGCTTCTTGGCAGGCGGCACGGCAACAGCATATTCTGCGGAGGGCGGTTCACGGGTCTGCACAGCCAGTGTGCGACTCAGACTGCGCAGCAGCCCACCACCAACGGTGTTCACATCCGACAGAAAGCCCCGCTGCTGTTCTTTGCCCAGATTGCCGTACAAGGCAACCACGCGGTCAAAGTTGAAAGCGGTGGTGTCAAGCCCATACCGATGCGCGACCATGTAGGCGGCACAGTAACTCGGCGCAGCGTAGGCTTGGCGGTTGTAGGTGTAATCCTTGTGAAAATCTGCCTGTGCGCACTCCCGAACGATGGCGCACAGCGTCGTGCCTGCATCCATGCCGTTGCGGACATAAATCGTGCGGTTCTTGGGAACATACTGCGCTTGGATGCCGTCCGGCAGACTGTCCGAGATCTGAATCGGCACTGGGCTGCTCTCAATGGTCGCGGCGATCAGTTCATCCACTTGGTATTCGGCGGGCGGTGGCACAGGCCTGCCGCGCGTCTGGGTGATGTCGAACACCTTGCCGATATTATACCCGGAAGCCTTTCGGCCGTTATTCTCGTACACCTGCCCCACAATGGCCGTGTAACCTTCCTCGCCGGTACGGATATGCCTTCCGGCATCCTTCCATTGCTGGAATGTGCGGGCATCCGTGATGTCGGCGTTCTGGCCGGAGAGCAAAAGCTGGTTCGGCAGCGAGTTGCGGCATTGCGACATAAAGTCGAGAAATCCCTGCAAGGCCGGGGCATCTGCCAGTACCTCACCCATGCGGGCATCCACCTGCACCCAAACCGCTTCACGCTCGGTTTTCTTCATGGCAGCGTAATCTTCCTTAGAATACTGCGGTTCTGACGGCGCTACGTTGTTGAGATATTTGTTCAAGTCCATTTACAGTGTTTTCTCCTTTCTCTTGATTTTTACAGGCATCCTCGGCATTCGGTCTTTGGGCGGCTCAACCTTGCGGCGCAGGTAGGCGGTGATGTCGCTTAATTCCATGCGCACGCTGGGGCGCTCACCCTTGGCCCGAAGCTGATCGGCGCGCGGCGACGGCGAGTTTGCAAAAGATTTGCTGCTGTCGGAGAAAGGCTCGGACGGACTGGCGTTCTCCGAGCCCTGCGGAAAACCCATGTTGAACTTTTCCTCGTCTGCGCCGACCTCAAAATCTACCGCACCGTCCTCGGTCTGGACGCGCTCGGTTTCCGGAGCGGTTTCACCACGCTCCTGCTGCACAGTGTCGATAAGTTCTGCCGTGCCGGTGTCCACAATAGCCAGTTGCAGCTTATCGATGATGCGGTTGGCTTTGGAGGCATCATCCTGTAAAATGGCGATCTCAATGTGGTCGGGGTCCATCTTGTCACGGATGGGGCAAAACAGCAGACCATGCGCCTTGGCGGCGCGGGCAAAATCGTGCATACGGTCTTTGTCTACCGTGAAAAATTTCAGCGGCTTCTGCTCTTTCAGCAAACGGATTAGGTGCGTTTTGCCGTGGGTCTTTTTGCTGTCGTGCAGCACTGCCTGTGCGAAAATAAAGAAGTTTTTCGCAGCGGTGCCGGAGATGCGCAGGGCA
>OHOA01000807.1_pt1 | contig 10360 bp, 9 predicted proteins | sample 1569681 | NCBI WGS metagenome assembly OHOA01 (sample SAMEA3879609, study PRJEB24766) | human gut metagenome | biome: human-associated habitat; feature: feces | place: USA | collected 1985/1987 | reverse complement strand
GCTCGACGTGCTGGAATTCCACCCGGAGAAGCTGTTGGAGATCCGCGGCATCACGGAGCAGAAGCTGGAGGAGATCAAGACGTGCTACGCGGAAAGCCGCGCCATGCGGGATATTATGGAGCTGCTGACACCGTTTCAGGTTACACCTGTGACGGCGATGAAGATCTATCAGCACTTCGGCCCCGCCTGTACGGATATTCTGCGGAAAAGCCCGTTCCGGCTCTGTGAAATATCCGGGTTTGGATTCAGGCGCGTCGATACGATCATCCGCAAGTCCGGCGGCGACCCACACGACCCGGTTCGTATCCACGGCGCGATGATCTGTGCGCTGGAAAACGCGCGGCAGCATGGGCATCTGTATCTGGAGGTCAATGCCTTGATCACAGAATCCCTGCAATTTCTCAACGAACCGCTCCCGCTTCCCCAGATGCAGGTCAGGCGCGCAGAGGTGGAGCAGAAATTGCAGCAGATGGCAGAAGACAACGAGATCGTTTCCGACGGCGGGCGGCTGTATCTTCCGCACATTTTTATGCAGGAGGTCGAGACTGCGGCAAAAGCGGCAGCCATGCTCATGGAACACATGGCAAAAATTGATGTGACGCTTCCACTGGAGCAGGTCAAGCAAAAACTCGGCTTGCACTTAACAAAGCGGCAGAGCCGCGGCGTTGAGGTGGCGATGGAGCGGAATCTCTCCATTATCACCGGCGGCCCCGGCACCGGCAAGACGACGGTTCTGAAAGCTATCATCGAGGTCTACCGGATTTTGCACCCCAAGAACCGTATTGTTCTCGCCGCGCCGACCGGCAAGGCCAGCCGACGCATGGCACAGAGTACCGGTATGCTGGAGGCGCTGACGCTGCACAGTCTGCTTGGCTTGCAGGGCGATTTTTGCAGCAAGGACAAGCAGGATCAGCCACTGCCGGTTGACTTTCTGATCGTGGATGAGGCGTCCATGGTGGATATGTGGCTGGCGCATCAGCTGTTTACGCGCTTACAGAAGGACACGAAACTCCTGCTGTTGGGCGACGTCGATCAGCTGGAGAGCGTCGGCGCGGGCAACGTGTTCGCGGAGCTGATTGGAAGCGGCATCGTACCGGTGACGGTTCTCGATGAGATCTTCCGGCAATCCAAGGACAGCCTGATCGCCTACAACGCTAAATTCATCAACGAGGAAAACAGCAGCCTGTTCTATGGTCCGGATTTTCAGTTCGTCAAGGCAGAAAATCAGGAAGAAGCCGCAGCGCAGATCCAGACGCTCTATCTGCGGGAATTGCAGGATACGTCTATCGGACAGCTTCAGATCATCTCGCCCTACCGGATGGATGGAGAAGCGTCCTCCAACGGCCTGAATGCGCTGATCCGCGAGACGGTCAATCCGCATACGGAAAAAATTCCGGAGTTGGCGTTCGGAGAGCGTATCTTTCGCCTGCACGACCGTGTGATGCAGACCAAGAATAATTACAATCTGGAAGGTTATGATTCCGCGTGCGGGCAAAAATTCAAGGGTGTGTTCAACGGCGACATTGGGAGCATTTGCAAGATCCTACCCGATAAGCTGTGCGTGGATTATGATGGGCGCGTCGTGGAGTATTCCAAAAGCCAGCTCGGCGATCTGGAATCGGCATATGCCATTACGATCCATAAGTCGATGGGTTCAGAGTATGAAACGGTCATCATCCCCATTTTAATGGCGCACCGCATTTTGCTGACGAAGAACCTGATCTACACCGCTGTGACGCGCGCAAAAAAGCGTGTCATTCTGGTCGGTCAAAAGCGTGCGCTGTTTCTGGCGATCCACTCTGGCAGAAAGGTCAAACGGAACACCTGCCTTGCCGAGCGGATCTTAAAGTACAATCAGGTATTTAGACAAAAGCCTCTGCCGCAGGGCGCGACAGAGCAGAAATTGAAAAAAGCCGGTTAAGTTGAGATGGATGTGCAGAATTTGCGCAGTCATCTCTTATTTTATTTATGGAAGGAGTTCTAAGAAATGAATGACAACAAATCTACCGTGATGAACAACGCCGCCGTGCAGCAGCTGCGCAAGGTGCCGGGCTTTGACCCGATGAAGCTCCTGCGCAAAACGATCTCCGTCAAAACCGGGCACCCGGTCTGGAAGCTGGATCTCCGCTATAAGCGGCTCTGGTTCCGGCTGGCCTGCCCAAACGGGAGAATGCTCTTAAAGCCGCTGCGCATCAGCGACCAGCTGGCAATTATCGAAGCGCAGGTTTATTTCAGCAAGGACGATCCGGTTCCGGCCGCCAGCTTTACCTCCGAACAGCGCAGGGAGAATATCCCCGGCGGGGAATTTCTCCGTGCCGCGCAGGAGGACGCGCTCAACATGGCGCTGGAAAACGCCGGTTTCGGCATCCAGTTCTGCGACGTGAGCCGCGACTACGGCGGCGAGCTGTTCGGTTCGGAAGTGCCGGTCCAAACGGAAGTCGAAGAAGCAGCTGTCGAGGAAACCAAAGCACCCATTGCGAAGGAAACTGCCGCAGAAACAGCTCCGACGATGGATATGGATTCCGCGTCCGCCGAACAGCACGTTGCGGAAACAACCGCGTCTGATGTGCAGACCGTTACGGACGGCTTTACGTCTGTTGCGGTAGATGTGCGGCAGGAGCAGTCGGTCAGTGCAGCACAGGAAGAAGTACCTGATCTTCATGTTTTGCCGCCTCAGCAGGAAGAAGCCGCGGAAGAGCTTGCAGAACAGCCGCAGGCTGCGTCCTATACGGCAGATATGGATGTCAGCGAGATCACGCAGCGTATGACGGTGGACGAGGCAAAGGCCGTTGTGGTGCAGATCGGCACCTGCCGCGGCTGGACGCTCGAACAGGTCGCGCAGCGCCGTCCGGCGAGCCTGAAATGGTATCTCTATGGCTGCGATCAGGCGGACAATATTCTCAAAGCCGCAGCGTCCGTCCTGCTGGACAATCTGCAGCAGAAAGCCGGATGAAGCGTCAGGTTTGGATGAAAGGGTGTGGCCGTTATCAAAGCCGGTTCTTCGCAGTTTCCGTTCCACATTACAGATATTGCGGCGCTGCTGCGGCTCAATATCCGCAGGCGCGGCCCGGACTTTCTGTATGTGGACTGCCCGCTTTGCGGCGATCATCGCGGCAAGCTCTACCTGAAAACGTCACGGGACGTATGGCACTGTAATTACTGTCAGGAATCCGGCGGGATGCTGGCGCTCTATGCAAAGGTCTACGGCATCAGCAACGCGGACGCCTATCGGGAGATCTGCGAAGCACTCCAGACCGGAGACTACGCACCGGAGTATCAGAGCTACCAGAATCAGCAGCCGCAGGAAATCGCGCAATCTGTCAGGGCATCCAGACAGGCGATCCATCAGACACTTTCGATGCTGTTTTCCATGCTGTCGCTGACGCCGAAGCACCGTGCGCATCTGCGTGAGGCGCGCGGTCTGACGGACGACCAGGTCGAACGGTTCGGCTTCAAAAGCACCCCGCCGCCTTATCTGCAAGAGTCTGACGGCGCGGCTTTTGAAGCAGGGGTGCACACTGCAGGGAGTCCCCGGCTTTTATCTGGCAGAGGACGGCAGATGGACAGTACGATTTGGAACACGCACGGCTGGGATTTTGATCCCAGCCAGAAGCGCGGACGGACTGGTCTGCGGCGCACAGATCCGGCTGGATATCCCCATCCGGGAGGAAAACGCGCCCGCCGATAAGGAGGGCACGAAGTACCTCTGGCTGTCGTCGAGCAGCAAACCGATGGGGACATCCTCGGAAAGCCCCATTCACTTTGTCGGCGATCCGTGTTCCAGAGTGGTCTATGTGACGGAAGGGTTACTCAAGGCTGACATTTGCTATGCGCTGATGCACCGTACCTTTGCAGCAACTGCCGGGGCGAACAACGTATCAAAGCTGGACGAGTTGTTTGCGTTTCTCAAAAAGAACGGCACAGAGGAGATCATCGAGGCGCAGGACATGGACAAGTATCGGAATGTTCACGTTGAGAAAGGTGCCTCCAAGATCTATCTGATGGCACGAAAGCACGGACTGCAATGCCGCCGGCTGACGTGGAATCCCAACTATAAGGGGTTAGATGACTGGCAGCTTGCGCTCCGGAAGAACGCTGGGAAAGCACCGAAAACAATGACGTTCCGGGAGCGGTATCTGCATGGTGTGTGCGAGGTTTCCGAGATAGACGCTTGCGTGGAACGATGGCACAAGACGCAGCCGGATGGCGTGTCCTTGCAGGCATACCTCGGCTTGCTGGATGAGGAATATCACGCTTTCCTGCAGCCTGGCGGCAACGCGCGGTTGGCAGCGCTTTTGAACGCACAGCGTAAGCAGATCGGCTGCCGCATTTATCAGCTGGAATTTACGGACACGGAGAAAACGAAACCGTTCGCGTTCTCCGGGATCGACGCGCTTCACAAGGCAGGCTTTCAGCAGCCGCCCGCGAGCGAGTATCGGCTGGTGCGCGACGAAATACTGTTCTGCCCAAAGGATGAACCGGACTTGGCTGTGCTGGAGCGTGTATTTGACCACTATAACGGCAAGCTGCCAGCAGACTATCCAGGGCGCTGCGTTGCACCGTCCGATGTACTGGAGCTGTACGATGCGGAAAAGCGGCGGTATTACTATCGGGATATGAAGCAGTTCGTGCCGGTGGCGTTTTCTCCGCTGCTGGCGCGGCCAATACAAAAATGAAGGGAGACAGCATATGAGAAAAATTACGGTTCTGGATTTTGCAAATCAGATCGGCATCCTCAGTGACGAGGTTCCTGTGGCCGTGAAGACGGATAGGAAGGTCATCAGCCGCTTTCGCTGCTTATATGAGATACCGGAAACGGCCATGCCGGGGGTGCTCGAAGCGAAGATCGACCATGTCATTCTGCGATCCGACGAGATCACGATTCAGGTCAAGCTGAAAGCAGTCACGACATAATGACCGCGACCAGAGAGATATGGACGAGCGAGATGAGATTGTCCAGCTTCGCACATTCTGCCAGGATCTTGGTGCGCACGTTCGCGAAGTACAGGACGGGGCCAGCTTTACGGCAATGCTCTGGGAGGATGCAGACAGCATGAGCGAAAATGCTGCCGCTGAGATCCAGAGAAAAATCAAACGAAAGACCGCAGAATATCCGGGATTCGTGTGCTACTGCTTTGATGCATTCAGCACGCTGATCTATCGGGTATAACACATGGATGGGCGCAGCAGGATCGCTGCGCCCATTTTCTGTCAGAAAGGAGCTTTTTATCATGGGCGTGTTTTCAGAGCTTGATTTGGAAAATCAGCAGGAGAAGACAGATAAGTACAGCGTTCCATCCGCACAGGCGCAGACCCTACAGGCGCATTTGATCCAGCAGCATGAGCAGAAAAAAGCTGCCGCCGCTGCGGAAGTGACGAGCAAGGAGCTTGTGGCGGAGTTGGTTGCCAAAACGGAAGCAGAGCAGGAAGATCCTGCAGCAGCGGAAGCAGAAAAGCGCCGTCGGCACGAGGAAGCAGAAACCAAACGGAAAGCGGAATGGGAGCGGCAGCAGGCGGAAAAGCGTACTGCTGAACAGGCTGCGCTTGCAAAAATCGAGCAGATGAGCGAGACGGAGCTGGTCAAGGCGTCGATGGAGCGCATGAAAAAGGAAACCGAGCGGCTGACGCGGCGGAATCTCAAGGAGTGTGTTTCCGAGTATGTGCAGACGCTCTGTCTCAGTGATCCAGCGTTCGCGCGGATGGTCATGCACCCGCGCAAGAGTATGGCACATTGTCTGCAATTCATCAACCGGAAAGCACGGGAATATCTGCTTGCGGAAATGAAGGATAACGGCATGGAGCCGCAGCCAAACGGCATTTACGGCGGCGATGTGCCGGAGGATACCTGTTATGACTGGGCAGAGGAATATTTCCGGGATGCAAACGCCGAAGAGGATGAGATCAAGGAGGAACCGTTTGTTCCCAAACCATATCCGGGTGCGTCAGTCAAATCCAAGCGTCAGCCCAAAAAGGAGAAGACAAAAGCTGAGACAAAGACTGCAAAACCGGAGCAGGTCATTCAAATGCCGCAGCCGGAGAAATCGCCCGATGAAGAACAGTTTTCTATGTTTGATCTGATGGGAGGCATGGCCGGATGATCGCTTATAAAGGAATGTGCCCAGGTATGGTCTGCCTTGGCTATCAGCTAAAGATGGGCTTGAATGTAACGGAAGAGGCAAATTGTCAGGCGAATGGGTTTCATTGCGCGGCAAATCCGATGGACTGCTTGCGCTATTATGGAGATTTTCAGAACTCGGAATACTATCTGGTGCGACCGTGCGGCGATCTGGACGAAGACGCAACTGATTCTAAAATTTCCTGCACACAGCTCTGGGTTCTTCGAAAGCTGGAACCGCAGGAGTTTTTTCTGCATGCGCTTGCGTATATGGCAGACCATCCGCAGATGCCGGATGGCTGTGATGTCAAAAGAGAACGTGCGCAGGCATGGAATGGCTACGCCGTCGTGCGCGGCAAGCACCCGCGCGCAAAGGGCAAGCTCGGAGATATTCTGGCATTTGCCAGAGAAGCTGTGAACGGACCGAAGATCGAGCATCTTTCGCTGTGCGTGATCGACGGCAAGGAGCGTCTGCCGGATACCTGGTATGATGACAATTTTGAAGAATGTGAGGCGGTATAAACGAATGAAGCGAAAAGAATTAGAAAAATTGCCTGTTCTGCGGGCAACGACTGCGATGCTGAAGCAGGCGGAAAACGAACCGATGATATGGAGACTATGGGCATCTGGATATCGGAAGCGCGGCGCGCTGCGTTGGCTGCGGTCGGCTCCATGATCGACGCAACTCAACGCACTGCGGCGATTGTGAAGAGCTGTGCGTCTGTAAGGCGTGCGGAGGTGTGGTTCCGAAAAACAGCGGCCATTTTTTAGACAGCGACGGATTTTACTGCGCGGAGTGTATGCAGCTGTGCAGCTGCTGTGGGAAACTGCTTCCGAGAGAAGCGCTGCGACCGGTGATCGACCGGCGCGGGCGGACAAATCAGCTTTGCCCATCCTGTGAAGAAGCAGAGTTGGCAAATTGCCGTACCTGTGCGGCGCGTAGTTGCTGTAAGGATTTGCGCGGCTTGCTGTTTTGCAAGAGAAGTCGCTATACACAAATAGAATTGGAGGAACAATATGCGTAATTTATATGAGCAGTGCTTAAAGCTGACGCAGTTTGCGGCGATGGAGTTTGAAGAGATTTTTCAGTTTTCACAGGAACGTCTCAAGCAGGCGTTAGAAACAGAGTTGATTGAGAACGGATATGCCGTGCGGAAGCAACGAGGCTTTTTGTACGCGGAAGGGACGGTGCCTGTCCTGCTGGTTGCTCATCTGGATACCGTCCATCGCACCCAACCGGAAACGATCTGCTATTCCGCAGACGGCACGGTCATGATGTCACCGCAGGGAATTGGCGGCGACGACCGGGCAGGCGTGTATATGATCCTGCGCCTGATTCAGAGTGTCCATTGTCATGTCCTCTTCTGCGAGGACGAGGAAACCGGCGGTCACGGCGCACAGGCTTTTGTAAAGTCCGGAATTAAACCGGACGTCAATTATATCGTGGAGCTGGATCGCATGGGCAGCAACGACGCCGTATTCTATCAATGCCGCAACCGGCAGTTTGAGCAGTATATCAACAGCTTCGGCTTTCAGACGGCGTTCGGGAGCTTTAGCGACATTTCCATTCTTGCGCCGCATCTGAATCTTGCCGCGGTCAACCTTAGTACCGGCTATTACCATGCGCATCAGCCGGGAGAATATGTCCGGCTGGATAAAGTAGAAGAACTGATCGACCGCGTGGAGAAACTCCTGCAAACGGAAGCGGAGCGATTTTCCTATGCGCCGAAGCCTGCGGCAAGGAAACTGAATGAACCGGACGGTTTGCAGCGGAAACGGCTCATTGCATTGTCTGACGCGCATTTTGTCCGGATCAATCACCAGAATGTTGCCGACGGGCGCGGATATTATATGGACATAAGCGGCAGAATTTATCTCTATCTTGAGGAATGTGACCGTATGGTACATATCCGTGACGCAGAAGCATTCTGCATGGATGGCTCTGCTGCTACATATCAGGCGGGGTCAGCAAAAGAATACAAGACCATAGAAATGGAGGAAGCCATGCGCCTGTTGGAGCAGGAACGTGCGGCTGGGTAATACTAGGTGCCATGCAAACAGGTATCCGTCTGCTTGCAGGGCGGGCATTCTTTTGATATAATAATTAAAAATGTGAAGGAGGCGGAACGATGGTAAACGGATGGATCATGAGCGGAGATATAGTCGCCGCCTCCATTCGTGACAATATTGTTTTGCCGCTTCTGCCGGAGCACTGTCCGCTATGCTTTCAATGTGGAGGCGATATTGTTTCGTGGCTAAAGTCTCGTGCGATTGACCGGAAGCGACCCAATGGCAGAATTCTAAAGCGCATTCTGCGCCTCGGCGATACATCCGATCTGAACACGGCGCTTCATGTGCATGGCGCAACGATCACGGACAATTATTGGGTCAAGACAGAGGACGAAGCCGGGCTTACCTGGGCAGATGTCGGCTTCCGCGAGAATTATTTTGCCGACCTTGCACTCAGCGGCCGCTTCAGCAGTATCGCAAAGAATTACACGCCCGAGGAGCTGCGCACGGCGACGCCGGAGCTGACGAACATCGGCAGCTACGAAAAATGCTGGCGGCAGCAGGACGGGCTTTGGGTCATGGTAAAGAGCGGAACGCCGGAAGAACATTTTTCCGAGATTTTCACAGCGGCGCTCGGCAAGCACCTTGGCTTTGATATGGCAGAGTATACGCTGAGCGGCGCGTATGTCGTTTCAAGGGATTTTACGGAGGGGCGGCTGAATTTTGAGCCGATGGCAAATCTGGTGCAGGACAACGAGGAATATGACCTCAACTATGATGTCCTGCAAACTCTAAATCCGTCGCTCCTGAAGCCCTATCTGGACATTTTGTTTATGGACGCGCTGGTATTCAATGTTGACCGCCATACGCAGAACTATGGCCTGCTCCGCTCCCGCGAGACGGGCGAAATTCTCTCGATGGCGCCAAATTTTGATAATAACATGGCGCTGATTTCAAGAGGCTACGCAAGCGACCTGAGTAACATCGCAAATCCGCTCATCGGGCAGTTTCAGGAGCTGCTGCGAGAGAAAAGCATCCAATATCCTGTTCCGAAGCTGACAAAAGAGACTTTGGAAACCATCGTGAACGAGATCATGCCGGACGTAGAAATTTGCAGAGATTATGTTGTCCAGTTTGTCTGGCAGAATTATGAGCGCCTACGCAACAACTAAATTACCAATAAAAAGCAAGAACCGGCAGTACATCTTGAAGTGTGCTGTCGGTTTTTGTGTTTGGAACAGCTCTGCAGTGTCACGCGGGTTTTATGACGGCGTAACGCTTCAAATATCAGATGAACGATAGAACAGGGGCTGAAAGGAACTGCGCCAAAAGGAGCCTCCATCTTTTTATACCGCAGTCGTGCCGCAAAATACAGCTTTCGTGCCGATTTTGTTGAAATGAACCCCATGAAAAATATAATGAAGTTTACAAGGCAATGGCGCTAATGCTGCTGCACTCAGCATTCCCTTTGCGTTGAGCCACATAGCCAACAATTTGTTTGGAGAGGAGGACAGCATCAACAGGGGAAGCAAGGGTAGTGATTCGCCAAAAGGGTTGTCGCAAATACAATGCAACAGAACAGTAAGGCAGATATCAAACTGTCCCCATTTGGAACATCGCACTACCAGCGGTTTGGTCCAAAATTTAGATTGGAGGATATTATGAGAAGACTTATTTCGACATTTTTAGCCATCTTCATGGTTGTTGAAGCATCAGCAAGCGGTGGCAAAGTTATCGATGCGAGCGTCTAGGTGCAAACACGATGCGAAGCGTGAGATCACAAGAACTATGTGAGACGTTGTTTCTCGCTGGAAGTATTCTTTGCACGGGCTCGGGTGTTGCTATAGCCGTAGGAATTTTTCTAATGATAGCTGGCTTTTTTTCTGCAATTATTGTCATATCTGAAAGCGATGGGCAATAACCGTTTGAAAATGAGTAAAGGGCTATTCCAAACCGATTTGAGTAATGCTTCATAAAAACAAGGCATACGAAATCTGCTGTTACAGTAAGAGTCGTATGCCTTGTTCAGTTTTTCATGGGCTGAGTACTGCACGCTTATAATATGTTATGATGTTATGGTATAACATCAAGTCAATTGGAACATATGTGTTACGACAATAAAAGTCAAAGAAGGAGGAACTGATTTGCTTGAGGAAAGACGAGATACAATGGGAGGTGATTTTAACTACATTGTCTCAAAATATACGCCGTTCGACAAAATCATTGAAAATCTAA
>OHOA01000801.1_pt1 | contig 10517 bp, 9 predicted proteins | sample 1569681 | NCBI WGS metagenome assembly OHOA01 (sample SAMEA3879609, study PRJEB24766) | human gut metagenome | biome: human-associated habitat; feature: feces | place: USA | collected 1985/1987 | reverse complement strand
TCCGCCTGCATGGCAGGCACTGTTAAAAGACGAGCTTCAGAAGCCGTACTGGTGCTCCCTGGAGCAGCGGCTCGGCGCGGCGTATGAAAGCGGGGCAGTTTACCCGCCCGCGCAGCAGCTTTTTGCGGCGTTCGAGCGGACCCCGCCCACGTGCGTGCGCGCCGTGATTCTCGGGCAGGACCCGTATCATGAGCCGGGGCAGGCAAACGGGCTGGCTTTTTCTGTGAGCCGGGGTGTAAAACTGCCGCCGTCGCTGCAGAATATCTATAAGGAACTGGAAGCTGATCTCGGCGTTCCGGCGGCAAAAAGCGGAGATTTGACAAGCTGGGCGCAGCAGGGCGTGTTTTTGCTCAACACCGTCCTCTCCGTGCGCGCGCATGCGGCAAACTCCCACAAGGATTTCGGCTGGCAGAGCTTCACCGACGCGGTGATTGCCGCATTGGCAGAGCTTCCGCAGCCGGTTGCATTCGTTCTCTGGGGCGCGCAGGCGCAGAAGAAGGCGGCGCTGGTGGAAAAAAGCCCGTATCCGCGGCTGGTGCTGCAGAGCCCGCACCCGAGCCCTTTGAGCGCGTACCGCGGTTTTTTCGGCAGCCGCCCGTTTTCGCAGATCAACGCATTTCTGGTTTCGTATGGTTTTTCGCCGGTTGATTGGAAAATTCCCGAAGATGCACAAAAACATAGCCCCGAAGGATAGAAATTTTTTCGCAGAAATTCTTCACAAATATCCGTTTTCCTGTTGAAATTTCCGATGTTCTGTCATAGAATATTAAAAGTTGGTTTTCGTGGAGGGAGCGTGGTTTTATGCTGCATGTGGTTCTGGTGGAGCCGGAGATTCCGGCGAACACCGGCAACATCGCAAGAACCTGCGCGGCGACCGGGAGCGTACTGCATCTGATTCGTCCGCTGGGCTTTGACATTTCCGACAAGGCGGTCAAGCGGGCAGGGCTGGATTACTGGCATCTGGTGGACGTGCGCGACTACGAAAATCTCGACGACTTTTTCTCGAAAAACGACGTGAAGACAATGCGTCTGTTTTCCACCAAAGCGCCGAAGCGCTACGACGAGGCGGACTATCCTGACGGCTGTTATCTGTTTTTTGGCAAGGAGACGAAGGGACTGCCGGAGGATTTCCTTGCCGCGCATTTCGATAGCTGCGTGAGAATCCCCATCCGCGCCGAAGCGCGGAGCCTGAATCTCGGAAACTCCGCGGCAATTGGTGTCTTTGAGGCGCTGCGGCAGCAGGGCTTCCCGCACCTGAAGGCGCAGGGAAAAATGATCGACTGGTAAGAAGCCGGGCATTCGCCCGTGTTTTGAAAGGCATGTAAGCATCATACAAGGAGGAATCTGGATGAACTACAACAAAAAATCCGTAGAAGACATCGACGTTTCCGGCAAGCGCGTTCTTTGCCGCTGCGACTTCAATGTCCCCACCAAGGACGGCAAGATCACAAGCGACAAGCGTATTGTTGCCGCCCTGCCGACAATTGAATATCTCATCAAGCACGGCGCGCGCGTGATTCTCTGCTCGCACATGGGCAAGCCCAAGAACGGACCAGACCCCGCGTTCTCCTTGCAGGTTGTGGCAGACCGCCTGTCGGAGCTGCTCGGTCAGCCCGTGAAGATGGCGTCCGACGTCGTCGGCGAGAGCGCGCAGTCGCTTGCCGCTTCCCTGAAAGACGGCGAGGTTATGCTGCTCGAGAACACCCGCTTTGAAAAGGGCGAGACGAAAAACGACCCCGAGCTTTCCAAAAAGCTCGCCTCCCTTGCCGATATTTTTGTCAACGACGCCTTCGGCACCGCGCACCGCGCGCATGCTTCAACGGCAGGCGTGGCAGATTATCTGCCCGCCGTCTGCGGCTATCTGGTCCAGAAGGAAGTTTCCATCATGGGCAAGGCGCTGGCAGATCCCGAGCGTCCGTTCGTCGCAATCCTGGGCGGCGCGAAGGTCTCCGACAAGCTGAACGTCATCAACAACCTGCTGGAAAAGGTCGACACGCTGATCATCGGCGGCGGCATGGCATACACCTTCCTGGCAGCCAAGGGCTACGGCATCGGAAAGTCCCTGTTTGACGCCGAGAAGGTCGACTACTGCAAGGACATGATGAAGAAGGCGGAAGAAAAGGGCGTCAAGCTCCTGCTTCCGGTCGACACCGTGGTTGCAGGCGAATTCCCGAACCCGATCGACGCGCCGATTGACGTGAAGACCGTCGACGTTTCCGAGATTCCTGCCGACATGGAAGGCATGGACATCGGCGAGAAGACCAGAGCGCTGTTTGCAGACGCCGTCAAGAGCGCAAAGACCGTCGTCTGGAACGGACCCATGGGCGTGTTTGAAAACCCGACGCTTGCCAAGGGCACCATTGCCGTTGCGCAGGCGCTGGCAGACTCCGAGGCAATCACCATCGTCGGCGGCGGCGACTCCGCAGCGGCGTGCGAGCAGCTGGGCTTTGCCGACAAGATTACCCACATCTCGACCGGCGGCGGCGCGTCCCTTGAATTCCTCGAGGGCTTGGAGCTTCCCGGAATTGCGTGCTTGCAGGATAAGTAAATTGTTCTAAAGAACATGTCCAGATCGGACGCCGCCGGATCTTTTCCGCCAGAAGTGCGTTGCTCGGATTCGACGTACAGAATGTACGTCTTCATCCTCGCGCCTTCTTCTGACGAAAAATCTCTCGCCGGTGGCGTTATCGAAGGGCGTGCATCCGAAGCGCTGTGAAAATTTGTTACCCATGCGCGTATTTATGATTTGTTGGAAATTTGAAACGATTTTGAACTGAGATATATAGGAGAGTTTCATCATGAACAGAAAGTACCGTAAGACTGTCATTGCCGGCAACTGGAAAATGAACAAGACGCCGTCCGAGACGAAGGAATTCATGACCGAGTTCAAGTCGATCATGCCCAAGGGTCGCTGGTGCGATGTGGCGCTGTGCGTGCCTGCCGTCTGCATTTCCGCAGCGGTTCGCGCGATGCGCGAGACCAGAGTCGGCATCGGCGCTGAAAACTGCAACGCCAACGCCTCCGGCGCCTACACCGGCGAAATCGCCGCGAACATGCTCGTAGACGCGGGCTGCAAGTACGTCATTCTCGGTCACTCCGAGCGCCGCGCCATGGGCGAGACGAACGAGGACGTGAACGCGAAGGTCCTGACCGCGCTGGAAAACGGTCTGGTTCCCATCATGTGCGTCGGCGAGAGTCTGGAGCAGCGTGAGCAGGGCATCACCGAGGAGTGGATCACCATGCAGATCAAGTGCGGTCTGCGCGGCGTCGGCGAGGACAAGATCCGCAAGATGGTCATCGCCTACGAGCCCATCTGGGCAATCGGCACCGGCAAGACCGCAACGCCTGAGCAGGCGGAAGAGGTCTGCGAGAGCATCCGCACGGTCATCCGCAAGCTCTACGGCGCAAAGATCGCACGTGCCATCTCCATCCTCTACGGCGGCTCCATGAACGAAAAGAACGCCTATGATCTGCTGGCGCAGCCCGACATCGACGGCGGTCTGATCGGCGGCGCATCCCTCGTGCCCGAGAAGTTCGTCAAGATCATCGAAGCGGCAAACCAGCCCACCATCTAAATAACTGCGGAAAAAGCCGCCGCGCCTGCGGACGCGAAACGCTGCGAGACAATCAAAAAGCCCGTGATCGTAAGATCACGGGCTTTTGTTATGCGTAAAAACGGGGCGGACAATGCTGCCCGCCCCATAAAAGATATGCTTAGTCGAAAACGACATCCAATGCTTTGCAGACGGCTGCGCAGCGCGGGCACAGATCATGCTCGTCAGCGTCCAGCGAGTGCATCCAGCAGCGCGGGCACTTCTTGCCGGTCGCCTCGGTGACGGCGACGGTCAGTCCGGGGAAGTTGGAGCCTGCGCCCACAACCGCGCCCTCGGGCGCTTTTTCCTCGGTGACGGCGACGTTGGAGACGATGAACAGCTCTGCGAGGTTCATACCGGCAATTGTCTTGACTGCCTCGGCAGCAGCTGCATCAACAGCCGTCAGCGCCACATGCGCCTCGAGAGACTTGCCGATGCGCTTGTCGGCTCTTGCCGCTTCGAGAACGCCGTTCACATCCGAGCGGACCTTGAACGCGGTGTCCCACTTTGCCATCTCCTCGTCGGACAGGGCATAGGCGGTATAGGGCTTCGACATCTGGTTAAACAGCACATTTCTTGCGTCATCCTCCGCGCGGTGCGGCATCTGCAGCCAGATTTCATCGCAGGTGAACGCGAGAATCGGCGCGAAGACCTTGGTCATGGCGTCGAGAATCATCCACAGCGCACTCTGCGCGGACCGGCGGACTGCGGAGTCCTTGCCGTCGCAGTACAGATGGTCCTTGATGATATCGAGATACAGGCTCGAGAGCGTCACAACGCAGAAATCGTTCACCGCATGGGAAACGGTCAGGAACTCGTAGTCCTGATAGGCGGCCTCGCACTTGACGAGCAGCTCGTTGAGCTTCGTGACTGCCCAGCGGTCGAGCTCCGACATTGCCTCGGGCGCGGTCAGATGGTTGGGATCGAAGTCGGTCAGGTTATCGAGGCAGAACTTTGCCGTGTTGCGGAACTTGAGGTAGTTCTGGCTGATCTGCTTGAAGATGGCGTCCGAGCATCTGACGTCGACATGGTAGTCGGCAGAGCCAGCCCACAGACGGCAGATGTCCGCGCCGTACTTCTTAAAGACGTCCGCAGGATCGACGCCGTTGCCGAGCGACTTGTGCATCGCCTTGCCTTCTCCATCCACCGTCCAGCCATGGGTCAGGACCTGGCGGAAGGGTGCGCCTGCCTCCAGGGCGCCCACGGCTGTCAGAAGGCTGGATTGGAACCATCCCCGGTATTGATCCGCGCCCTCCAAATAGACGTCTGCAGGCCAGTCGGCCGGGTTGTCATGGTACAGGGAGGCATAGTGGGACGAGCCGGAATCAAACCAGCCGTCCAGGGTGTCCGTCTCCTTCTCGAAGGTCTGACCGCCGCAGTGCGGACACGCCAGACCGTCCGGAATCAGCTCCATGGCCTCCCGCTCAAACCAAACGTTGGAGCCGAATTCACCGAAGAGCTTCGAAATGTGATCCACCGTCTTGCTCGTGCAGACAGGTTTTCCACAATGCTTGCAGTAAAATACGGGAATCGGCATCCCCCAGCGGCGCTGCCGGGAAATACACCAATCCGCCCGCTCCCGAAGCATCGCCACCATCCGGTCTTTGCCCCAAGCAGGGAACCACTGCACCTGATTACAAGCGGCAATCGCCCGGTCCTTAAACGACTCCACCGAGCAGAACCATTGGGGCGTAGCCCGGAAAATGATGGGGCTCTTGCAGCGCCAGCAGTGGGGATAGGAGTGGACCATTTCCTCGGAAGCAAACAGAGCGCCGGACTCTTTCATGTCCTGTAAAATCGCTTTGTTGGACTCTGCGTAATACATACCGGCATACTTCCCGGCATCGCCGGTCTGGTAGCCCCGGTCGTCCACCGGTACAATCAGATCGATGCCGTACCGGCGGCAAGTCTGATAGTCATCTGCGCCAAAACCGGGCGCCGTATGGACGCAGCCGGTGCCGGAATCCATGGTGACATACTCGGCTGTGACCATCAGACTCTCCCGGTCCAGGAAAGGATGCCGGGCCGTCATGCGCTCAAAGAAGCCGCCGGGGAAGGAGGCTACCGTCTCATAGCGCTCCACGCCGCCTGCCTGCATGGTTTTCTCCGCCAGGGCCTTGGCCACCAGATACCGCTCCTTCCCAGCGTCCAGAAGAACATACTCCTGCGTGGGATGAAGGGCAATGGCCAGGTTGCCCGGCAGCGTCCAGGGGGTCGTCGTCCAAATGATGACATAGGTATTTTCCTTCCCGCCGTATGCAGCCAGCTTGCCGAAGTCCTCCTGCAAAGCAAACTTGACATAGATGGAGGTACACGGATCCTCGGCGTACTCGATCTCCGCTTCCGCCAGCGCCGTCTCATCCTTGGGGCACCAATACACCGGCTTCAGGCCCTTGTAAATGTAGCCTTTGCGGTACATCGCTCCAAAAATTTTCACCTCTTCGGCCTCAAAGGCCTTGTCCATGGTTTTGTAAGGATGCGCCCAGTCGCCCACGATCCCCAGGCGGCGGAAGCCCGCCATCTGCCGGTCGATGTAATTCTGGGCAAACGCCTCACAGGCGGAACGGAACTCCGGCACCGGCATCGCCTTGCGATTCAGTTTGTTCTTTTTGATGATCGCCGATTCAATGGGCATACCGTGGTTGTCCCAGCCGGGGACATAGGGCGTATAATACCCCTGCATGGCCTTAGCCCGGACAATAAAATCCTTCAGCGTTTTATTCAGCGCATGGCCCATATGGAGATCGCCGTTGGAAAACGGAGGGCCGTCGTGAAGCACAAACCGGGGACAGTCCCGGTTCTTCTCCAGCAGCTGCCCGTATAGGTCCATGTTTTCCCACTGCTCCAACATACCGGGCTCCCGGTTGGGAAGTCCGGCCTTCATGGGGAATGCGGTTTTCGGTGTGATGATGGTGTTTTTGTATTCCATAAGTCATAGCCTCCCATTTCAAATTCTCGTAATCTTCTGCTCCCTGTCTATGCAGAACAGCTCGTGCAGCCTTTCGCCGCTGTAGTAATGCGTCCAAAACGTCTTTTCTTTCCTCATGCCGAGACTCCGGGCCACGCGCTTGGAAGCTTCGTTGTCGGCCTTGATAATCGCATAAACCCGGTCCCGGTTCAGCTTCTCAAAGGCGTACGCCAGGCACGCGCCGGCTGCCTCTCTGGCGTAGCCCTGATGCCAGAACTTTTTCTTCAGCAAGTATCCCACCTCCAGCACCCGGCTGTCCATAACAGGCTGCCAGGTGAGGCCGGCCTGCCCCATCATTTGCCCGGTCTGCCTGGATACGATGGCCCACAGGCCGAACCCATCCGTCCGATACCGGTTGATTTGGCGGTCCAGCCAGCTCTGCACCTCCGCCGCCGAAAAATCATGCTCATAGGCATACATCACCTCCGGGTCCCGGAGCATTTCCGCCAAATCCAGAAAATCGGATTGCTCCATTTCTCTGAGCTGTAGGCGCTCTGTTTGCAACAACATACTCTCTCCCCTGCAGCAGCCGGTAAAAAACGCCTTTGTCTCTTCCAAAGAGACAAAGGCGAAAACCTCTGCGGTACCACTCTTCTTGCCGGAAGCTCCGGCCCCTCGTGTCATGGGATATCGGCCATGAACCGGTTTCGCCTACGGAAGGTTCGGGAAACTGCTCCGAGGGGATACGCCCTGCCGCCGCCTGCTGCCTCGCACCGACCGGCAGCTCTCTGAAGGCGGGAATGGCCGAACGCCTGTCCTCATCCACGCATCACATATGAAGGAAAAACTACCGCTTGGTGGGGTCGTAGTTCTTTCCAAATTGCAGGTTGGTAAAACGGCTGGTGGTGTTGCCGTCCACACGGGGCGGATGGGTCACCGGGGCGGTATCCTCTGTGGTACCCACCAGCTTCTCCAGGTTCTGGGCAATCTCCTGGGCAACCTGGTCCTCGCTCTGGGGCTGGGGAATCTCCGGGGGCGCAGGTTCTGCCGCCTGGGCCTTAATGGCCTCCAGCTTCTCCAGGACCTCTTTCAGCTGGCCCTCCAGGGACTCAATTCCCTCCAAAGCCGCCGCCTTTGCCTGGGACAGCCCGGTCTGAGAGGCCTGGGCCTCCGCCCGGTGGAGCATGCGCAGGCATTTGGCTTCCGCCTCCCGGATCATATTGTCACAGGTCTGCTGGGCTGTGCGCAGAGACTCCTTGGCGCTGCTTTCTCCGGCGCGGTACTCCTCCAGCTTCTCCACCAGAACGCGCATCTTGCTTTTTAAGGTGGCATTGTCCTTATACAAGGTATTGTAATCCTCGATCAGAGCCATCACAGTCTCATCCACAGAGTCCATATCATAGCCGCCGAAGACCGCCGTCTTAAATGTGATTTGCTCCAATTGCTGCGGTGTAAACATAGTCTAACCCTCTTTATCTGCAATTAAAAGTATACGCCGTTGTTTTCCAGCTCTTCTACCAGATCGCCTACAATCTCCACATTGTACGGGGTAAGCAGATAAGCCGATGCGGCCACCTTTTTAATCTTGCCGTCCACGGCATAGGCGCAGCCGGACAGGAAATCCACCAGGCGGCGGGCAATGTTCCGGTCCGTATTTTCCAGATTCAGAAGCACAGAATGCTTGTCCCGAAGATGGTCCGCAATTTCAGACACGTTGTCAAACCGCTCCGGCTTGACCAGCACCACCTGCAATTGGGTCGTCGTATTGATATTGACAATCCGGCTGCCCGTGGAACGCCCGGAGTCCAATCCGGAACCATGGGTGTACGAGGGCTCCGGCGGCGTCACGCTGCGGCGGGTCGTCCGGGGCGCGGGCTCGGGCTCTTCCTCTTCTACCGGCTCGTCGTCGTAGTCATCATAATCATCTTCGTCGTCATCGGCGTACGGCTTGGTCAGCTTCTTCAGTTCATCCAAAAATCCCATATGGTATATCCTCCTAGTATCTATGTTACAATCATTTCTGACAATACTCGCGCGGTCCAAAAATTGCAGTTCCAACGCGGACCATGGTGCTGCCACAGGCGATGGCATCCGGGTAGTCGCCGGACATTCCCATGGACAGATGCGCCATAGTGACATTATCGTATTTTTTTCTACTTATGTCAACAAAAAGGTTGCGCATTTCCGAAAAAAATTGCAAATTTTCTCCCGGGTGCGTACTCACAGGAGGAATCGCCATCAAGCCCAAGGTCCGCAAATGGCAATATTTTCCAAATCTTTCTAATTCTTCCCATAATTGCGCGGGAGAGAAGCCGGACTTACTCTCCTCGCCGGCAATATTGACTTCCAAAAGGACATCCTGGCAGATCCCCTGCCGGGCAGCCTCCTGCTCCAGAACCTCCAGCAAGCTCCGGCGGTCGGCGCTCTGAATCAAATCCACATGGCCCACGACCTGCCGGACCTTATTGGTCTGCAGGTGGCCGATAAAATGGACCGGCGCGCCCCGATAGGCCCCTTCCGCCGACTTACGGACCAGCTCCTGGACCCGGTTTTCACCACAGCAGTCCACCCCGGCCGCTATCGCCGCCTGCACCGCCTGGGTATCATTCATTTTTGTCGCCGCGCACAGAAGAATCTCCCCCGGGTCCCGGCCGCAGGCCAGCGCCGCCTCTGCGATCTTTGCCCGCACCCGGGCTACATTTTCCTGAATTTGTTTCATATCAGTCAACCAGCTTTCCGTCAAAAAGTCCCTCCGTATCCAGGAGAATCAAATCCTCCGGCCACAGGTAATCCGTGCTGCTTTGGTTCAGAGCGGCGATATAGGTATCTCCGTTGTCATACAGAAGCTCAATGTCTTTCCACACCGCCTTTGTGCCAACCAATACATAAACGCCGGCGGAGCCGGACTCCTCGCTGTAGCACACCGCTTCTCGCGGCACCCGGAGGCCGGAGTAGGTGTGGAAGATCAGGTCGGCATTCAGCCGCCGCAGCGCAGAGATGGAGGAGAGCTTGTCCTGCGAGGCCAAAACCAGCAGCCCCAGCTCCTGCTCCCGGTTCACCCGGGTGACGGTCATCTCCAGCTCCAGACTTACTTCGCCGCCCAAGGTAACCGTCAGGCTGTCGCCGGTCTCCAGGCCCTCCAGGTACCGGCTCTCCACCGTGCAGGCATAGTACCACTCCCCAGAGGTGATGAGACGTCCGGCCGTTTGCCCCGGCGCCGTGGGCGTCTGCTTCCACAGATCTTGAAATTCAGAAACGGTGATGTCCTCCAGCACCTGCGGCGTCAGCTGCTCCTCATAGCCGTCGGTCACGGCGGAGTAATAGCCTGCCGACTGGGCTACAATGGACTTGGTATCCGCCGTCGCGCTGGCTTCCATGGCCGCCAGCTGCCCCTGCATCTCAGAAACCTGCTTGGCCATCGCCGCAGTATCGGAGGTCCCCACGCTCTGACGGAGAATCAGGGACTTCAAATCCGCCCCCGTCTCCCGGGCTGTCTCCAGCCGTCCCTGCGCCACTTGCGCAGCAAAGGAGGAGGCCGCGCTCCCAACGCGCTCCGCCACCGCTTCGCTGTCCGTCAACTGCGTCTGGTAGGTAAGCGCCAGCTGAAGCTGCTCCAGCTCCTGCTCCAATTGCGCAATTTCCTCCTGGCGCTCCTGTGCGCCGGCGCTACGGAGGCTCACCGCGACCTCCTCTCCTGCGGCGACCTTCTCTCCCTCGTCCTTGGACGGAAGCACCAGGTCGTACGCTGCGGGAATCACCGTCTCCTGGCGCACCAAAAAGCCTTCTACGGATACTCCGTCGGAGGCTTCATACAAAACGGCTTGCGCCGTAGGCACGCCGCTGGATGCGGAGAACTTAACTACAGAGGTTCAGAACGCGGTGGCGGATGCGCTGAACGGCGTAACAGTCGACGCCGCCGGGAATCTAATCGCGCCGAACATTCAGGCTGGCAAAGGGTCCTGCCCGATTAAAAAAGCAAACACAAACTATTCCGTAACGGTCCAGTTTCCGGTGCC
>OHOA01000800.1_pt1 | contig 10560 bp, 8 predicted proteins | sample 1569681 | NCBI WGS metagenome assembly OHOA01 (sample SAMEA3879609, study PRJEB24766) | human gut metagenome | biome: human-associated habitat; feature: feces | place: USA | collected 1985/1987 | reverse complement strand
ACTTATTTCACGCCCAGGTGGCTGGCAATGACCATCCGCTGGACCTCGGAAGTACCCTCGTAGATCTCGGTGATCTTGGCGTCGCGCATCATGCGCTCCACGGGATACTCACGGGTGTAACCGTAGCCGCCGAACAGCTGCACGGCGCGGCGGGTCACATCGGAAGCAGCCTCAGCGGCGAACAGCTTCGCCATGGCAGCGTCCATGGAGTAGGGCTCGTGATTCTGCTTCTTCATAGCAGCAGCGTACACGACATACTGGGCAGCCTGCATACGGGTGTGCATATCAGCCAGCTGGAACTGGGTGTTCTGGAACTGGGAGATACGCTTACCAAACTGTACGCGCTCCTTGGTGTACTTGATAGCTTCCTCGACGGCACCTTCACCCAGACCCAGAGCCTGGGAGGCGATGCCGATACGACCGCCGTCCAGCGTCTTCATGGCGATCTTAAAGCCCTCGCCCTTCTTGCCCAGCATACGATCCTTGGGGATTACGCAATCCTCGAAAATCAGATCGCAGGTAGAGCTGCCGCGGATACCCATCTTCTTCTCATGCTTGCCCTGGGTGAAGCCGGGGTCGGTCTTCTCCACGATGAAAGCGGAGATCTCCTTCAGGCTGCGGCCGCGCTTGTCGGTGACCTTGCCGGTGACGGCGATGATCACGAAGGTGTCAGCCACGTTACCGTTGGTGATGAAGCACTTGCTGCCGTTGAGGATGTAGTTCTCGCCGGACTCATCCAGGACGGCGGTGGTCTGCTGGCCCTGTGCATCGGTGCCGGCGCCGGGCTCGGTCAGGCCAAATGCGCCGATCTTGCGGCCGGAGCACAGGTCGGGCAGATACTTCATCTTCTGCTCCTCGGTGCCGTTCTCAAAAATGGGAGCAGCACACAGGGAGGTATGCGCGGAAACGATAACAGCGGTAGTACCGCAAACCTTTGCCAGCTCCTCCACACACATTGCATAGGACAGCACATCGCCGCCGGCGCCGCCGTACTGCTTGGGGAAGTAAATACCCATCATACCCAGCTTTGCCATCTTCTCGACGGTTTCCATGGGGAAGCGCTCTTCCTCGTCGATTTCAGCGGCCAGGGGCTTTACTTCGTTCTCTGCAAATTCGCGATACATCTTGCGAACGAGCAGCTGTTCCTTAGTCAGATGGAAATCCATACTCTTTTCTCCTTTACCGAATTTTACTTTTTGTAATTAAAGATACCCTCGCCGGACTTCATGCCCAATTTTCCGGCACGGACCATCTTACGGATCATAACGTTTGCGCGATACTTGCTGTCGTGGGTCTCATTGAACAGCACGTCCATGATGTTCAGCACCACGTCCCAGCCGATCAGGTCGCCCAGGTGCAGGGGGCCCATGGGGTGGTTGCAGCCCAGCTGCATAGCAATATCGATATCTTCTGCGGAGGCAACACCTTCCTGCAGAACGCAAACGCCCTCGTTACAATAAGGAATAAGTATCTTGTTGACCACGAAGCCGGGAGCCTCATTGACCACCACGGGAGTCTTGCCGATCTCCAGGGACAGGTTCTTGGTCCACTCCACCAGCTCAGCGGGGGTATTGCCGCCGGCAATCACTTCCACCAGCTTCATAGCAGGCACGGGATTGAAGAAGTGCATGCCCACCAGTGGGTGCTTCAGGCCCTGGGCCATCTCCGTAATGGACAGAGAGGAAGTGTTGGTAGCGAAAATGGTGCTATCCTTGCACATAGCATCCAGCTTAGCCAGCAGTTCCTTCTTCACGGCCATGTTCTCAGCGACGCACTCGATGACCAGATCGGCATCGGCGGCAGCGTCCATCTCCTCCACCAGGATGCGGGACATGATGTCATCGGCGGCAGCCTGGTCCATCTTGCCCCTTGCAACCTTCTTAGCCAGAGAGGCAGCCAGCTTATCCTTATGGCGCTGTGCGCTCTGGACGCTGGAAGCATACATCAGAGCGGTGTGGCCCTTCGCTGCGAAAACCTGGGCAATACCGCTGCCCATAGTGCCTGCGCCAAATACTGCGATTTTCATAATTGTTTTCCTCCTATTTTAATTATAGTTGTTGGAAACGTTTTAATCATCAGGCCGGAGCCTGTTAATTAACTTACTTATTCTGGTAGGGCTCGTGCTTGCGCTTTTCCAGGAAAGCGCCCATGCCCTCCTTCTGATCGGCGCTCTCAAAGCAGCTGCCGAACAGCTTCTCCTCGATGACCACGGCGGCGTCCATATCCACCTGCAGGCCATCGTTAATGGCCTTCTTGCAGGCCCGCACGGCGATGGGTGCGTTCTTTGCGATGGTGGCGGCCAGCTTCTCCGCGGCGGGCATCAGCTCCTCCAGGGGATAGACGGCGTTCACCAGACCGATGCGCATAGCCTCGTCAGCCTTGATATTCTTAGCAGTGTAGATCAGCTGCTTTGCCATGCCGGGGCCTACCAAACGGGCCAGCCGCTGGGTGCCGCCGAAGCCCGGGGTGATGCCCAGACCCGCTTCCGGCTGGCCGAACACAGCAGTGTCGGCACAGATACGGATGTCGCAGCTCATGGAAAGCTCACAGCCGCCGCCCAGTGCAAAGCCGTTCACAGCGGCGATGGTGGGAATAGGCAGGGTCTCCAGCTTGCGGAACACGTCATTGCCCTTCTTGCCGAAGGCTTCGCCGCCGGCCTTAGTGAGCGTGCTCATCTCGCCGATATCGGCGCCGGCCACAAAAGCCTTTTCTCCGCAGCCCGTGAGCACCAGTGCGCGAATCTCCTCATCGGCCTTCACCAGCTCCACCAACTCGTTCAGATCCTCCAGGACCTGAGAGTTCAAGGCGTTGAGGGCCTTGGGGCGGTTGATGGTAGCCACAGCAATATTGCCTTTTTTCTCTAACAGAACATTGGTCACAATAGTTCCTCCTTCTACTCTGCGGCCCGGCCGCAGCCCGGCCGCCTGTCGCAGATCGCTTTGTCAGGGCAATCCTGTCTGCTTTTGCGCGTTATGGAAGCCCTTTCATACAGCATCATTATAGTATCTCGTTTAATTTTTATCAAGTGTTTCCCGACCATCTTTTTTGAATTTGACATATCGCACAAAACAAAGCGGCAATCTTTGCACACTTTTCAAAGCATTCCTCCAACGCCTGCCGTTTCCGCCGGTTTTTTCCGGTAAAAAAGATATTATCCGTTTACAGGGCGCAGTATTTTGTGGTATGATGTCGCAGAAATCGCCCCGCGCTGCCGGGGCAAGAGCCGGGAGGATACCCAAATGCGTATGCGAAAAAAGAAGAATCTGCACCCTCGCATGGACGCCTGCGAGAGCTGCTGGATCCGCCAACCGGAGGCCATGCGGGGCCATTGGCGGGAGCTGTATCCCCAGGCGCAGGGGCTGGAGGTGGAGCTGGGCTGCGGCAAGGGTCGCTTCACCGCCGGAACGGCGAAGGCCCGGCCGGACACGCTGCTCATTGCCGTGGAGAAGGTGCCTGACGCCATGGTGGTGGCCATGGAGCGGGTCATCGGTGAGGGGCTGAAAAATGTGTTCTTCATCGATGCGGACGCCGCCCTGCTGCCGGAGCTGTTCGCCCCTGGCGAGGTGGATCGCTTGTACATTAATTTCTGCGATCCCTGGCCCAAGAGCAACCAGAAAAAGCGCCGGTTGACCCACGGGAATTTCCTGAAAAAATATCGCCAGGTGCTGAAGGGCGGCGGACAGATTCATTTCAAAACCGACAACGATAAGCTCTTTGATTGGTCCGTGGAGGAGATCCCGCAGTTTGGCTTCACCCTGTCTGATGTGACCCGGGACCTCCACGCAGGCGGCCCCGCAGGCGTGATGACGGATTACGAAGCGAAATTTTACACCGAGGGCAAGAGCATCAACCGCTGCGTCGCCACCATGGTGGATTGGACCGAGCCGGAGGCCGCTGCCAGGGGCGAGACATAACCCCCATCATCCCCCAAATCGCCCCCACATCCAAAACGGATGTGGGGGCATTTTTTATCGGACCGCCGCGATATATCCTGCGCACAGCATAAATTGCCCGGCAAAATACAGCAGCCAGTTCAGGTCCGCCAGCAGGATGTGGGGCTTTTGATAGTTCCAAATCCCCAGCACCATGTCCGACAGGAAGAACAGCAATCCTCCCGCTCCCAACAGGATCCCGCCGGTAGTCCCGGTCAGCACAATGGCGGTGGACAGGCTCTTGGCCGCCGTAGTCGCCACCAGTACGGTGTAAATGGTCAGCCATGGGTCGTTGGCAGAGGTATTCCACTGTCCGATCCCCTTGAGAGCTATGGCCAGGGTCAGCAGCCCGGCCAGCGCCGCCGCCGCGCTCCAGTGAAACGCAGCCAGCTGAAGCTGGGCCGCGATGTTGCACAGCTGTCCCAAGCCAAACAGCACGATACCCTTTGTAAATTTTTTTACATCCCGGCGGATGTACTGCAAATAGAAGTCGCCCCCGGCGCATAGCAGCATCCCCACCGCTGCCGTCAGCAGCACCGGGGAAAACCGCCGCGCCAGCGCCACGGTCAGGCATAGGGTCAGCGTCATGGTTAGTGTAATCTTCAGTGCGGTAGCAGCCCGGAACCGGTATTGATTCTCCTGCCGGATATACAGCAAGAAGCACAGGGCAAAGGGGATCAGAACAAACTGCATAGTGTCCTCCCGTCTTTCCCCGCCGCTTCTCGGTCGGGGCAATCAAATGTACCAGATACAAGTATACCATACATTTTAATTTCACGCAAGGAAAAGCGGACGATGCTGCCGCTCAGCGTGTCGAAGATATTTTTCATTATGCCGACTAATTCTTTGAAGCGTTTTTAAAGGCCCAAAAACTGCTGCTTTTATAGTGCGGGACACCCTCCCTGAATTTCCAGCACACGCCCTTCCATACCGTAATCATAATTGACTCACTTTATCGGCAGATAGAAAGCGGCAGCTGATGCTGCCGCTTTCTGTCTGTCAAGCTGCCGAAATAGTCTATCATTGCGAAGCCAGTGCGCACGCTGGCTTCACAATCTATTTCCCTACCGTATGTCTTGCATTTTCACGCAGTATTATATATGAAAGCTACGGATTCACACATCGCTTCGCGCCTTGAAATGAAAGGAGCAGGTTTTTCGGCGGCTATTTTATGTTTTGTTATTATTTCTCCTCAAAATATTCTGCGCCGGCTCCGCAGAGAGGACATTTGTAATCCTCGGGCAGGGTATCGCCCTCATACACATAGCCGCAGACCTTGCACACGAAACGCTTCTTTTTCTTTCCTTCTGCATCCTTTGCCGTAGGAGCAGCCTTCACATCCTTGGCCAGCACTGCTGCCAGCCGCTCCAGCTGCATAGCCTGATCCTCTCTCAGGGCGGAGCGGATGGAGAAGGTGTCCTCTATCTGCGTCCAATCCTTCAAGCCCTGCAGGATCTTCCCCATTTCCCGGCCGCTGACGGGAGCCCAGGAGCCGTTCTCCAGCAGCACCATCCGCCGGCCCCTCAGCCCATGGGCGGCAATGTCCCGCAGCAGCTCGTCCATGGTGATGAATACCCCGGCGTTATAGGTCGGTGCGGCGAACACCAGGTGACTATATCGGAATGCCGCCGACAGAATGTAGGACGATGGGGTTACGGAGGTGTCGAACATCTGCACCTTTATCCCCTGCTCCGCCAGGCGGCAGGCCAGGATATTGGCTGCACACTCCGTATCTCCGTAAATGGAGGCGTAGGCGATCATCACGCCCTGCACCTCCGGCTCGTACCGGCTCCACAGGTCGTGCTTGCCGAGAATATATTCCAAATCTCTCCGCCAAACAAAGCCGTGGAGCGGCAGAATCATCCTGATCTCCAGCCCGGCCGCCTTCTGCAGCACCGCCTGCACCTGGGAGCCGTATTTCCCCACGATATTGGTGTAGTACCGGCGGCACTCGTCCAGATAGTCCCGGTCAAAATCTACCCCGTCGGCATAGAGGTGGCCGTTCAGGGCGCCGAAGCAGCCGAAGGCATCCGCCGACAGCAGCAGCTTGTCGGTACGGTCGTAGGTCATCATCACCTCCGGCCAGTGTACCATAGGGGCCATCACGAACTGCAGGGTATGCCGTCCTGTGCAGAGGGTATCCCCCTCCTTACACACATGGATGCGGTCATCATAGGCGTGGCCGAAGAACTGGCCGATCATGGTCTTGGCCATTGCGGTACACAGGATCTGCACCTCCGGGAAACGCAGCACCAGGTCCTCCAGCTCGGCGGTGTGATCGGGCTCCATATGGTGTACCACGATATAGTCCAGCGTCCGCCCGCTTAGCGTGTGCAGCAGGTTTTCCCTGAACTGCCGGATCACCTGGGCATCCACCGTGTCAAAGAGCACGGTTTTTTCATCCAGCAGCAGGTAGCTATTATAGGAAACGCCCTCCGGCACACCGAATACGCCCTCAAACACCGCCAGGCGTCGGCTGTCCGCACCGATCCAGGTGTAGTCCTCATTCACTTTTCTGACACAGTACATATAGCATCCTCCCACTTTCGGATTTTTTCTCATTATAACGCAACCAAAGCCCAAAGTACAGCAAAAAAACATCTCCGCCCAAAACTCGGCTGAAAAGATTTCTTTCTGCCATACCTCTTTCTCTTATCCCCGGCAGCATGTCCGGATCCCCGGGCGATGAGGCTCGTCCCGAGCTTTCCCGATTTTTTCGTCGATCCGACGAAGATTTCCTCTTGAAAACCGGATGGGAATATGATATAAAGAAGTAGATTAAAAGCGTGGAACGGGAAAATCCGCACATACACGGCTTCTAAGAGAGGGTCAGTCACCGGCTGCAAGCTGGCCCGTGGCCGTCTGCGGTGTTCACCCGGGAGCTGCCGTGAGGAAATGCGCGGCCGGGTCATCCTCCGTTATGGGGAAACGAGTGCGCAGGGCTTTCCTGCGAATTTGGGTGGTACCACGGAACGCTGTATGCCTTTCGTCCCTTTATTTCGGGGATGAGAGGTCTTTTTTTATCCCCACTATCGAATCCCACTTTTTACAAGGAGGAACCATTACCGATGAAAGAAAAGCTGAACGCTCTGCTCCAGGAGGGCAGGGAGAAGATCCTGGCAGCGAAGAACGAGACGGAGCTGCAGGACATCAAGGCTGCCATTTTGGGCAAGCAGGGTGACCTGACGGCGCTGCTGAAGGAGGTACCCAAGCTGGATGTTTCCCTGCGCCCGGAGATGGGCAAGGCCGTGAACCAGGCCAAGGCCCAGCTTACCGAGCTCATTGAGCAGCACCGAAACGACTTAAAGCTCAAGGCCTCCCAGATCGACGCGGATTTTGACATCTCCGTCCCCGGCTACCTGCCCCCCGCCGGCGGTCTGCACCCCATCACCCAGATGTGCTACGACCTCAATGACGCCTTCCGCTCCATGGGCTTTGAGATCTACGAGGAGGACGACATCACCAGCGAGCTCTACGGCTTCGATAATCTGAACTTCCCCCCCAACCATCCCGCCCGGGAGAGTATGGACACCTATTGGCTCTCTGGCCATGACAAGGGCGAGTGCTGGGATAAGCTCTGCCTGCGCCCCCACCTCACCGGCGGCTCCGTGCGCTATATGCAGACCCACAAGCCCCCCTACCGCTTTGTGTACCCCGGCCGGGTGTACCGCAACGAGACCACCGATGCCCGCCACGAGCGCGCCTTCTTCCAGTATGAGGCGCTGATCGTGGATAAGGACTTCACCTTCGCCTCCGGCAAGGTGATGATCCAGAGCATTCTCTCCAAGGTCTTTGGCCGGGAGGTGCCGGTGCGGATGCGCGCAGGCTTCTTCCCCTTTGTGGAGCCGGGCTTTGAAATCGACATGGGCTGCCTGGTCTGCGGCGGCAAGGGCTGCTCGGTTTGCAAGCAGGTGGGCTGGATCGAGATCATGCCCGGCGGCACCCCCCACCCCAATGTTCTCCGGGCGGCGGGGCTGGACCCGGATGAGTACACCGGCTTCTATGTAAACATCGGCCTGGATAGACTTGTGATGATGCGCTACGGCGTGGACGATGTGCGCCTGTTCCACAGCGCCGACCTGCGCTTTTTGAAGCAGTTCCATTAATAAGGAGGGTTTTACGCAATGAAAGTTTCTCTAAACTGGGTCAAGGACTATGTAAAGCTCCCTGACGATATGGACCTCAAGCGTCTTTCCTATGACCTGACCATGTCCACTGTAGAGGTGGAGGATGCCACGGATCTGTCCGAAGGCTTCCATAACATGGTGATAGGCGTAGTGCAGCAGGTGCAGCAGCATCCCAATGCCGACAAGCTCCGTGTGTGCAAAACGGACATCGGCGGCGAGATAAAGGACATCGTGTGCGGCGGCATCAATCTCCGTGACGGCATGAAGGTGGCCGTGGCCCTGCCCGGGGCCCACTGCCGCTGGCACGGCGAGGGAGAGCCGGTAGAGATCAAGGCCACTAAGCTCCGTGGGGTAGAGAGCTACGGCATGATCTGCGCCAGCAGTGAAATCGGCCTCTTTGACCTCTTTCCCTTCACAGAGGAGGCCACCATCCTGGATCTGTCCGACTTTGATGCCCCCGCCGGAACCCCCCTGGCCGACGCCCTGGACCTCCACGATATCATTCTGGAGATCGACAACAAATCCATGACCAACCGCCCGGACCTCTGGGGTCACTACGGCATCGCCCGGGAAATTGCGGCCCTGTACGATCTGCCCATGAAACCCCTGCCCCCCTTTGACCGGAATGTAGAAAACACCGCGGGCCTCACCATCACCGTGGAGGACAGTGACCGCTGCCCCCGGATGACCGGCACGCAGATCGAGGGCCTGAGCGTGAAGCCCGCCCCCTACTGGATGCGTAGCCGCATTTGGAAGGTGGGTATGCGCCCCATCAACGCCCTGGTAGATATTACCAACTATGTGATGCTGGCCACGGGTCAGCCCTCCCACGCCTATGACTCCGACCATATCGCCGGCCACATCATCGTCCGCCGGGCCGATGAAGGGGAAAAGCTCCGGCTGCTCAACGGCAAGGACCTGCCCCTGTCCACCGACGACCTGGTCATTGCCGATGACGCCGGAGTGGTAGGCCTGGCGGGCGTCATGGGCGGCGCCAAGGACTCTATCCTCCCCACCACCAACAAGGTGATTTTGGAGGTAGCCAACTTCCAGGCCGCCGGCATCCGCCGCACAGCTCTGCGCTATGACAACCGCACCGAGGCCTCCGCCCGGTATGAAAAGGCCATCGACCCCGAGCGCTGCGATCAGGCGCTGGACCTGTCCATAGCCCTGTTTGCAGAGCTTTACCCTGAGATGAAGGTCACGGGCTTTGTGGATTGCTATCCTCATAAGCTTCAACAGGCGGAAATTGATGTTTCCCTCACCTGGCTGGAGCGCCGTCTGGGCAAGCGCATCCCCAATGAGGACATTGCCAAAAAGCTGGGCGAGCTGGGCTACAGCCTGACCTTTGACGGGGACAACCTGCACATCGTGGTCCCCACCTGGCGCTCCACCGGCGATGTGTCCATCAAGGCGGACATTATGGAGGAGGTAGCCCGTATGTACGGGTACGAGAACTTCCGAGCCGCCCCCATCACCACCTCCTTTGACGGGGCCATCAACCAGCTGGATAAGGACCTGGAGCGGCGTATCAAGGAGTATCTGGCCATCCGCTGCGGGATGCAGGAGATCTTCACCTATCCCTGGATGACCGACCAGTATGTAAGCGCCATCCTGCAGGATACCAGCGGCATCCTGGCCCTCTCCACGCCCCCCTCTCCCGACGAGAGCCTCATCCGCTCCTCCCTGCTGCCCAATCTGTGCAAGGCCGTGGTGAAAAATGAGCGTTTCTTCACGGAGTTCTCCATCTTCGAGTGCGCCCAGGTGTTCCGGGACGCGGATTATACCACCCCCTATGACAGCCGGGAAAAGCTCCCCTCCCAGCGCAAGAACATCGCCGGCGCCTTCGCCGGTGACAGCAAGAACGTCACCGACCTATTCCGCCGGGCCAAGGGCGTTATCGAGAGTATGCCCCGGTACACCCATATGGAGGGCTTCACCTTCCGCCAGGAGGAAAAGCCCCTGTGGGCCGACGATGTGGTGTGGCTGAATATCTGTCTGGGCGATAAGCACATCGGCAACCTGGCCCTGCTGAACAAGAAGGCCTCCATGGCCTGCGGCATTAAGAATCTGAGCGTCATGCTCTTTGAGCTGGATGCAGATGCCCTGGTGCCCTTCCGCTCCCGCACCAATTCCTTCACCCACTTGGCCGAGTATCCCATGACGGACTACGATGTCTCCCTGCTCTTTGATGCCGAGACTCAGTGGGCGGATATGCAGCGCATCCTCTCCGGAATTCATAATGAGCTTTTCCACGGTGCCGCCTTTGTAGACGAGTACCACGGCAAGCAGATTCCGGAGGGTAAGAAGTCCGTGACCATCCGCCTGACCATCGGCTCTGCGGAAAAGACCCTCACCTCTGCTGAGATCGAGGCATGCGCCGCTTCCGCCGTAAAGAAGCTGGTGAAAAACCTGGGTGCAGAGCTGCGTGGCAAATAACCCCACTTCCGTCTCCCATTCTATAAAAAAGCCGCCCCACTCGGGGCGGCTTTCATATTTTA
>OHOA01000786.1_pt1 | contig 10803 bp, 9 predicted proteins | sample 1569681 | NCBI WGS metagenome assembly OHOA01 (sample SAMEA3879609, study PRJEB24766) | human gut metagenome | biome: human-associated habitat; feature: feces | place: USA | collected 1985/1987 | reverse complement strand
GTCATTCAGAATCCAAATTTAAAATATCATATTTCTGAAATTTTATAAAACCGATCACCAATGTCCCGAGCGCCACAATTCCCGCAATCGCAAGTGCCGCAACAAGTGTATATCCTCCTTGCATTACCCATTCGCTTCGCAATGTCATGGTCAGACTTCCCCATAAAGCCGGTACATTAAAGTACGCGCCGCATAAAAGAAAGATGAGCATTGCCCCGTAGCTGAGTACCGGTTTCAGGAATAGTGTTAAAAGCACAGAAAATTGGATCGGGAATTCTGTAAAGGGTGAATCCGCTTCCATCAGCGTGTTCATAAATTCCGCTGTCACAGGCAGTTCCAGGCTTTCTCCCACAATAAAACAAAACAAAAAGATTGCTGCAAGACCGAACAAAAGGAAATAAATTCCAAATCCTGCGTGTGTAGCCAATGAATATATACCATACCCAAAAGCTCCAAGTCCCATCAGTGTAATTGCAAGTGCAACCCATTTGTATGCCGGATTACTCCGGTCATAAACTCTTTTCTTCTTAGCTGACTGACTCAGATTCAAATACAGATCTGTATCCTTATGAAGATATTTGATTGCATTATCGAGACAGCGGATATTTTTCTTTGCAGTTTCTGAAATATTTCCGATACGCTGCTTTTCTTCCATCCGCTTTGCCTTCTCTGCGAGTTTTTGCTCCGCAACCTCACTGTGCAACGGTATCTGCGGAAAGTTGACCTCCACATAAGCAAGCAGGCGGTCCACATCCTCCTCATGTTTAAAATTGCACTGCTTTTCTTTGCCATCATCATATTCAACCACGAGATAAGGCAGCGTGCCAAATGCACCTTTACCGGTAAATCCACCTTTGCTCATCGCAATTCTTTTGAAAATACGCTTCACCGACTTCATCGGAACATAGTATCTTCTTTCTATGTAGAAACTGTTCAGATAAATGGCTTTCTTACCAACACCACATGGTCCAAATTTTCTGCATGTCTTTTTGTCTTCCGTCAATTCCATGTCGGGCAGTGACAGGTTGCCCAGTCTCTGTGGTTTCAACATCTTCCTCAGCTCCATTCCTGTATTACTTTTTATACCTGTTAAGCATCGCTGTCATGTATTACATTTTTGCCGGTTTCTTTGTTGCGTGGATAAAAATTCCCAAGAATACAACAGCCAGAATGATTCCCACCGGATATGCAACTGCTGTAGAGAATCCAAGGCACTCATCTGCGCAGAAGAAATAGGTCATGGATACGGCACTCATAAAGGTTGCCGGTACAGCCGTGATCCAGTAATTCTTTTTCTCACGGAACAGATACATGCTTGCCGTCCATAATACGATCATGGCAAGTGTCTGGTTCGTCCAGCTGAAATATCTCCATACAACCGCATAATCCAGATGTCCTACAAAAGCACCAACTGCAAGAAGCGGTACACAGAGTAACAGACGTTTCTGGATCTTATCCTGATCGATCTTAAACCAGTCTGCCAATACCAGACGTGCACTTCTGAATGCGGTATCACCAGATGTGATCGGGCAGACAATAACACCGATCATTGCAAGTGCTACACCAACGCTTCCCATTGTCTTGATACATACATCATAAATAGCTGCGGACTGTCCACCGGAAAGGATCTCTGCGAGTCCTGTGTTTAAACCACCTGTAACCTCATAAATAGAACATCCTGCTGCTGCCCAGATCAGAGCGATAACGCCCTCAGCAACCATTGCACCGTAAAATACGAAATGTCCCTGTTTCTCAGACTTCATACAACGTGCCATAAGTGGTGACTGTGTGGAATGGAATCCTGAGATTGCTCCACATGCTACTGTGATAAACATGAAACTCCAGATCGGTTTGCCATCCGGATGCATGTTACCGAAATGACTCCAGATCTCCGGCATCGTATATTCGGAATGTGTAAAAATACCAATGATAACACCCACCGCCATTATGATCAGGCAGATACCAAACAGCGGGTAAATACGTCCAATGATCTTATCAATAGAAATAAATGTTGCGATGAAATAATAAAGAAGAATGATCCACAGCCAGAACTCTGCGCTTGTGACAATTCCTGTCACACCACTGTTCTTAAACAGTGTAACGATAAGTCCTGCAGGTCCTACTGCGAAAACGGTACCTACCATAACAAGCAGTACAACACTGAATACACGCATGACATTCTTCATCACATTTCCAAGGTAGATACCACATACCTCTGAAATGGAAGCACCATCGTTACGTTCGGACAGCATACCAGAAAAGTAATCATGTACACCTCCTGCAAAGATGGTACCAAACGTGATCCACAAAAAGACAACTGGTCCCCAGAGAGCACCCTGCATAGCACCGAAGATCGGTCCTAATCCGGCAATGTTTAACAACTGCACCAAAAAGAGCTTCCATTCCGGCATGACAACATAGTCAACCCCATCGTTGATCCTTACTGCCGGTGTCTCTCTGTCATCCGGCGCAAATGTGTTTTCTACCACTTTTCCATAAACGAAATAACCTCCTATAAGAAGCGCTAAGCAAATGATAAAACTAATCATACAAACACCTCCAGAAAACATAAATGTTAGCGTTTTTCAACCCACTTATATTATAGGATTGTTTATAAAAATTTCAAGATTTTTAGACAAAATTTATATAATTTCTCTAAAAAAATCAAGAAAAGTATCATTTGTAGCTCTATGACTGGCGATTGTCGCATCGGATTGTTATAATAGATGAAATAAGGCCATCATGTTTGGCGTGCTGATAAGAAATATGCAATGAAAAACACAGAGATACATTTTCGTGGAGGGATACGTTATGATAACTTTAAATGATTATCTGTATTCGGGCGATACTATTTTCAGAGTGTTGCAGAATTACATTACAGATTTAAGAGAAGATGCGCGAAAGACAAAAAATGAAATTGACCTGATACATTGTAATTTCCTGATTCAGATCAGAGAACTTCTGGAACATAATGAATTCCTTACGACCCAGTCACAGCAGATACGGGAATTTTATAAATATATGACAAAAGAATATCCATATCTTGCATTTACAGTAAAGGGAAGAATCAAGTCGTTGATCCGTGCGGAAGAGAAATTTAATGGTTATATTGTCAAGTATATTTCAGATTATTACGAAGAATATGGAAAGTATCCGACAACGGCAGAGTTAAAGCGCAGTCTTAGCTGCTTTCGAGACTTGATCGCATACCGGATCGTAATCTCCATGCCGAAATGCCATTATGAAAATGAAGAAGAACGTCAGATTGCAGAGCTGGAGTGTTTGTATGAAATAGCAAATGTACTACCGGGTTTTCTTGAGGAAAGAGGGTTTACAGCGGAGCCGGCAAATGGTGTGATGGAAAGTCATTCCCCACTCATGGATGACAATGTCAGACCATATTACAGAGATTATATTTCAGACAGCCAGCCGGATGAATACCAGTCACTGCACATTACATTCTATGATAACTGTTCAAGAAGTTATATTGAGGTTCAGATCCGTACAAAGCAAATGGATGATATTGCAGAGATTGGGCCGGCAAACCATCTGGGATATGAGAAAAAACAAGAGAAAGAGCGCGCCAGAAGAAATGCGATTCCAAGAGGTGAGTGCATTTATTTTGATGAGGCGTATAAGCGCGGAATGAAGCTGTTGGGATTGGATCTGGCGAAGCTGGATGTAAATATGTTTGCAGCGATGAATAACAGTTTGATCAATGACGGGTGTGGATTGTTTCGAGGAAGACTGATCTTGCCGTATGAGCATTTGTCGAGATTTCAGAATGATCTGATTGATTAGAAAGAAGGAATTACAAAGGAGAAAGTGTTTGATGGGAGACAACAAGAAAAAATGGTTATGGATCAGCCTTGGAATAGTTGCAGGAATCTTGGTTTTAGGGTACATAGGAACCGCTTTGTATTTTATGAGTCATTTTCTTCCAAATACAAAGGTTAACGGGAAAGATTTTTCATATGCTAAGGAAGAAGATGTGGCAGATTATCTAAAATCAGAAGTTAAGAAGTATGAATTGAAGATTACAGAACATGCGGGACTTTCTGATAGCATTACAGGAAAAGAGATCTCTGTTGAATATAAAGAAAATGGAGCGATAGATAAATTATTAAAGGAGCAGTCCGTTTTTCTGTGGCCGGCAGCATGGTCGAGAGAGGGAAAAGGATTGTCCATCACGGCAAGTGCGGATTATGATGGGAATGCATTAGATGCGAAGATTGCAAGTCTGACAGCTGTGACAACAGAACAGGTGCAGCCGATATCTTCTATGCCGGTGTTTGACGGAGAAAAGTTTGTTCCGGGAGACATTACGGAAGGGACAGCAATCGATGCAGATGCATTGAAGAAAGCGGTAGTCCAAGCGATAGAGGGACTGCAAGAGCAGTTGGATCTTGATGAAGCAGGATGTTATGTACAGCCGCTATATACAAAAGAATCACCGGAAGTTCAGCAGGCGTGCGATGCGATGAATGCATACCTGAATGCGAGTGTAACTTATGAGATGGGACTTGATACACCGGTTGTGGTTGATAAAACCGTTATTTCACAGTGGGTGACAGCAGATGAGAATTATGTGGTGACATTTCACCCGGAACTTATACAGGAATGGGTGACACAGTTTGCGCAGCAGTATGATACTGCAGGAAAGACCAGACAATTCACTACACCGGATGGAAGAGCAGCCGAAGTTTCCGGTGGAACTTACGGTTGGGAGATTAATGAAAAGGCAGAGTATGAGACACTTCTTGCGAATGTTGAAAGCGGAGAAACAATAAGTCGAGAGCCGGTTTATGTGAAAGGAAAGACTGCGGCATCGCATGGTGCGCAGGATTGGGGCTCCACTTATGCAGAAGTCGATCTGACGAATCAGAAAATGTGGTATGTCAAAGACGGAGAAGTTTTGATGTCAGCAGATGTAGTGACCGGACTTCCGAAAGGCGGAAGAAGTACTCCGGCAGGAGTTTATACGATTTTGGAACGAATGCAGAATAAAGTACTGCGCGGTAATTTAAGACCGGATGGAACAAGAGAGTATGAAACTCCTGTAAAATATTGGATGCGTGTAACGTATTCCGGTGTTGGTTTTCATGATGCAACATGGCAGAGCAGTTTTGGAGGAAATGTATATACCTACAGAGGTTCTCATGGATGTATCAATATGAGCTATTCAGATGCCGGGAAATTGTATGAGTTGATCCAGGTTGGAGATCCGGTAATTATGCACTATTAAGAAAAATAATAAGAAAAATCAAAAAAATCTGCCAATCAGCAGATTTTTTTGTATACTAGAGAGTGGCTAAAAATTGAAAAAGAGGTAAAAAAATTGAAAAAGAGGTATGTAAACAATTTAATACTTCTAATAATCGCGCTTATTTGGGGCGCAGCATTTGTTGCACAAAGTGCTGGGATGGACTACATCGGTCCATTCACATTTAACAGTGCCAGAAGTATACTTGGTGGAATTGTATTGATTCCGGTGATTTATGTATTGGATAAGAAGAGAAAGGAGAAGATATCACAAGGAAAAGAAGTTATACAAAATAAGAAAACACTTATCATCGGTGGTATTTGTTGTGGATTTTTCCTTATGCTGGGAAGTTCCTTGCAACAGATCGGGATACAATATACAACGGCGGGAAAAGCAGGATTTATCACGGCATTATATATTCTGATTGTTCCAATCCTGGGGCTGGCCGTTGGCAAAAAGGCCGGAATTAAAGTATGGATTGGTGTGGTACTTGCAGTGATCGGAATGTATTTTCTGTGTATGACATCAGGATTATCCATTGCAAAAGGAGATTTTTATATTTTACTGGGTTCTGTTGCTTTTTCATTCCATATTCTTGTGATCGATCATTTTTCACCAAAAGCAGACGGAGTGAAGATGTCCTGTATTCAGTTTTTTGTTTGTGGAATCTTATGTATGATACCGACAATTTTATTTGAGCACCCGGAACTTTATTCTATATTGCAGGCATGGAAGCCAATTGCTTATGCAGGAATCATGTCTTGTGGAGTAGGATATACTTTGCAGATTGTTGCACAAAAAAATACAGACCCGACAGTTGCATCTCTGCTGTTAAGTCTTGAGTCTGTATTTTCAGTACTTGCAGGCTGGGTGATTCTTGGAGAAACCTTGTCTCCAAGGGAACTTTTTGGATGTGCCCTTGTATTTGTGGCTGTGATTCTTGCGCAGCTTCCGGAGAGAAGGCCTAATCTCTCATGTAGAGATTTACAACGTGAAGAATCCCGTCCTCATCATTCGACTTTGTGATAAAGTCAGCAGATTCTTTGACGACCGGCTGGGCATTCTCCATTGCTACACCAAGACCGGCATATTCGATCATGGACAGATCATTGAAGCCGTCGCCGCAGCAGATCATGGAATCGGCAGTGAGACCGATACTGTTCAGAAGCTTCTGCAGAGAGTGTGCTTTATCGATATTCTGAGGCATGATCTCTAAGAAGAATGGCTCAGAACGGTAGATGTTGAGCAGCCCGTGGTATTGTTTCTGCAGCTTCGGCATCAGGTCTTCCAGGATGGAAGGTTCACCTGGGATAAGCATTTTATTGACCGGGAAATCAAGTGCGGCAGGGAAGTCCTCAACCGGACAGATATCCATGCTGTTGATGGCGGCTTCTTTCTCAGTGTATTCATTACTTTTAATACCGGAGAGGATTACTTTATCCGTATAAGAGATAAGATCCAATCCAGGATATTCTTTTACCGCCTCGTAAATCAGACGGATGACTTCCTGTGGGATAACCTTATTATAAATAATTGCATTGTCAGAACAGCGGGTGATTCTCGCACCGTTAAAGGAGAGCATGAATCCGCCGTATTCTTTTAGATATAATTCCTCTGCCAGAGGTGCGACACCGTTGATCGGGCGACCGCTGGCGAGGACTACTTTTTTTCCATTCTGTTGAATTTCAATCAGAGCGTCCCTTGTAGGGGGCGTTATTTCTTTTTTTGAATTGGTCAGTGTACCGTCTAGATCAAGTACAATCACTTGGTATTTCATAATAATTAAAACTCCATTTCATCATATGGTGACAGTAATTAATGATGTGCTTCATTCAGCAGCTTGGTTTTTGTATCGTACAGTTTTTGGGAAAGATCCACATATACCTTATGTGGATTGAAGAGACGTTTTGTCTCATCCCAAAGCGTCTCTTTTTCCTGACGGCAGAATTCTGCAATCTCCTTTACAGATGGGGACTCATACTTACATTCTCCATGCTGGAAGATTGGGACAAGCAGTTCACGCATTGTGTAGGTTCCACCCGGAAGAAGTGTTTTCTTCCATGTAGCATTTGGGTCAAAGAGAAGAAGCTCTTCCTCTGTATTAAATGTCTCATCAGCAAAGCAGATGAGATCAGCGCGCAGCATACCGGTTTCTTTATCGTAAATACGATAAATGGTTTTATTTCCCGGATTGGTGATCTTCTCAATATTCTCAGAAATCTTGATCTTCGGCTGGAATTCTCCATCTGCGTTTTGAATAGCAGCCAGTTTATAAACACCGCCAAAGGACGGGCAGTCTTTTGATGTAATAAGGTTCGTTCCGACACCCCAGGAAGAAATTGCAGCGCCCTGCATCTTGAGATCGTGGATCAGAAATTCATCCAGGTCGTTGGAAGCGGCAATGACAGCATCCTGGAATCCGGCGTCATCCAGCATCTTACGCGCCTTTTTAGAAAGATAAGCGAGATCACCGGAGTCAAGGCGGATACCGTAGCTCTTCGGTTTGATGCCTGCATCGCGCATCTCGGTAAAAACACGGATCGCATTCGGAACACCGGATTTCAATGTGTCATAAGTATCGACAAGCAGTGTACATGCATCAGGATACAATCTTGCATATTCTTTAAATGCAGTATATTCATCTTTGAAAGTCATGATCCAACTGTGTGCATGCGTTCCCATAATCGGTACATCAAACATTTCGCCGGCGAGTACATTGGAAGTTCCGACGCATCCACCGATCACGGCAGCTCTTGCTCCGTACAGTCCCGCATCCGGTCCCTGGGCGCGGCGAAGTCCGAATTCCATGATACCGTCTCCTTGTGCCGCATAAACAACACGGGAAGCTTTCGTAGCGATCAGGCACTGATGATTCAGAATCGTAAGAATTGCTGTCTCAACAAGCTGAGCCTCCATGATCGGAGCTACGACTTTCAGAAGCGGTTCTCTTGGGAAGATGACGCTTCCCTCCGGGATCGCATAAATGTCTCCGCTAAAATGAAATCCGCTCAGATAATGAAGAAAATCCTCACTGAACAATCCGAGCCCTCTTAAATAATCAACATCTTCATAAGAAAAATTCAGATTTTTAATATAGTCAATGACCTGATCCAGTCCTGCCATGACGGAATATCCGCCTTTGTTCGGATTGTCACGGAAGAAAACATCGAATACAACAGTCTGATTTTCCTGTGTTTCAAAATATCCCTGCATCATAGTAAGCTCATACAGGTCTGTCAATAAAGTAAGATTTTGTGCACTCATACTAATATCCTCTCTTAAAAATACTGCCTCAGACAGGCTGTAGGCAGAAAGATTGCTCTCACATTGAAGTAATTATACATAATTCAGAAAGGTAAATCAATTCATAGTAAAAAGATGTTAAGAAAATATCAAACTGTAAAATAAATTTACCTTTCAAAGCTGAAAATGATGAGATTTGATTGACAACGGGATAGAAAATACATTAAGGTATATGAAAGTATATATAAATACGAATTAAAAAATGGGCCGCGTAAGCCAGCGGCAGAATGGAGAAAAGATGAGATTAGGAGTAAAACAGGTACTTACGGTAGTAAAGTTGGTAGATTTTGGAGTATATCTTGGAAGTGACGAGGAGCGTGTCCTTCTTCCAAAGAAACAGGTTCCGGACGGAATCGAACTGGGAGATCCGATCGAGGTATTCCTCTATAAAGATTCTTCCGATCGTATGATCGCAACAACGAATGAGCCAAAGATCACTCTTGGACAGCTGGCTGTCCTGACAGTAGCAGATGTAGGCAGAATGGGTGCTTTCCTTGACTGGGGGCTTGAGAAGGACCTGTTCCTTCCATTCAAGGAACAGACAGAGAAGGTAGAGAAGGGCGACCGCTGTCTGGTAAGTCTTTATGTAGATAAGAGCGAGAGACTTTGTGCGACAATGAAGATCTATCACCTTCTGCAGACAGACTCTCCTTATAAAAAGGATGATGTTGTAACCGGAACAGTTTATGAGATGAATCGTGATCTGGGAGCTTTCGTGGCAGTAGATAATCTGTATTCTGCATTGATTCCGAAGAGAGAGATGTATGGAAGAATGTATCCGGGACAGGAGATTGAAGCACGTGTGGCAGCAGTCAAAGAGGATGGAAAACTGGATCTGAGTATCCGTGGCAAGATTCCGGAGCAGATGGATAAGGATGCAGAACTGATTCTGGAATGTATTGAGACTTGCGGAGGCAAGCTTCCATTTACAGATAAGGCAGATCCGGAGCGCATCAAAGCAGAGATGGGAATGAGTAAAGCTGCGTTCAAACGTGCAGTTGGAAGACTCTTAAAACAGAAGAAAATCGTGATCAAAGAGGATGGTATTTATAGTTTGTAAAAGCAATCTGCAAACGAACCGTTACGAGTTAGAGAAAGTGACTATGACTTGTAGGAAGTGTTGTTTCAAATAGAAAAAAGTGTGAGATTCTATATGCTGAAAATAAGAAAAATAGTGATTCTTCCTACTTGTAATATGCTTTAAATACGTTATAATAACATTAGGAATGAGAAAATGATAGGTAATATCATTCCCAGATGAATTTAAGAAGTAAAGTTATAATTAAATTGTTAAAAGAAAGGGGTATTTAGAATGAAAGTTCAGAATATTGCAGATGTTGAAGGATTCTTTAAGGTAGTAGATTCCTGTAAAGGAAGAGTAGAGTTAGTAACAGGTGAGGGAGACAGACTGAACCTGAAGTCTAAACTTTCCCAGTATGTATCTATGGCTAATATCTTCTCTAACGGAGAGATTCCGGAGCTGGAAGTTATCGCTTATGAGAAAGAAGATACAGATAAGCTGATCCAGTTTATGATGGATGGTGGAAATAAATAAGATTTAACATTTTAAAATTTCCATAAAGAGTGTAAAATAAAGGGAAGGGATTCTGACCTGTGTATCAAGTCAGAGCCTTCCCTTTTCTTAGTTAAAATTTGATCATTGAGGTGAACTATGAGTTTTGCACATTTGCATGTCCATACAGAATTTAGTCTGCTGGATGGATCGAATAAGATAAAAGAATACGTGTCCAGGGTCAAAGAACTTGGGATGAACAGTGCGGCAATTACAGATCACGGTGTTATGTATGGTGTGATCGATTTCTATCGGGAAGCCAAGAAGCAGGGAATCAATCCAATCCTTGGATGTGAAGTGTATGTGGCTCCGAATTCTCGTTTTGATCGCGAGATTACAGGAGGAGATGACAGATATTATCATCTTGTACTTCTGGCAGAAAATGAGGAAGGATATGCGAATCTGACGAAGATTGTTTCGAAGGGATTTGTGGAAGGTTATTACTATAAACCGCGAGTGGATAAGGAACTTCTGCGCAAGTACCATAAAGGTATCATTGCTTTAAGTGCCTGCTTGGCAGGTGAGGTGGCAAGATTCCTGACGAAGGGATTATATGAAGAGGCGAAGAAGACAGCCTTAGAGTATCAGGAAATTTTCGGCGAAGGGAATTTCTTCCTGGAGTTGCAGGATCATGGCATACCGGAGCAGGGACTTGTCAATCAAC
>OHOA01000782.1_pt1 | contig 10948 bp, 7 predicted proteins | sample 1569681 | NCBI WGS metagenome assembly OHOA01 (sample SAMEA3879609, study PRJEB24766) | human gut metagenome | biome: human-associated habitat; feature: feces | place: USA | collected 1985/1987 | reverse complement strand
ATACGAAATACACAGGATCCCATGATAACAATAAATGTAGGAGCAATGCTCTTGCCGATTCCTCTGGAAGATGCAATCGCACAGTCCATAAAGGCGCTGAATGCATAGGAGAATCCCATAATCCTAATTCTATGCATACCAGCTGCGATAACGGCTGGTTCTGTGGCAAACAGAGACAAGAATGGGCGCCCAAAGAAGAAGAGTGCTCCTCCGAGAAGCAGGCCTGCACTGAAAGAATAGGTAAGTGTTACGAGATAGCATTTTTTCATTCTTTCTTTATTCCCGGCTCCCCAGTTCTGGCTCATGAAACTGGAACAGGCCACATAGAAGGCAAACATAACATTGTAAATCAGATTGTCTGCATTCGCAGCGGCAGCATTTCCGGAAACCATGATCGCATCAAAGGAGTTGACTCCGGATTGAACAAAAAGGTTTGCAATCGCGAAAATCGCATTCTGAAGACCGGATGGAACACCGAGATAAAGAACTCCTTTTCCATAAATGTTATGATAACGCAGATTGCGCAGACGAACTTTACATTCATCATCGCGTCGCATCAGATGGATCAGGATCAATCCTCCTGAAACGTACTGTGCGATTGCACTGGCAGTAGCAACTCCGACAGCAGCCATATGGAATACGATAACAAAGATCAGATTCAATAGGACATTAAGTATTCCGGCAAATGCAAGGTAATACATCGGACGCTTTGTATCCCCACGGGCGCTTAAGACACCGTTGCCGAAATTATAAACTGCCGTGGCAGGCATGCCAAGTGCAAAAACTTTCATGTAGAGAACAGCCTGATCGAGCAGTTCGGGCTTTGTGTTCATCATGGAAAGCATTGGTCCTGCAAAAAGCAGACAGATCAGACAGACAAAAATACCTGCCGCTGCACAGATAATGAGTGCAGAGTGAATGGTTTCTTTTGTAGCTTTCTTATCACCGGCACCGAGTTTATTGGCAACCTGGACGTTGACACCACTTCCGAGCCCGATCAGAAGTCCCGTGAACAGTGTGACAAGTGTAGTTGTCGAGCCGACAGAACCAAGTGCTTTGTAATCTGCAAAATGTCCGACAACAGCGACATCACTTAAGTTGAACATCACTTCCAAAATCTGGGAAAATATAAGAGGAACACTGAAGAAAAACATGTTTTTCCAAAGAGATCCCTGAGTCATTTCAATTGTTCGCTTTCGTCTTTTCGTTATTTCATTACTCATTCCCTAATACCCCTTTACCAGATAAAATAATGAAAGAAAACAGATAAAATCACAAAAAAAACATCACTTCCAAAAGAAAGCAATGAAAAGTTAAAATCCGATGATTCTTATATACAGTGTAGCATGAAAAGTGCGGGGAAACAACAGGAAAAAGAATATTTTTCCAGGTGGATTTAAGCCTTGAAAATAAATTTTTACGACAAAAAGATTAAAATAAATCAAGAAAAAGATTAAAATAGACTCTTGATTTCTGATTTCAGAGGACTATAATGTCAGAGTAAACAAAATACAGTTCACCAAAATTCGTTGATGAGAACAAAGCCGGATTTATATTTATTTCACAGAGAGCCTGCGGTTGGTGGAAGCAGGTAATAAGCAGATAAGGATATCCTCTCTAAGAAGCGGGCTGAAAGCAGATGAACATGTTGCAAGTAAACCTCGCCGGGATCCACCGTTATATGGATAGCATATGTTGGTATGTGAAGTGTCGCAGCATTAATTTTTGCGGAATTAGGGTGGTAACGCGGATTATATTCGTCCCTTTTCAGATTGAGTTCTGGAAAGGGACTTTTTTTGAATATATCTCAAGAAGAATACAAATTTTAGGTGAACAAGAATCCTAAGGAGGTATTGTAATGAAAGCATTACAAAAAGTCAGCAAATTTTTATCAGATTATACTTCAGTGGTTGTTATTGCCATTGCAGTAGTGACATTCTTTGTCCCGACAATGATGGGATGGGTTAACAACGCTTTGTTTGTCGATCCGGTATCCAATAAATTTACCTGTCAGTCTATTATTATCGGAGTGATCATGTTTAGTATGGGTCTGACATTAACAACAGAGGATTTTAAGATTCTGGCGCAGAGACCGTTTGATATTTGCATCGGAGCAATCGCTCAGTATCTGATTATGCCATTCCTTGCATTTGCACTGACAAAGGCATTGAATCTTCCGGATGGAATTGCTTTGGGACTGATTCTTGTCGGATGTTGTCCTGGTGGTGTGTCATCCAATATTATGTCTTATCTGTGTGGAGGAGACGTAGCATTTTCCGTAGGAATGACAACAGTTTCAACACTGCTCTCACCAGTTATGACACCACTTATGGTTTCACTGCTGGCAAGTGGTACACATATTTCAATCAAAGGATTACCTATGTTTGTATCCATTATTGAAACAGTTATCTTCCCGGTAGCAGTAGGATTCTTACTCAACTATCTGTTAGGAAAAAATAAAACATTCAAAGAACTTCAGAAAATTATGCCTGGTATTGCAGTACTTGGACTTGCATGTGTTGTCGGCGGTGTAGTATCTTCACAGGGAAGCAAATTCTTTGAGTCCGGTGTTGTAATCTTCGTGGCAGTATTTCTTCATAATGGACTTGGATATCTGCTTGGATACGGAGCTGGTAAACTCACAGGAATGAATACAGCGAAGAAGAGAACAATCTCGATCGAGGTAGGTATGCAGAATGCAGGACTTGCAACAAACCTTGCAACAACAACAGCACAGTTTGCATCCACACCGGAGTCAGCAATCATCTGTGCAGTATCTTGTACATGGCATTCTATTTCAGGAACACTCCTTGCAGGAATGTTTGCATATTATGATAAATTCAAAGAGGACAGAGAATCCAAGAGTGTGAATACAAAAGAAGAAGCAGTATGATGTAAGTGTCAAAAGTATAAATTGCGTTTGTGCTCGCACAAATAAGCAATTTATACTTATTGACACGCCGAACACCGAAAACGGAATAAAATGGTGTGAATACGCCATTTTATGGGAGTTTGAGGTGTTCGAGGATTGCGGGAATTGCATAGCAATGGAGCAATCCGGTTACATCAGTGAGTGGCAAAATTTACTTTTGACACTCACATCACCGTATAAGAAGAATAATTGATTTAGAGGATGGTTTGACACAACGAACAAGAAACGTTCGAATGTGAGAAAACCATCCTTTTTTCTGTGTTGCATGGTGAGGAAAATCATTTTATAATAAATAAGGCAAGGGATTCTATCTGAACATAAGAAAGTAATCAGAGTTCGAAATAAAAGAGAAATACAAGAGGGGAAATGTAAATGGAAATGGAAGAAAAAGAAAATACAGAAAATGCGGAGATGGGAAAACGAAAACATTCTCATGATACAAAAATAGTAATAAAGTATTACTATGAAAGGATCCGACAGAACACGGGAAATTTTCTGAAATGGATGGGGCTTTCTGTTTTGACAGGTCTGGTTGTAGGCGGTGCGAGTGCAGTATTTGCAGGATGTATCAAGGCAGCAACGGAATACAGGGATACACATAATTGGATTTTTATGCTTTTGCCGGTTGCAGGAGTTCTGATTGTATTTATGTATGAGAAGATAGGAAGGCAGGACGGAGGAACGAATCAGGTACTTGCTACAATTAAATCAAAGGATGATGTTCCGTTTCTGTCAGCACCATTGATTTTTGTGTCAACATTATTGACGCATCTTACCGGCGGCTCGGCAGGAAGAGAAGGTGCGTCGATACAGTTTGGTGGAAGTATTGGAAATTGGCTTGGAAAACTGGCTCATTTAGATGAATTTGATCACCATGTGATGATTATGTGCGGAATGAGTGCAGCGTTTGCAGCTGTGTTTGGAACACCGATGGCAGCAGCAGTTTTTGCAATGGAAGTTGTGAGCGTGGGGGTAATGTATTACGCAGCACTTCTTCCGTGTGTGATCGCAGCTATCATTGCAGCAGAGTTTGCAACAGGAATGGGGATTGATCCGGAGACATTTCCAGTACATTCTATCCCGGGACTTACTGTGGGGACAGGACTTAAGATGGCACTGATCGCAGTGGGGTGTGGGATTTTAAGTATTCTATTCTGTATCTTGCTAAAAACAGTGGGGCAGTTGTATACAAAGTATTTGAAAAATCCGTATATTAGAATTGTTGTTGCAGCAGGAGTGATCATTCTGATCACAATAGGTCTGAATACAAAAGATTATATGGGAGCAGGTAGTGGATTGATCGCAAGAGCTATTGAAAAGGGTGAAGCAAGACCACTTGATTTTTTATGGAAAATGTTACTTACAGCACTTACGATGCGGGCAGGATATCGTGGTGGTGAGATTGTACCGGCATTCAGTATTGGTGCGACATTTGGATGTGTTGCCGGTGGAATACTTGGATTTTCACCGGAATTAGCAGCGGCAGCCAGCATGGTTGCACTTTTCTGCGGAGTGACGAACTGTCCGATTACGGCAATGCTGATTTCATTTGAACTGTTTGGATTTTCAGGAGCAGCATATTATCTGATCGCGATATCAATCAGCTATGCGGTTTCCGGATATTATAGTTTATATAAAGATCAGACGATTGTATATTCTAAATATAAAGCAAGATATATTAACCGTAAAACAAGATAGCAGAAAACTGTATCAGAGAGATACGGACAGGATGACAAGAGCAATCAGTTATATAAGTATGCGAAAAGGAGAGGCGTTTTGTATAGCCTCTCCTTTTCAGGTGTGCCTTGCGGCGCATAATTTACTTATTGAGCGGTACTTCCAGCGGTACTTCCGCTTCCAGTGTCGCCACCAGTAGTGCTGCCGGAAGTATCACCTGTAGTTGTTCCGGTTGTTCCAGCAGAGTCTCCGCCGGCAGCAGGTTCGGTTGTTGTTCCACCAGAGGAAGAATCCGGTGATGAGGTTGTTCCGGAAGAATCGGTACCTGTAGCAGGTGTGTTCTCATCAGAACTCTCAGAATCATCTTTCTTGGAATCTTTTGATGGGGCAACATAATGACCACTGCAGCTCTTTGTCGGGGCATTGTCTTTTGAGAAATACTCTGTAATAGCAGGACAACCGCTTGTGGCAAGGAGTCCTGTTTTAGTACAAACCGTCTTTTCTTCGACAGAGGATGGAATTTCAAAGTCTTTGTACTTAAGTCCTTTTGTATCCTGGATACGTTCCATGATATTTTTCCAGAGTTTCTGATGCCAGCTCTGGCTTAATCGATCCATTGTCTTATGCTCATCATATCCACCCCATACAGACGCTGTATAATAAGGCGTAAATGCTGAAATCCACAAGTCACGGCTTTCCTGGCTGGTACCTGTTTTAGCGGCAACAGGCATGTTGCTCAGTCTTGCAGAACCACCGGTTCCACCGGCACCGTTGACAACGTCTTCCATTGCACTTGTCAGAAGATAAGCAGTGGAGTCTTTTAAGACTTCATGTGTCTCAGGGGTTGTGTTATCGAGAAGAACATTTCCATCATGATCCAGAACCTGTGTGTAAAGAATCGGCTTCGTGTAAGTTCCTCCATTGGCAATTGCTGCATAGGCAGCTGTCATCTCGATATTATATACACCGTTCGTGATACCACCAAGAGCTTTTGCCTGTGAATATTTATCATCTTCAGACAGCGTTGTAAATCCAAAATTAAGAAGATAATCATAACTTTCTGTTTCACCAACATAGTCAGTTAATGTCTTGACAGCAAGGACATTCATAGAATGTTCAATTCCATAACGGACACGTGTTGGACCGATATATTTTTTATCCCAGTTGTTTACAGACTGTCCGTTCTTATATTCATATTCTTCATCATCAATTGTTGTTGCAAGGGTGATCTTTCCTTCGTTAAGTGCCGGTGCATAAGCAGCAAGAATCTTGAAACAGGATCCAGGCTGTCTTGCAGAATCTGTGGCACGGTTTAGAGAAAGACTGGAATTCTTTTCGCCGCGTCCACCGACGATAGCTTTCACCTGTCCGGTATACTGATCCATCACAACAACAGAAGTCTGCGGCTGAGGTGAGAGCTCAATTCTTTCATCAACAGTGTCTCCGCCTGCTTCATTGATATTGAGCGTTGATTTAAATGCATCAACTGCTTCCTGTGCAGCTCCTTCGGAACCGTAGAGAAGTGGAGTGTCATATCCCCAGGCACTCTGAATATAGGAAGCAAGTTGTTCTTTACTGTAGTTCTCAGAAGAACCATCTGCCCTGTGGATAGTAAGTGCGTAATCAAGCCCATATTCTGTATCACCATTGAGATAATCCCCTACATTAGCAACTTCATCATCACAGATGGCCTGAATATCAGCATCCTGTGTAACTTTGATCGTAAGGCCGCCGCTATAGAGCAGATTGTATGCCTGTGTTTCTGTATAACTCTTCTCAGTTACAAGATCATCCACGATCTGATTGATGACTGCATCGATGAAATAAGTGTAAGGTTTGGATGCAGTTGTATTTGACGCTGTTTCGGAAATGCGGTTATATACATTATCCGCCATTGCCTCATCGTATTCATCCTTTGTGATAGAGCCTTGTTCCTTCATGTTTTTCAGAACTTTTTCCCGTCTTTTTGCATTAGCCTCCGGGTTGCTGACCGGATTCAGATTTGACGGACTCTGGGTGATTGCTGCGATAACTGCACATTCAGAAAGAGTCAGATCTTTTGCATCTTTATTAAAGTAACGCTGTGCAGCTGTCTGAACTCCGAGGCATCCCTGTCCTAAATTGATTGTATTCATGTATGCCTCAAGAATCTCTTCCTTACTCATCTCTTTTTCAATCTTTAGTGCAAGGTACTGTTCCTGGATTTTACGTTCAATTCGCTGATACTTACTCTCATTGATGAAATTAGGGAATACATTGTTTTTGATTAACTGCTGGGTTAATGTGCTGGCTCCTTCTGTGAAATGGAAGCCATGTGCAACACCATTGACACCGGCACGGATAATTCCCTGGATATCAATACCGTTATGCTTGTAGAAACGTTCGTCCTCGATCGCAACAAAAGCTTTCCCCATGTATGGTGAAATCTCGTCATATTTCTTGTAAACACGGTTAGAATCAGAGTCTTTGAGTTGCTCAAGCAAGGTTCCATTGGAATCGACAATATTCGTTGTATAGCCCTGTGGCATAATGTCCTTTGCAGTGACTTCCGGTGTATTGTCAATCACTTTTTTTACATATATGCCAATTCCGGCTGCCCCAATGACGATCAAAAGCAGAAAACAAATAATGAGGGCTTTGAAAAAACGTACGCCGACTCGCTTCTTTTTCCTTTTCTTTTTAGAAGAAATTTGCTTTTTTCTTCTAGAAAGATTCGATTTTCCGTAATTCACGTATAATATCCTCCTTTATTGACTTCTATGATTATATCAAATTTACCGATGTAAATAAAGGTAAATTTGAAAAGTTCAAATTTTCCTGAAAATCTTAAGAAAAAATACAGTTTTATATAGAAAAGCATGGTATATTAGATAAAGAAATATTTTCAAATATAGCAAAAATAAAAAAAAGAATGGGAGACTGAAAAATGGAAATCTACCATACAATATATAAGGGCGGAAATGGAGAAATTGTTGAAAAGAAATCCAGATTTATTGCAGAGGTGTATCCGGTCACATCAGAAGAAGAAGCAATGGAGATTTTAGAGCAGACAAGAAAGCAGTACTGGGATGCGAGACATCATTGCTGGGCTTACATTATAGGAAGGAATCCGGCGGCAGAAAGAATGAGTGATGATGGAGAACCGGCAGGGACAGCAGGAAAGCCTATTTTGGAGGTGATCCGTGGGAGAGAACTGACGAATGTACTTGTAATCGTCACAAGATATTTTGGAGGTACACTTCTTGGAACAGGTGGACTGGTCAGGGCTTATACAGCAGCAACGCTCGAAGGATTGAAGAACAGTGAGAGCATCGCAAGGATTCATGGAGTGAAACTTGGGATTGAGACGAATTATACGGATTTGGGGAAAATTCAATATCTGATTGCAAATCGAAATCTGGATCAATTAGAACCTGTTTACACAGATAAGGTTGAAATGACAGTGTTTGTTCCGACAGATGAGATGGGCAGCCTGCGAGCTGAACTGATGGAAGGGACAAACGGCCAGGTGGTTCTGGATGAGGAGACAACCTGTTGGTTTGCAAGGACAGAAGATGGAATTAAGATTTTTGATGAAGAATGATTCTCATAGAAGAGGTTATTCTGTGAGATAGAAATGAACCGCTGCCGGATATTGATATTCTGGCAGCGGTTCATTTCCTTTAAGTAAGTGTCATATTATATTCAATAAATCTACTTATACTGAATAAATATGGTTACTGTTCTATGAGAATTCTGGTTCGATCAGACCAAATGAACCATCTTTTCTTTTGTATACTACATTGACTTCATCTGTCTCTGCATTGGAGAATACGAAGAAGTTATGTCCGAGAAGTTCCATTTGAACACAAGCATCTTCTGGAAACATTGGTTTAATACCAAACTTCTTTGTACGAACGATACGGACTTCATCGTCTTCTGTTGTCTCTTCTTCTGAATCAAAGAATTCTTTTCTGAAGCTGTTACCTGATGGAGCATATGATGTAGGATGTCCCTGATTACGAGCGACCAGTTTGTTTTTATATTTGCGAAGCTGGCGTTCGATGATCTCTTCTACAAGATCAATGGAAACATACATATCATTGCTTGTCTGCTCAGAACGGATAATATTTCCTTTGACTGGGATTGTTACCTCAATTTTCTGACGTCCTTTTTCTACACTGAGCGTTACATTGATTTCTGTTTCAGGAGTGAAGTACCTTTCAAGTTTTCCTAATTTCTGTTCGATAGCATCCTTTAATCCGGGTGTTACTTCAATGTTTTTTCCGCTGATAATAAATTTCATGCTGCTCAACTCCTTTGTTCAAATTATACAGAAGAATGATTAGATTACTTCTGTATCATGGTTACATTATAACATGAAAAAGATTTTCTGTATACAATAAATCGTCCTAAAATTATGAAAATTTTCAAAACTTTAGGACGATCTTAAAATTATCAGATAATTAATGAATGCTATTTTAATCCGCGAGCATAAGCTTCAAACACGAATATTATTTATTGATCGTGCTGCGTTTTCTCATTCTGGAATCCAGAATCTTCTTGCGGATACGCAGATTTTCCGGTGTTACTTCAAGAAGTTCATCGGTATCAATAAAGTCAAGTGCCTGCTCAAGACTGAGGACACGCGGAGGTGTCAGACGAAGTGCTTCATCTGCACTGGAAGAACGTGTGTTAGTAAGATGTTTTGTCTTACATACGTTCAGCTCGATATCTTCAGCTTTACCATTCTGTCCGATGACCACACCGGCTCCGATGAAGAGAGTACCACGCTCCTGAGCACTGTACAGACCATAAGTTACGGATTCACCTGTCTCAAATGCGATCAGGGATCCCTGCTTACGATACTGGATATCTCCTTTGTATGGTGCATATCCTTCAAAGCTTGTGTTGATGATACCATTTCCCTTTGTATCTGTCATGAACTCTCCACGGTATCCGATCAGTCCACGTGCCGGGATAAGGAACTCGAGACGAGTATATCCACCGTTTGACGGAGTCATGTTGCGGAGTTCACCTTTTCTCTGACCGAGTTTTTCGATAACAACTCCTGTGAACTCATCAGGAACATCAATATAAGCAAGCTCCATAGGCTCAAGTTTCTTGCCATTTTCATCTGTGTGATACAGAACTTCAGCTTTACTTACTGCAAACTCGTATCCTTCACGGCGCATGTTTTCAATAAGAACAGAAAGGTGAAGCTCACCACGGCCGGATACTTTGAAACTGTCTGCATTTTCTGTCTCTTCTACACGAAGGCTGACATCTGTGTTCAGCTCACGGAAGAGGCGGTCACGCAGGTGGCGGGATGTAACGAATTTACCTTCCTGTCCTGCAAACGGACTGTCGTTTACGATGAACTGCATAGAGATCGTTGGCTCAGAAATCTTCTGGAACGGAATGGCTTCCGGATTCTCAGGAGAGCAGAGAGTATCTCCGATGGAAATATCTGTGATACCTGATACTGCAACAATAGATCCGATTGTAGCTTCTTTTACTTCTACACGGTTCAGTCCGTCGAATTCATAGAGCTTACCAATTTTTACACGCTGCTGTTTGTCCGGGTCATGATGGTTTACAAGAACCATATCCTGGTTTACAGCGATTGTACCGTTCTCTACTTTACCAACTCCGATACGACCAACATATTCATTGTAGTCAATCGTGCTGATCAGCATCTGGGTCGGAGCTTCCGGATCACCTTCCGGAGCAGGAATGTAGTCAAGGATAGTCTCGAACAGTGGTTTCATATCCTGTTTTTCATCAGAGAGATCAAGGACAGCAACACCAGCCTTTGCAGAAGCGTATACAAAAGGACATTCAAGCTGGTCATCAGAAGCACCGAGGTCGATAAAGAGTTCAAGCACTTCATCAATTACGTCATCAGGTCTTGCTTCCGGACGGTCAATCTTATTGATACATACGATAACAGGAAGTTCCAGCTCGAGAGCTTTTCTCAGAACGAACTTTGTCTGAGGCATAGCACCTTCAAATGCATCTACAACAAGTACAACACCATTCACCATCTTAAGAACACGTTCAACTTCTCCACCAAAGTCAGCATGTCCCGGTGTGTCAATGATATTGATCTTAACACCATTATAATGAACAGCGGTATTCTTGGAAAGGATTGTGATTCCACGCTCACGCTCGATATCATTAGAGTCCATGACACGTTCTTCTACTTCCTGATTCTCACGGAATACACCACTCTGTTTTAAAAGCTCGTCAACCAGAGTTGTCTTACCATGGTCAACATGGGCGATAATTGCAACATTTCTCACATCTTCACGTTTTGTTTTCATAATCTAAACACTCTTCCTTATTATAAAAAAATAT
>OHOA01000780.1_pt1 | contig 10969 bp, 10 predicted proteins | sample 1569681 | NCBI WGS metagenome assembly OHOA01 (sample SAMEA3879609, study PRJEB24766) | human gut metagenome | biome: human-associated habitat; feature: feces | place: USA | collected 1985/1987 | reverse complement strand
GGATCCCCGGGACCATCGACAATGACATCAGCTGCTCCAACTACTGTATTGGGTTTGATACAGCCGCCAATACCGCCATCGAGTGTATTGATAAGCTGCGTGATACGATGCAGTCACATGAACGCTGCTCTGTGGTGGAGGTTATGGGACGGAATGCCGGCTACCTGGCTATGTACGTCGGGTTGGCCACGGGAGCCACTGCGGTGTTGGTTCCTGAGGAGCCTATCGATTTTGACCGGGATGCCAGATTAAACGGATTTACACATTATATGATTGTTGTGGCGGAGGGAGCCGGAAGCGCTGCAGACATTGCCGCAAAAATCAAAGAGGAAATCGACTTGGATCCACGGGTGACCGTTTTGGGGCATGTGCAACGGGGCGGTGCGCCGACAGCGCGTGACCGTGTAAACGCCACCAAAATGGGCTATCGGGCGGTAGAAATATTACGCAGCGGAAACAGCAGTCGCATTGTCTGCACGCATGAGGGCGTTATTACGGATGTGGACATTCATGAGGGCCTGTCTATGCAAAAAAGTATCCAGCAAGAAGAAGTGGATGTGTTGCAGGCCATGACGGGTATCTAAATTTCATATGATGCATATAATGGGGATGTTGCGCATGCGTAACATCCCCATTGTAATTTCCGGAAGCCGCCCACTTGACTTTTTTCGAAACAAGTGCTATAACTGCGTAGAAATCGTGCCCAGGGGGTCGGCGTGCCTGTTCGGACAAGGTTTTTATGTTGTTCATCCTGACTGAATCCGTTTGTTTTTAAGGAAAGGGGTTGCCTATGAGCAAGAAAAAACGGGCGATTCAACTGGCAATTTGGTTGATTCTGATTGCTGTCTTCTTGGTCTCCGCTCTGGTCACCGGCTCGCAGACCGGCAAGCAGGAAACCATCCAAGAGGTGATGCGAGACGCCGTGCTGCATGAAACCGACAAGATTGATATATTGGGGCTACAGGTGAACCCAGGGGTTGTTTCGGCTTTCACAGTGACGGTCATAATCCTGCTGTTGGCTGGATGTATCCGTATTTTTGCAATTCCCAGATTTCGCATGGTCCCGGGAAAATTTCAGCTCCTATTAGAGCAGTTAGTTGGTTTTTTTGACCGGCTTGCAAAATCCAATAGCCCACACAGAAACGGGTTTTTAGGAGCCTATATATTTGGAGCCGGCGTTTATATTTTCTTTGGGACCATTTTTGAATTATTTGGATTGCAGGCCGTAACGGCTACGGGGGTTTCCATCGCGCTGCCCGCGCCGCTGTCAGATATTAACGCCGCCATTGCCCTGGGTTGCCTGTCTTATTTCGTGATCCTATCGGGGGGGATTGGGGCCAATCGGCTCCGAGGCGTCGGGAATACGCTGAAGGATTTTTCTCTTCCCATTTCCATGAGCTTCCGTTTATTCGGAGCATTACTCAGCGGGTTATTGGTAACGGAGCTTGTTTATTATTATATGAGCCTGAGCTTCGTCCTGCCGGTTATGCATGCTCTGATACAGACATATGTCTTAACCATGCTGACCGCTCTGTTTTATGGGGAAGTATCCGAGCCTCACAGAAAAAAAGAAAAAGTGAAAAAGGCAATTGCCTGAGTTTTGGAGGAATAAACTATGAAAACGTTAGGAAAGAGATTGTTCGCGCTTTGTGTTCTTGCTGCACTGTGCTGTCTGTTCGCTATGCCCGTCCTGGCGGCTTCTCCAACGGACTCTGGCAGCGAAACAGCTGTCGGCGAGACGCAAACAGAAGAAAAGCAGGATGCCACTGGGGAAAAGGCTATGGCGGCTGCAATTTGCGTCGGCTTAGCCGCCGCCGCAGGTGCAATCGGAATGGGCATTGCAATATCCAAATCATCCGAGGGCATTTCGCGTCAGCCGGAGGCTGAAAACAAAATTCGTACCAATCTGATGCTGGGTCTGGTATTTGTGGAAACAGCGATCATCTATGCGCTGATTGTTGCGATTCTAATTATCTTCGTACTGTAAGGGAGTAGAGTGCAATGAGCGTCCCATTGAATATTGACTGGCAGCAAATCCTGCTCCACTTGTTTAATTTTGTCATTCTGGCAGGCGGCCTTTATTTTCTTCTATATAAGCCGGTTAAAAAATTTATGGATAACCGCACCGCGTATTACCAAACCCTGGATGCAAATGCAGAAGAGAAAGTTGCAAACGCCAAAAAGCTGGAAGAAATGTATCAGAACCGTCTGAATGATGCTGAGACTGAAATCAGAGATAAAAAAACAAGGGCGGTAAAAGAGGCGGAAGAAGAGGCAAATGCGGTCTTAGCGGATGCCAAAAAGAAAAAAGAGCAAATGCTGCTGGATGCGCGGGAAGCTGCGCAACATGAAAAAATAAGAATAATTCGAGAAGCAAAAGAAGAAATTGCAGAGCTCGCCATTGCAGCGACTGCAAAATTGCTGCAGCAGGATGCCGCAAAGCAAGCCCGGACAACCTCCGGTGGGGAGGCTGCAGATGAATAATCCCCATGTAGAAGAACGGTTTGAAGAGCTAAAGAATATGCTCATTGGCTTGGCCTCGCAGGATGGGGATATGCTCCCTCTAATGCAAGAGGCTGTAAAAAATTGGAAACCGTCGGATCAGCAATACGAGGTCGGCACTGTTTTGACGGTTGGAGACGGAATTGCAACGGTCAGTGGGCTGGAGCATGCGACTTACGGAGAGATTTTAATTTTTTCCTCCGGGATTCGTGGCATGGTTCAGGAATTAAACCGTGACGAGATTGGCTGTATTTTGTTTGGCGATGATCAAAATATTCTGGAGGGAAGCGCCGTCCGGAGAACCGGAAGAACCGCAGGCATTCCAGTGGGAGAGGAATACATGGGTCGGGTCATCGATGCGCTGGGGAATCCAATTGATGGGAAAGGAAAAATTCACCCGGAGGACTACCGTCCGGTGGAAACTCCGGCCCCCGGGATTATCCACCGCCAGCCTGTGAATATGCCCATGGAAACCGGTCTGCTGGCGATTGATTCCATGTTTCCCATTGGGCGCGGACAGCGTGAACTGATCATTGGAGACAGACAGACTGGAAAAACGGCCATTGCTTTAGATACGATCATCAATCAGAAAGGGAAAGATATCATCTGCATCTATGTAGCAATTGGGCAAAAAGCATCCTCTGTGGCTCAACTTGTGGAGACATTGCGAGTACATGAGGCATTAAGCTATTGTGTTGTCGTCAATGCAACGGCAAGCGATCCGGCTCCCTTACAATACATTGCTCCTTATGCCGGCTGCGCTTTGGGAGAATATTTTATGGGAAAAGGAAAGGATGTTTTAATTGTTTACGACGATTTGTCCAAACATGCCGTGGCTTATCGGGCGTTGAGTCTGCTGTTGGGCCGGTCGCCGGGCCGGGAGGCGTATCCGGGTGATGTTTTCTACCTTCATTCCAGATTGCTGGAGCGTTCCGCACACTTATCCGATGACCTGGGCGGCGGCAGTATGACGGCTCTGCCGATTGTAGAGACACAGGCAGGCGATGTTTCCGCTTATATTCCGACAAATATCATCTCCATTACAGATGGACAAATATTTTTGGAAAGCGACTTATTTTTTGCCGGCCAGCGTCCGGCGGTGAATGTCGGTCTTTCGGTTTCCCGTGTAGGCGGCGCAGCACAGACGAGGGCGATGAAGGCCGCATCAGGTACCATTCGTTTGGACTTGGCACAGTATCGGGAGATGGAAGTATTCACGCAATTCGCAAGCGATTTGGATGACAGTACAAAACAACAGTTGTATTATGGCCAAGGATTGATGGAACTGCTCAAGCAAGAGCAGTTTTCTCCCCTCAAACAGTACGAGCAAGTCATTCTCTTAATTACGGCATTGGCTCATGTCTTCCAGAATGTTCCGGTAAAACAAATTTCAGATGTTAGCAAAGATTTGCTTGCAGCAGTAAAAGGGCAATTGCCGGATATTTGCAAAAAAATAGAGCGAAATGGGGCGTTCTCCCAAGAGGACAAACAAGAGATTATTCAGGTGGCCCATCAATATTTGGAATCGCATAAAATTAAGCAATCAGAATAAGGCGGGTGGCTTTCTATGGCAAACACGAAAGAAATCAAGGCCCATATGAAAAGCATTCGTGATACGCAGAAGATTACCAATGCCATGTACCTGATCGCCTCCACGAAGATGCGAAAAGCAAAAGCCGATTTGGACCGAACACGTCCGTATTTCAATGCTTTGCAGAAGGAAATCAAACGCATTTTTCGGACGGCACGAGATGTGGAGAGCCGGTATTTTTACCCTGTGGGTGAAGCCCCGGCCTTGGGTAGAACGTATGCGTGCTTGGTCATTACGGCGGACAAAGGTCTTGCAGGTGCATATAACCAAAACGTACTTCGCAAAACAGAAAAATTGCTGCATCAGCACCCGAATACCAAGTTGTTTGTCGTAGGAGAATACGGAAGACAGTATTTCTTTCAGCATAACATACCGGTTGAACGCAGTTTTTTGTATACGGCGCAAAACCCAACGATGCAGCGCGCGAGAGAAATTAGCTCCATTCTCCTTGATTTGTTTGACTGCGGCAAAGTAGATAAGATATTTGTGATTTATACCGATTTAAAAAGCGGTCTGGATGAAGAGGCTACTTCTACCAGAATTTTGCCGTTTCACAGAAATCAGTTTGCCTCTGAAAACAGCAAAGACAAAGCGACCGGCGTACCATTTGAATTTACACCATCTATCAGCGCAATTTTAGATAACGTCATGCAAAGCTACGTCTCCGGTTTCATATACAGCGCTCTGGTGGACAGCTTTTGCAGTGAGCAAAACGCGCGGATGGCTGCCATGAATTTGGCGAATCAGAATGCGGAAAAGATATTGTCTGCGCTGGCTGTCCGGTACAATCAGTTAAGGCAAGCAGCCATTACCCAGGAAATTACAGAAATTTCCTCCGGTTCCAAGGCACAGAAGCAAAAGCGAGTGAAACAGCAGCATAAGGAGGCCGAGACTTGTGATTAGAGGAAAGATTGTTACAATATCCGGTCCTGTGGTCGATTGCGAGTTTCCGACTGGAAAACTGCCGAAAATTCGAGAGGCCTTGACCGTTCCAGTAAACGGAACAGAGCGGACGATGGAGGTTGCACAGCACATTGGCGGAGGGACGGTTCGCTGCATCATGCTGGCGGAAAGCGAAAATTTGGCGCGGGGTATGGAGGTCACGGCCAAAGGAACCGGCATTCAGGTTCCGGTAGGGCCTTGTACTCTAGGCAGAATGTTTGATGTATTGGGCCGGCCTATCGACGGAAAAGGAGAGATTCCGCAAAATGTGGCGAAGTGGGAAATTCACAGAAAAGCGCCTAATTTTGAGGATCAACGGCCGGTTGCAGAAATTTTGGAAACGGGAATCAAGGTGATTGATCTCTTAGAGCCGTACCCCAAAGGTGGGAAAATCGGACTATTTGGCGGCGCAGGCGTGGGAAAGACCGTACTCATTCAGGAGTTAATTCACAACGTCGCCATGGAGCACGGCGGCTACTCGGTATTTACCGGCGTCGGGGAACGCAGCCGGGAGGGAAACGATTTATGGACTGAGATACAGTCCAGCGGCATTGCCGATAAAACTGCCTTGGTTTTTGGGCAAATGAATGAGTCTCCCGGAGTACGGATGCGCGTCGCTCTCTCGGGCCTGACTATGGCGGAGTATTTTCGCGACGAACAGCATAAGGATGTCCTCTTATTCATTGATAATATTTTCCGCTTCGTTCAGGCCGGCAGTGAAATTTCCACTTTGCTTGGTCGAATGCCGTCCGCAGTTGGTTATCAGCCGACGTTGGCTGAGGAAATGGGAGTTTTACAGGAACGCATTACTTCCACCCAAAACGGTTCCGTCACATCCGTGCAGGCCGTATATGTACCGGCAGACGACTTGACGGACCCGGCACCGGCAACGACATTTACGCATTTGGACGCTACAACGGTTTTAAGCAGAAAGATTGCAGAACAGGGAATCTATCCTGCCGTAGATCCCTTAGCTTCTACGTCGAGAATTTTGGAGCCGGCTATTGTGGGAAAAAAGCACTATGAGGTTGCCAGAAAGGTTCAGGAAATTCTGCAAAAGTATAATGAATTGCAAGACGTCATCGCGATACTCGGCATAGACGAATTGAGCATGGACGATAAACTGATCGTTACCCGCGCTAGAAAAATCCAAAAATTTCTTGCGCAACCGACCCACGTGGCAGAAAAGTTTACAGGTGTCCCAGGAATTTATGTTCCTGTGTCAGAGACTGTCCGTAGTTTTCAGGCAATTATAGACGGCGAAATGGATGCATATCCTGAGGCGGCTTTTTTCAACGTGGGGACGGTAGATGATGTAGTAAAAAAAGCAGAGCATTTACAAAGTGAGGGGTAAGATATGGGACAATTTCAGGTGCATATCTTGGCTGCAGACAACGTCCTCTATGAAGGTCCCTGTGAATCTATTGTAATTCCCACATTGCAAGGTCAGTATGGCATTCTCGCCGGACACTGCAATACCATTGCAGCGGTGGTTCCGGGTATGCTGACATACCGGGTTCCGGGACAAACGGAAGAGATTGCAGCTGTATCTGCCGGGCTGATCAAGATTGAAAATGACGATGTCCTGGTGCTGGTGGATGCTGCGGAGCGTCCGGAAGAAATCGATGCAAACCGGGCGCAGCGCGCGGCGGATGAAGCCAAAGAAACGCTTCTGCAAAAGCGCAGTATTTTGGAATACCGTTTGGCACAATCAAATTTGGCGAGAGCCGTCAATCGACTTCGGATTAAACAGCATGTGAATATGTAAGTCATTTTTACACAAAGAAGAAAAGACAGGCGAGATTGCTGTAGGAAGAGCTCAAGCGCAATCTTGCCTGTCTTTTTGTATCTTAGAACCTTGCTTCAACCAAAATCTTCAAGACGGCAGTCTTGAACAGCCTGACGGTATGATTCAAACGGGACGGTTTCAATCAATTGCTCCCAAGGCAGCTCTTCTGCCTGCGCGCAACTGGGAAAACACTCCCGAATCACTGCACATAAATACTGCGCTTTTTCCATCAGATGTGGAAACTGAAATACAGTTGCATATTCCGTGCTGCCGTTGCTATAGGCCACTTCCATAATTCGAGCTCGGTCTTCCGTTGGAAATGTACGGGCATAACTATCCGTAAACCATACATCATCCCGGTCGGACCGGCTGTTACAGCCTGCCATAGTATAAGTCACATCCTGAATATTCTCCCCGTTTTCGTCCAAATAGCATTCATAGTATGCATCCAATCCGGGGACAAACGTATACCAGTAGTCCAAATACGGCATATTACGTTCTTCTTCACAAACGGCAATGCGATTCTCCATAACATGCATAAACTCATGCGCCAAAATTTGCTCGAATTGCAAATCTGTTACCGTATTTAGATAGTCTATATTTAATACGATTATTTGCCAGGATGGCAGCTCTGTCTCCAGCGGCTGCTCAGAAAACTCCTGCAAAACCTCTGCAGCAACGTTCGGTACCGTAGTAGTAAAGCCGCCTGCCTCCAGAGGAACGTCCGGCATGGACGCCATAACGGGCCCGCACAGGTATAACCTCAGCTGTGGCACGGATTCGGTGGGAAGCTCCTGGAAAAAACCTTCCGGACAGGCGTTGACAAAGCGGTTCACTGCATCCAGCGCCGTATGAATCTGCATAGGATTTTCCTCTGCCATACCGTAATAGCCGACATCGGGGAAGGCATTGCCGGCAGGACCAATCCGCAGCTCCATCCCCGTTTGCTCCTCCAGCTTGTCTGCATCCGCCTGATTTTGCGCCTGCAGTTCTTCTTCGGTAACGGCAGTACAATCCCCGGTCTGGGCGTCGCCGGCAGAGCACCTTTGATAAGAAAGGCTGCTGATTCCCTGACGATAGGTCGTGTAGACAAATCCATTTTCTGCCCATGCAACAGATTGACAGCGCTCCGGAGTCTCCTCCCAATAGGTTCCGGCCTCCAAGTCCCATGCCTCTATGGTTCCTGTATCTGCATTCTGCAGAAGAACTCTTTCCTGTTCCACCGCCGCTACCGTATAATTTCCCCGGTCTCTCAAAAAATAGATGTGGTCCTCTCCAATCGGCCAGATTACCAGTTCCTCAGAGCTGGAATGATACGCCCAAGGCTGTCCGATTTGCGCGAAATGGTCCGGCGCCGACTGCCGGGGATAACTGGAAAGCTTGCTCTCCAGGTCCAGCCAGAACAAGGACTCCTCACTCTGTACCAGCACACGATCCCCTTGAGCAAAAGAAAACACAAGATCGTTTTGCCCTTCCATGGGGTATTCCGTTTCCGGGCTCCCATCCTGGAGAAGGTCTACGCGGAAAATACCATCGTCCCACGTGCGAAGCAAGGTCCCTGTATCCAGCAATAGCCATTGCTTGCCCTGAAAAGATCTGGACCACATGCACTGCTCCAAAGCGGCATCATATTGCCGGACCTCCCCCGACTCTGTGTTTAAAAGCAGGATAGAGCCGTCTGGTAGAATTTCTGCCTGGTACTCTCCCCCATCCAGCACCTGATCACCTAAAAGCAGGCCGGTCGTCAAATCATAAAGAAATAGCGATCGGGTCCCATCGCCCTGACGAAACAGGGCCAAGCAACGATCTTCCCGTATCCGCAACAGCGTATTGAGTCCGGGGATTTCCGACGCAAAACAAAAATCCTCCCCGGATAATTCGTTTGGCTCCAAAGTTGGTTCTGTTGTTTCTTCCCCCGCTACTGTTTCTTCTCCCGAAGTGGCGGCACGATCATCCGTAGATGCACGATGGTTACGGGTACACCCGCTTAACAATAGAAAAATTAAAGCAATACCCAGTAAAATACGCAGCTGTTTCATAAATCTACCTCCTTGGTTCCAGTATAGCATAAAATGGTGTGCTTGAACAGTCTCATGCGTATGTTTCTGCCATTCAGGCATATGGTTGCAACAGGACGTACCCAGACATAGCTTTCTGTGTACCGGCTTTCATACGGTGTGCCGCAAATATTTGAATTTTGCAGCAGTTTGTCGCGCCTCCGGGAAACTTAAGAAAAATTTAAGAACCTTTTTCCTAAATGGTGTGACAACTCTGATGCAATCGGCGTCTATATTATAAAGGAAGAAATGAGTCAGTCCATCGGGACAAGTTTATCCGGGAGGCGAAGGCAATGACAGAAAGCGGAGAACTTTACATGATATGGATCAATTGGGAAGACCAGATTGTGTCCTTCCACGAAGAACCGGGCTTTGACCGTCTGCCCTTTGGATCAGAAGCAAACTGGCAGGCCAATATCCGGATTCTTTTAACGGAAGGCTTCCGGTTTCAGTGAGGAGGTGGTCTTGTGCGAAAGAGATATAAATGGATCACACTTTTGTTGCTTTGCAGTATGTTGCAGGGCTGTGCATGGCTGCCAGATGCAGCCGAGCCTGAGCGGGATGCCGGAAACATTGTGCTTCAAGTGTCCGTAGAATCCCTCCCGGCGAACGAAGCGCAAGCCCGCCTGTATACGGACACAAACAAAATTCAGGCCGTCCTGGACTACATTCAGTCTTTGCAGCTGGTAGAACCGGATTCCGATGAGCCGGAAATCAGCGCCGACGCTACCTGTCAAATTACTTTGCGTTATTCCACCGGCGAAGGAAAGGTGTATTATGTATCCGGAGAACAATACTTTCGAGAGGGTGACGCTCCCTGGATGCAGGTAGACGGAGCCTCGGGCGTTAGCCTACAGGAAATTTTGCAGGAAAACACAAGTGATGTTCCGACATCGCCGGCAGAATACCGCGAGGATGTGGAAGATCCTTCCATTCAGAACGACGCTTTGGCAGCAGAAAGCTGATTGTTCCAAAATATTTCGTCAGATATTGGGAGTTTGAAATTGACAGCGCGACGGTTCGGTGTTAAGATAAGAGCGTTCCCATATACGAATTGCAAAAAAGATACGGACAAAGAATGACGAAGGTTGCAGTGTTTTGGGGGGCGTTGCTTTTGGCTTTGGTGCAAACGGGCAAACGCGTTTTGGCTGCAAACAAACGGCTCCTCTCCGCAATATCATAGGCGGAGCTGTCTCAGATTTAGAAAGCCTGCGGTGAACAGCATTTCACCGCAGGCTTTTTCATAGACGCCAAAATTGCGGGCCCTACTCCATAGTGGGTGAGAGCATGTCTCCGTACGACACCAGTGTGGCCCGATGCGGCAAACCCATGACTATGACAGTGCTACAGAGTGCGGCTGCAACCGGAACCGGGTGTGTACCCGCTTGGCATAGGGGCATGAAACATGAACGAAAAAATTTTGACGGTATCCCTTCCGGGACGATCGTACCACATTGAGATGGAACGGGGCCTACTTTCCCGGACGGGAGAGCGGTGTCGGGCTATACTGCCCAGCGCTAAGCGGTTGTTTGTGGTGACAGACGTCTGTGTGGCTTCCCTATATGGGTCCCAAGTGGAAGACAGCCTGAAAGCGGCAGGATTCCAGGTCCGGACCAAAGTCATCCCTGCCGGGGAAGAATCCAAGAACGCTTGGCAGCTGGCGGAGCTGTGGGAAGAAATGATGGCTTTCGGCCTGACCCGTACCGATGCGGTGATTGCCCTGGGCGGCGGCGTGGTAGGAGATCTGGCCGGCTTTGCCGCCGCCACCATTCTCCGCGGGGTGGGTTTTGTACAGATTCCCACCACCCTTCTGGCCCAGGTAGACGCTTCTGTAGGAGGAAAGGTGGCCATTGACCTGCGGGCCGGCAAGAACCTGGCCGGGGCTTTCTGGCAGCCTCGAGGGGTGCTCATCGATCCGGAGTGTTTGCGTACCCTTTCCGATCGTGCCTTCTCCGACGGCATGGCGGAGGTGATTAAATACGGCTGCATCTGTGACGCAGGCTTTTTCCGTCTGCTGGATCAATATGGCGGCCGGACCGGTGTGATGGAACACATCGATCAGGCCATTTACACCTGCTGCGATATCAA
>OHOA01000778.1_pt1 | contig 10980 bp, 10 predicted proteins | sample 1569681 | NCBI WGS metagenome assembly OHOA01 (sample SAMEA3879609, study PRJEB24766) | human gut metagenome | biome: human-associated habitat; feature: feces | place: USA | collected 1985/1987 | reverse complement strand
TCACGCAGAGACAAATGAAGAGCCGGTAAATGTAGACGGGCATATGATCACAAGCCGGGGACTGGGAACCGCGATTCCATTCGCATTGAAGCTGATCGAGCTCCTGTGCGGAAAGGAAAAGGCAGAAGAAATCGGGCATGGAGTAGTTTATTATTAAAAAGTACTGGAAATATTGAAGTGACTATGCTATACTAATTCAATGACTGCGAATATACAATTTGCGTTTGAATGGTACGAATCAAGGAGGAAATAGAAAGATGAGTTTACAGGTAGAAAAGTTAGAGCATAATATGGCGAAGCTTACAGTAGAAGTAGCTGCAGAAGATGTAGAGAAAGCACTGCAGGCAGCTTACTTAAAAGAGCGCAGCAAAATCAGCCTTCCAGGATTCCGTAAAGGAAAAGTTCCGCGTCAGATGATCGAGAAGATGTACGGACCGGAAGTATTTTATGATGAGGCAGCAAACCGCATGATCTCTGAAGCATATGCAAAAGCATATGATGAGAGTGAACTTGAGATTGCTTCCCAGCCGACAATTGATATCGTTCAGCTTGAGAAGGGAAAACCATTCATCTTCACAGCAGAAGTTGCAGTTAAACCGGAAGTTAAACTTGGAGAGTACAAAGGACTTAAAGTTGACAAATACTCTACAAGAGTAACACAGAAGGAAGTTGACGAGGAAATTGAGAAAGTTCGTGAACAGCACGCAAGAATCGTTGAGGTTACAGACAGAGCTGTAGCAGATAAAGATGATGTCACACTTGATTTTGAAGGATTCGTTGATGGTGTTGCATTCGAAGGCGGAAAAGGTGAGAACTATCCGCTGACAATCGGATCCGGATCTTTTATTCCGGGATTTGAGGAGCAGCTGATCGGAGCTGAACTTGAGAAAGAAGTAGAAGTTAAGGTTACATTCCCAGAAGATTATCACTCAGAAGATCTGAAGGGTAAAGAAGCTGTATTCAAATGTACAGTACATGCAATCAGAGCCAAAGAGCTTCCGGAAGTAGATGATGAGTTCGCATCTGACGTTTCCGAGAAGGCTGAGACACTTGATGCTTACAGAGCAGAAGTAAAGGCTCAGATCAAAGAGCGTAAAGAGAACGAAGGAAAGGCTAAGAAAGAAGATCAGGCTGTAGAGCAGGCAGTTGCTAATGCAGAGATCGATCTTCCAGAACCAATGGTTGACCTTCAGGCTAAGCAGATGGCTGATGATTTTGCACGCCGCATTATGCAGCAGGGACTCAGCGTAGAGCAGTACTTCCAGTTCACAGGTCTCTCAGAAGAGAAGATGATGGAAGAGCTTAAGCCACAGGCTGAGAAGAGAATCAGAACAAGACTTGTTCTTGAAGCAATCGTAGCAGCAGAGAATATTGAAGTATCTGATGAGCGTCTTGATGAAGAGTTAGCTAAGATGGCTGAGTCTTACAAGATGGAAGTTGAGAAGCTGAAAGAGTTCATGGGTGAGAACGAGAAGAAGCAGATGAAAGAGGATATTGCAGTACAGGATGCAGTTACTCTGATCGTTGATGCATCTGTAGAAGGCTAATCATTTATTGGATTTCTTGAGAGGGTGCGCCTGTATATCAGGTGTGCCTTTTCTCTTTAGCGACAATCATATAGAAAAGGAAGGATAGCATATGAGTTTAGTACCTTATGTCATTGAGCAGACAAGCCGCGGAGAGCGTTCCTATGATATTTATTCAAGACTTTTAAAGGAGCGTATCATTTTCCTCGGAGAAGAAGTAAATGATGTGTCAGCAAGCGTGATCGTTGCACAGCTTCTGTTCTTGGAGGCAGACGATCCGGATAAGGATATCCAGCTGTATATTAACAGCCCGGGAGGATCTGTAACAGCAGGTCTGGCAATCTACGATACAATGCAGTACATCAAGTGTGATGTTTCAACAGTATGTATCGGTATGGCAGCCAGCATGGGCGCATTCCTGCTTTCCGGTGGAAAGAAAGGAAAGAGATTTGCCCTTCCAAATGCTGAAAGCATTCAACCATCATGATCCATCAGCCATCAGGCGGTGCACAGGGACAGGCAACAGAGATTCAGATTGCAGCAGAACATATTCTTCGTACAAAGAAGAAATTAAATGAGATCCTGGCAGCAAATACAGGAAAGCCGCTGGAAGTGATCCAGCAGGATACAGAGCGTGACAATTTCATGTCTGCAGAAGAGGCGAAAGAGTACGGTCTGATCGACGAAGTAATAGTAAACCATTAATGGGTTATTGAGGTGACAGAATATGGCAGGAAAAAAGACTGAGGATATCGTAAGATGCTCGTTTTGTAATAAGACACAGTCCCAGGTCCGTAAGATGATCGCAGGACCAAGCGGAACCTATATCTGTGATGACTGTGTTGCTATTTGTACCGAGATTATTGAGGAAGAATTAGATTTTAATGACAGAGCTGCACTTGACGATATTAATCTCCTGACACCGGAAGAGATGAAAGCTTTTCTGGACGAATATGTGATTGGACAGGATGAGGCGAAGAAAGTTCTTTCTGTTGCAGTTTACAATCATTATAAGAGAATTCTGGCAGAACAGGATCTTGGAGTAGAACTTCAGAAGAGTAACATCCTGATGCTTGGACCAACAGGATGTGGTAAGACACTTCTGGCACAGACACTTGCGAAAGTGCTGAATGTTCCATTTGCAATCGCAGATGCCACAGCACTGACAGAGGCCGGATATGTAGGAGAGGACGTTGAAAATATTCTCCTTAAGGTGATTCAGGCAGCAGACGGAGACATCGAGCGTGCAGAACACGGAATCATTTACATTGATGAGATTGATAAGATCACAAGAAAATCAGAAAATCCATCCATCACACGAGATGTTTCCGGAGAAGGTGTTCAGCAGGCACTTCTGAAAATCATCGAAGGAACAGTTGCGTCTGTTCCACCGCAGGGCGGAAGAAAGCATCCACATCAGGAGTTGATCCAGATTGATACAACGAACATCTTGTTTATCTGTGGTGGTGCTTTTGAAGGAATCGATAAGATCATTGAGACGAGAATCGATAGAAAATCAATCGGATTCAATGCAGAGATCGCATCAAAACATGAGTACGATATGGATGTACTTCTTCAGGAAGCACTTCCACAGGATCTTGTAAAGTTTGGTTTGATTCCTGAGCTGGTCGGAAGACTTCCGGTGACAGTATCATTGGATCTTCTGGATAAGGATGCATTGATACGCATTCTTACAGAGCCAAAAAGTGCGATCGTAAAACAGTATCAGAAGCTTCTGGAGCTGGATGGCGTGAAGCTTGAATTTGATAAAGATGCTCTGTTAGAAATAGCAGAGACAACATTGAAGCGTAAGACAGGTGCGAGAGGTCTCCGTGCGATCATGGAGAATATCATGATGGATACGATGTTTACAGTACCGTCAGATAAGACAATCAAGGAATGCCGCATTACGAAGGAAGCGGTTCTTGGATTGGAAGAACCGAAGTATACTCGTGATGGTGAGGATAGAAAATCATTCCTGACATCTGAGAGCAAATAGTAACTGGATACAGGAATCCTGCAAACAGTTGCGGAGTATAAAACGAGGCGGGAGTGATGGGATATCCATCCTACCCGCCTTTTCTAACGAGGAGGAATTGAATTGGACAACGAGACAAGAAGTCTCCCTATGGTTGCCTTAAGAGGATTAACAATCATGCCGGAGATGATCGTTCATTTTGATGTGAGCAGAGAACGCTCCATCGCTGCAATTCAACAGGCAATGGTTGAAGAGCAGGAGATATTTCTGGATGCCCAGAAATCAATAGAGACAGAGAACCCCGGACAGGACGATGTCTATGAGATTGGAACAGTTGCATCTGTGAAGCAGCTGATCAAGCTGTCAAAGAAAGTCGTAAGGGTTCTCGTGGAAGGAAAGAACCGTGCGGTTCTTAAGAAAATTGAAGAGACAGATCCTTATCTTCGTGCAGAAGTAGAAGTTCTGGAAGAACAGGAGATCACGATTCCGGATGATCTGAATGCGGAAGCAATGATGCGCGGATTGAAGGAAATTATTACAGAATATGCAGCAAAGAATGGAAAGATTTCCAAAGAATCTGTTGCGGAAATTCTCGATATTACTGATTTAAAACGTCTGGTAAATGAAGTGGCTGCGAATATTCCATTGAAGTACAAGGATCAGCAGGAACTTCTGGAAGAGCTGGATTTCTGGAGTAGATATGAGAAATTATCATTGAAGCTTGTGAATGAGATGCAGATCATGGAGATCAAAGAAGAACTCCAAAGGAAAGTAAAAAATAAAGTAGATAAGCATCAAAAAGAATATCTTTTAAGAGAACAGCTGAAGGTGATTCGCGAGGAATTAGGTGAGGATACTACATTTTCAGATGCAGATGAGTTCGAAGAAGCATGTAGCAAATTAGATGCACCAGAAGAGGTAAAAGAAAAGCTTCATAAGGAAATTGGACGGTTTAAGAACACGATCGGTTCTCAGGCAGAAAATGGAGTGATCCGTACTTATATTGAGACAATCCTGGAGATGCCGTGGAATAAACGTGCCGAAGATAATACAGATATCAACTATGCAAAAGAGGTTTTAGAGGCAGATCATTATGGATTGGAACAGGTGAAAGAAAGAATCCTGGAATTCCTGGCTGTCAGAACACTGACACAGAAGGGGGAAAGCCCGATCCTTTGTCTGGTGGGACCTCCGGGAACAGGTAAAACTTCTATTGCGAAGTCTTTGGCTCGTTCTCTTAAGAAACCGTTTGTGCGCATTTCTTTAGGAGGAGTACGTGACGAAGCTGAGATTCGCGGTCACCGCAAGACTTATGTAGGGGCAATGCCTGGAAGAATTGCAAATGGAATCCGTACAGCAGGTGTGAAGAATCCGGTACTCCTTCTGGATGAGATTGACAAAGTAAGTACAGACTATAAAGGGGATACGTTCTCTGCACTTCTTGAAGTACTGGATAGTGAGCAGAACAGCAAGTTCCGTGACCATTATCTGGAAGTGCCGCTCGATCTGTCAGAGGTTACATTTATTACAACAGCGAATACCTTACAGACGATTCCAAGACCACTTTTGGACAGAATGGAGATCATCGAGATTACAAGTTATACAGAAAACGAGAAACTTCATATTGCAATAGAACATCTGATTCCAAAGCAGCTGGAAAAGCATGGGATTACAGCCGAACAGCTCAGCTTTAGCAAGAAAGCAATTTGGAAAATCGCACATAACTATACGAAAGAAGCAGGTGTTCGTCAGTTAGAACGTGAAATCGGAAATATTTGCCGTAAGGCGGCGAAAGAGCTTCTTACAACCGAGAAAGAGAAGATTATTGTGACAGATAGAAATCTTCATAAATTCCTTGGAAAAGAGAAATATTCTTATCAGATGGCAAATGCAGCACCGGAGGTCGGTATCGTACGAGGACTTGCATGGACAAGTGTCGGAGGAGATACGCTTCAGATTGAGGTGAATGTAATGCCGGGCAAGGGAGAAATCATGCTGACAGGACAGCTTGGAGATGTAATGAAAGAGTCTGCCCGCGCCGGAATCAGTTATATTCGATCTGTAAGCAAAAAATATGCAATCGCAGAAGATTTCTTCGAGAAGCATGATATTCATGTGCACATTCCGGAAGGTGCAGTTCCGAAAGATGGACCATCAGCCGGAATCACAATGGCAACAGCAATGCTTTCTGCTGTGACAGGCAAGAAAGTTCGCGCAGATCTCGCAATGACAGGAGAAATCACCTTGAGAGGCCGTGTGCTTCCAATCGGAGGATTGAAAGAAAAACTTCTTGCTGCTAAGAATGCCGGAATACAGACCGTACTTATTCCAAAAGAGAACACAGCAGATGTGGAAGAACTTTCTTCTGAAATTACAAAAGGATTGGAAATCATTCCGGTTGAGACAATGGAAGAAGTCTTAAAGAAAGCACTGACAAGATAAAAAGATTGCTTCTGAGAGCATATTGCAATAGAATAGAAAGAAAGGAGGAGTAAACGACATGGTCATTAAAAATATAAATCTGGAAACGGTTTGTGGAATCACAAGTGTTCTTCCGGAAAATGATAAGCCTGAGATTGCATTTGCAGGAAAATCAAATGTCGGAAAATCATCACTGATCAATGCACTGATGAACCGTAAGTCTTATGCAAGAATTTCAGCAACACCGGGAAAGACACAGACAATCAATTTCTATACGATTAATGAGGAAATGTATCTGGTCGACCTTCCGGGATATGGATACGCAAAGGTTTCCGAGCAGGAAAAGATTCAGTGGGGAAAACTGATTGAGCGTTATCTGCATACATCCAAGCAGCTTAAGGCGGTATTTCTTTTGATCGATATCCGTCACGATCCGTCTGCGAATGATAAAATGATGTATCAGTGGATCCTGGATCAGGGATATCAGCCAATCATTATCGCAACAAAGCTTGATAAGATCAAACGCAGTCAGGTACAGAAGCATATTAAAATGCTGAAGACAGGTCTGCAGCTTGTTCCTGGAACAAAAGTAATTCCATTCTCATCCCAGACAAAACAGGGAAGAGATGAGATTTGGAAATTGATTGAGACAGAATATCTCGGATATGGAAATGACGAGGGGGCAGAGGATGACAAATAAGCGTCCATACTGGCAAGTTGCCGTAAGCTTGCTTTTCAGCATAGCAGCAACAGTTGGATTTGTACTGATCGGATGGAAATTACTTGGATTTCTCATGCCGTTTGTGGTTGGATGGATCATTGCATCCATCGCCACACCGGTTGTTAACTGGTTAGAAAAACGTCTGAAGATCAGGAAAAAATTAGGATCTGCATTGATCATTATCGGAGTCCTGGCGTTGATGGGGACGCTGGGTTACTTTGCTGTCAGTTGGCTGGTTTCAGAAGTCAGCAGTCTGATCAAAGACTTTCCGGAAATGTATGTGCAGCTCGAAAAAGGACTCCATCAAATTGGAATTTCTATGTCCGGAATTTTTAGCAAACTGCCGGATGGAATCCAGAATGGATGGACGACAACTGTTGCGAATCTGGATGACACGATGGGGAGTCTGATGTCAAAAATCAGTGAGCCAACGGTAAGTGCCGCAGGAAATATCGCAAAGCGTGTGCCGAGTTATCTGGTATCAACAATCGTTGCGGTTATGTCTTCCTATTTCTTTATCTCAGAGCGAGAAGAAGTTGTGACATGGGTCAAACAGATTGCGCCAAAGTCAGTAACTGAACGAATGATTATGGTGATAGATAACCTGAAATATGCGGTTGGTGGATATTTCAAAGCACAGTTTAAGATCATGGGAATTATATTTCTGATTTTGGTTGTAGGACTTGGTTTTTTGAAAGTTCATTACTTTGTATTGTCTGCATTTTTGATCGCATTTCTAGATTTCTTACCATTTTTTGGAACAGGAACTGCGATGATTCCGTGGGCGATATATGCGGTCTTTATGGGAGATTATAAGCGTGCTGTGGTACTTGTTGTGATTTACGCGATCACACAGATCGTCAGACAGTTGATTCAGCCGAAACTTGTCGGAGACAGTGTTGGTCTGAATCCACTGGTTACATTACTTTTAATTTATATTGGATATCGAATTGGTGGTGTGATCTGGATGATACTTGCCGTTCCTGTTGGAATGGTCCTCATAAACATGTGTCAGGCAGGTGCATTTGATTATATTTTTGATGATATAAAGATTCTTATTATCGGAATTCTGAAATTAAGAGATGAAGAGTAATGTAACTAAAAGATGGAAAGAAAGTAATTGAAAGGAGAAAAATATATGAGCAATTATGATGTAATTATTATCGGTGCAGGACCTGGGGGAATCTTTGCAGCTTATGAGCTGGCAGAGAAAGCACCGGAATTGAAGGTGGCGGTATTTGAAGCCGGCAATCCACTGGAGAAGAGAAAATGCCCGATCGATGGAAAGAAGATTAAGAGCTGCGTGAACTGCAAGACATGCGCGATTATGAGTGGATTCGGTGGAGCAGGAGCATTTTCAGATGGAAAATACAATATCACAAATAATTTTGGTGGAACATTGTATGAGTATATCGGTAAAGAGACAGCAATCGATTTAATGAATTACGTAGATGAGATCAATGTGAAATTCGGTGGTGAGGGTACAAAAATGTATTCCACATCAGGAACACATATTAAGAAACTCTGTATGCAGAATAAGCTGAATCTTTTGGATGCATCTGTTCGTCATCTTGGAACAGATATCAACTATGTTGTTCTTGAGAATCTCTATGCAAAGCTGAAAGATACTGTAGAGTTCCGTTTTAACTGTCATGTAGATGATGTGGAAGCGGTTGACGGCGGATATCGCGTGATTACAAAAGATGGCGTAGATGAATGTAAGAAATGTATCGTTTCTGTAGGAAGAAGCGGAAGTAAATGGATGGAGAAAGTGTGTGAGAATCTTGACATCACAACAAAATCCAACCGTGTAGATATCGGAGTCCGTGTGGAACTTCCGGCAGTTATTTTCTCACATCTTACAGATGAACTGTATGAAAGTAAGATTGTCTACAGAACAGAGAAGTTTGAAGATAAAGTCAGAACATTCTGTATGAATCCGAATGGAATCGTTGTAAATGAGAATACAAACGGAATCGTTACAGTAAACGGACATAGCTATGAAGATCCGGCAAAGCAGACAGAGAATACAAACTTTGCGCTTCTTGTTGAGAAACATTTCTCAGAGCCGTTCAAAGACAGTAACGGATATGGTGAAAGTATTGCGCGCCTGTCTAATATGCTTGGCGGTGGTGTTCTTGTACAGCGTTTTGGTGATCTGATTCGAGGAAGAAGAAGTACACCGGCACGTATTGCAGAGAGTTTTCTGACACCGACACTTTCCGCAGAACCGGGAGACTTAAGTCTTGTATTGCCGAAACGTATTCTTGATGGAATCATTGAGATGATCTACGCTTTGGATAAGATCGCACCTGGAACAGCAAATGATGATACACTGCTCTACGGTGTAGAAGTTAAGTTCTACAATATGGAAGTGAAACTGGATGAACATCTTGAAACAAAACACAAGGGCCTGTATGTGATCGGAGACGGAAGTGGAGTGACACATTCGTTGTCCCACGCATCAGCAAGTGGTGTATTTGTAGCGAGAGAGATTGCGGAAGAAGTATGAATTGCTAGAAGTTAATAGTTAAAATAAAGGGAAGTTTTTCATTTGCAGAAATTACACAAAGTGAGCTGGTGTATTGCAGGTGAAAAACTTTTCTTTTTACTTATGTATGAAAATAAAAAGCTTGCGTTTCTGTTGTTTTCGCAAATGAAACAGTTGGATTTTGTTGATTCTTGATTGAAGTGTGTTGAGATTTATTGGAATCTCCTTGACAGAAAGGCATATAGATAGTATTATTTATAGTAAGAGAGTTTATGGCTGAGACTGGGTTGCTGGTCACATCGTGTGAACAGTAACGAGACTGGCTGTGAACAGAGAATGTTAGTGGATTAACATACAGGATTGTATGAATGAGAATTACAGAATCTATGTGAAAGAGAGGAACTGACAGATGGCGAATGATCACGGAGAACAGATTAGAATTGTACAGGAAACAGTTGCAGGTAAGGAGATTACATTTGCACATGTAATGGGAGGTCCGGCTCCGATTATTTATCAGAAACTTGGATTGAATCCACATCTGGATTATCGTTCTTCTGCAATTGGAATTATGAATATGACTCCACCAGAGTCAGCAGTTATCGCATCTGATATTGCAGTGAAAAGCGGTAATGTTTATCTTGGATTCGCAGACCGCTTTACAGGAACACTGATCATTACAGGAGAGATCTCTGATGTAACTTCTGCACTGACAGAAGTTGTAGATTATTTCAGAGATTCTCTTGGTTATGTAGTCTGTGATATTACAAAACGATAGGAAGTGCATTTATGAAACGGGAACGTATAACGAGAAAAGAGCTTATGGAGCGTCTGTTTCATGATGACTATGAGAATCTGAAAGGAAAGAAGCTTCGTATGACTCGTGTGCGCGTGCCGGGGAAGGAAGTCTGCATGGCGCATATTATTAGCAGATCAGATGAGGTTATTTATCAGAATCTAGGATTACATATCGGAACTCATGAAGGTGAGAATCACACAGGAGAGTCTATTGGACTTCTGCGTTTTACACCGTGGGAAGCAGTTGTGGTTGCTGCAGATGTAGCATTCAAGAGCGCAGATGTTGAGATTGGATTTATGGACAGATTCTGTGGGACACTGATTCTGACCGGCGGATTGACACAGGTACAGACAGCGGTGGAAGAAGTAGTTCGATTTTTTAATGAGAGACTTGGCTTTGCAGTGTGCGAGGTTCATAGAAGTTAAGAAGACAGAGGCGTAACAGGATGAAAAAGATATTTTTGATGGGGAGAAGTGAAGCGGGGAAGACTTCACTGACGCAGGCTCTTAAGGGAGAAGAACTGCATTATGTGAAGACACAGTATACGAATACAGAAGATGATACGATCGACTCTCCGGGAGAGTATGCAGAGTCTAAGCATTTCAGTGTTGGACTTGCCTGTTTTTCATTTGAGGCAGACGTGATTGCTATGGTGCAGGCTGCAGATGAACCGTTCAATCTGTTCGGACCTGGAAGCAGATGTTTTATCCAACGTCCATTGATCGGAATCATTACAAAGATTGATTCACCGTACGCAAATGTTGATATGGTGAGACTTTGGATGAAGAATGCCGGATGTGAGCGTATTTTCGAAGTAAATAATAAGACGCGGGAAGGTATCAAAGAGCTCATGGATTATCTGAATGAGCCTGTGGAAATACTGACTTTGGATCGTGCCAGATATAAACAGTCATTGGGATTGAATGACTGGGATCCACTACCGGAAGGAGTAGAGTATCCGGATGGCATGTAGATATCAAAAGATTAAGGTGACTGTTCAGAGCCAACCTTCAAAATGCTACGCATTTTGAAGGTGTGGCGTATCCG
>OHOA01000777.1_pt1 | contig 10988 bp, 8 predicted proteins | sample 1569681 | NCBI WGS metagenome assembly OHOA01 (sample SAMEA3879609, study PRJEB24766) | human gut metagenome | biome: human-associated habitat; feature: feces | place: USA | collected 1985/1987 | reverse complement strand
ACACGGTGGTTTCATCCAGGGATTTGATCAGGGTGTTCAGCTCCTCGGCATAGTTTTCAATGGTCAGATCCGGCACGTTAAGGCCCTTAGCCCGAATCTGCGTAGCGGCGGTCTCCAGGAGGGAATTGAATACCTGCTTTGCACCGCTGTTCAGGGCCTCACTGTTGGCGGAAAGGGTGTTCAGCCCGCTGGACAGGTCTGCAAGGCCTGCCTTCAGCTGCGCTGCCCCGTCGTCCACGGAATCGGCGCCACTCTTGATAGCTGCTGCGCCTTGGGCCAGCTCTTCTACGCCAGACACCAGCTCACCGGATTTATCCAGCAGGGTGGACAGGCCCTCATATAGGGCGGAGGAGCCGCTCAGCAGCTGATCCATAGCGCCGGTCAGCTGATCCAGGGCAGAGGTGCTGTCCAGGGAGGTGAGATCCTCGTCGCCCAGCTGGCTGAACAGATCGTTGCAGGCCAGGGTTACGGTCATGCCCAGGGAGAAGTTGGTCACGTCGGCGGTGATCTCCACGCTGTCGGGGATGGAGAGATCATCCCGGCTGAGGTTTAGGTTCTCCTGCAGCCCCGGGAAGGCCAGGCCCACCACTACGGTACGGTCACCGTCATTAACCAGCTTGCCGTTGGTGATCTGCACATTTTGGAAGGTATCGTTGTCCAGGATCATACCCGTGAGCATGGCGAAGGGGACATAGATCCGCTGATTCACACCGTTGATCTGAACGGTCTCGTACTGACGATTCTCGTAGTCAAAGCGGATGGTCACCTTGCCGCTCTTACCCTTGAGCTCCTCGGGGGATACGGACTTCCCATCCAGATAGTAGCGCACGGACAAGCCCACAGGCAGCTCCTTTTGGATATTGCCCTGGTAGTAGATGTCATTGCCCTGGGCATCCCATACGGTCATGTTGTCGCCGTTTATGGTGTAGGACTCATCGCCCTTGACATTTTCAATGTCACTCAGATCGGACTTGTCCGCAACAGATGCACTGCCCAGTTCATTTTTTAGCCAATCGCTGACGATGATCTTCTTTACGGAGCCGTCGGCGCCGGTCAGGACGTAAACGGTCTCATCCTTGGAGATTTTCTGCTGCAGCTCGGCTGCCTGCTGGGCAGCGGAGACGGGCTGATCGTCCGCCTTCTTGGAGCTCGCCTGGGCGAAGGCCATGCCTGCACCGCCCAGACATAGGGCAGCACACAGGCAGATGGCAAGTATTTTTTTAGTGTTTTTACTCATGCTCGATTACCTCCTTGGCTTTTTTGCCGCACGGGATATGACGCATATCCAAAGTTGTTTTGCAAATCACAGTGTCCAGCAGCATGAACATGGCCGGCAGCACGAAGGTCACCAGCAGCATACTGATGACGGCGCCCCGGGCAATGAGCATGCACATGGAGCTGACAATTTCAATATCGGAATACAAGGCCACGCCGAAGGTAGCGGCGAACATGCCCATACCGGAGACAAAGATGGAGGGAATGGAGGTATACAGTGCCGTCCAAACAGCGTCCTTCTTAGATTGACCGGCGATGCGCTCGGCCTTGTAACGGGTGGTCATGAGGATGGCGTAGTCCACGGTGGCGCCCAGCTGAATGGTGCTGATACAGATGGGCGTAATGAAGGCCATGCTCTGGCCCAGATAGTGGGGCAGGCCCAGGTTGATGAAGATGCCCAGCTCAATGACGGCAATGAGGACCACCGGCAGGGTCAGGCTCTTTTCCACCAGCAGGATGATGATGAAGATGGCCAGAATGGAAACCGCCGTAACAACGGCGAAATCGTGGTCCGTTGTCTCGATCATATCCTTCATGCAGGGAGCCTCGCCGATGATCATACCGCCTTTGTCATAGCTTTTCAGAATGGTGTTAAGGCTTGTAATTTGGTCATTGACCTCATCACTGGCGGGGGCATACTCAGAGTTGATGAGCAGCAGCTCCCAGCGGTCGCTCTCCAGAATATCCTTAATGCTGTCCGGCAGCACCTCCTGAGGCACCCGGGAACCGATGACCGATTCCAGGCCCAGGACATATTTTACGCCGTCCACCTGGTCCATCTCACTTATCATACTCTTGACGGCTTTGGGGGAGAGGCCTGCGTCTACCAGCACCATATGGGTGGAGGCGATGTCGAAATCCTCCTGCAGCTTAGAGTTAGAGATGACATAATTCATATCCTCAGGCAGGCACTGGCCCATGTTGTAATAGACCTCGTCGTTGGCCTTTTCATAGCCGTAGTAAGCCGGCGCAATAAGCAGGGCAAAGACAACCAAAAACACCGGGAAGATCTTCACCAGCTTCTTGGAAAAGCCCCGCATATCGGGGATGATGGAGCGGTGCTTGGTCTTCTGCAGGGGTTTATCCAGCACCAGGATCATAGACGGCAGCACGGTGACGCAGCCCAGCACGCCCAGCAGCACGCCCTTGGCCATGACGATGCCCAGATCCCGGCCCAAGGTAAAGCTCATAAAGCACAGAGCAATGAAGCCGGAGATAGTGGTGACGGAGCTGCCGATGACGCTGGTAAGGGTATTGTGGATGGCGCTGGCCATGGCGGCCTCTTTATTCTCACACAGGGGCAGCTGCTCGTTGTAGCTGTGCCAAAGGAAAATGGAGTAATCCATGGTCACGGCCAGCTGCAGCACAGCGGACAGGGCCTTGGTGATGTAGGAGATATCACCCAGGAAGAAGTTGGTGCCCATATTCAGCAGGATCATAGCGCCGATGGAGGCCAAGAATACAAAGGGGATCAGCCAGCCATCCAAAAACAGCAGCATGGCCACGCACGCCAGGGTCACGGCCAGAGCCACATAAATGGGCTCCTCCTGCTCGCACAGATCCTTCAGATCCACCACCAGAGCTGTCATGCCGGACACGAAGCACTGCTTGCCGCAGATGGTGCGGATCTGCTTCACAGCCTCCATGGTGACGTCTTCAGAGGTGCCGGAGTCAAAGAACACGGCCATCATGGTGGAGTGGTCTGAGTTAAAGGCCTGGTAGACCTTGTCCGGCAGCATCTCCATGGGGATGGAGAGATCTGCCAGAGAGTCGTACCAAAGGACGGTGTCCACATGGTCCACCTGCTCCACCTGCTGCTTTAGGGCTGCCACATCCTTGTTGGGCATATCCTCAAAGATCAAGAATGTGAAGGCACCCTTGTTGAAGTCCTCCAGCAATTCATTTTGCCCGACGACCGTGTCCATATCCTCCGGCAGGTAGGTCAGCATATCGTAGTTGACACGGGTGGCCGCCATGCCAAAGGCCGAGGGCACCAGCAGGGCTACGGTCAAAATCAAGATCAGAATACGGTGTTTGACCACCGCTTTTGCAAAACGCATTTACGATTCCTCCCATTCTTCATAGTCATCCGAAACAATCACATCCGGCTGCTGGTTGTCCACGATCTTCACCATGCTGATGGCAACGCCCAGGCTCAAAAGCCCCTCAGACACGAATGAGATACCCAGCAGCACCGTAACGGCCCGAGCGGCCGCCACGGGACATAGAGTGATGAGCAGACCGATGAGGGCCGTGAGCCCGGCCAGCACCAATGTCACCCACCATTGGCGGATGCCAAAGGCCTTGGCGTCCAGCGCCGTTCGGATCTTGAACAGGCTGTCGGCCATAATGCAGATGCCGTAGGCCACACAGAGGAACGCCACAGCGTCCTTGTGCCGGATGAGGGTGATGATGCCCAGCACGCACAGCAGCACGCCAAACTGCAGATCGTACTGAAAGGCCAGGCGAAACAGGTCCCGAGACCAATAGCCCACCAGCTTGATGATGCCGAAGACCAGAATGGCGATGCCGAAGAAGATACCAATAAAGGATTGGGACGGCGTGGGATAGAAGATCATGGCCAGCCCTGCCAAGGTGAAAATGGCGGAAATGGCAATGTAACCGTATTTGGCGATTTTCATGGGGGTTACGGAACGCAGCTTCATGTGATGCACCTCCTCTTTTCTTTTTTTGATTGCAGAGCAGAGAATACACCTTGCGGCGGCATTTGACCACGGACAAATAAACCGTCCGTGCCTGAAAATCAGACACGGACGGTAAAATTGGCCAAAAATTAGGCACGGGGGCGTCCTGTGCCTAATTTTTATCTCATGAAAGCCTCGCAGAGTTTGCCGCCCGCAGGCGGCAAAAAAAATAAAACCATTTTCTTTCGCGACCTGTGCGTGAGAGAAAATACCTCTCAGGCTGCCAGTGTATAATTTTGAGCCTGCAGCTCAAAATTATGCGCGCAGCAGACTGCAAACTCCTTGTCGGAAAAACAAAGTTTTTCGACAAAAGCAGTTAGGCACGGGGGCGTCCCGTGCCTAATTTTTCTCGTATTAAACCTGATCCCGCAGAAGAACGGCGGCCTCCGTGGCCATATCCCGCTTCAGGAGGAAAATACGGCGGATGGATTTCATGTACTGCTCGGACATACCACTGTCCAGCCAATCAACGGTCAGGCCGAAGCAGACACATTTGTAGTAGTCGATAATGGTTTTTCTGTCCTCGGGCGAGATGTTCTCCTGAGCCAAGGCGGTGTCTACATAGCTGCGAACGAAGTACTCGCACACCTGCATCAGCTTGCGTTCAAACACATCCCAGCTCACGGAGCGGTAGATGTGCAGAATGGCCCGGCGGCGGTGTGAAGCGAATTCGATGACCGCATCAAAGCCCTCCACAATGGAGGAAACGGAGGGGTAGGCCTGGATGATAGACTCGGCATCCTCCTTGATGATCTCCTCAATGAGGGCAGGGAGGTCCTGGTAGTGGTAGTAGAACGAATTGCGGTTGATGCCGCACCGCTCCACAATATCTTTAACGGTGATGTCGTTCAGGGGGCGCTCCTCCAACAGGGAGGTGAAGGCTTCCTTGATTGCCCGCCGTGTGAAATTTGCCATGGCGCAGGGCTCCTTTCTATAGCTAATATCATTATAGCATGTATTCCGAAAAAAACCAAGACCGGTTTTTGATCTGCCGCCGGGAGGCAACTGGATTCCTCTGTAAAAAAAGGTGGCTTTTTGCCGAAAAATGCCTTACAATAGCAGTAAAGAATATGAAAGCCGAGGAAAACCCCCATGAAAAAAACGCTGCAGGAAAAGCTATTGGCCCGACAGGTGAAAACGCCCAACGGCCTTCTCTATTGGATCCTCATGCTGGTGGTGAAGGTTCTCAACAGGAAGACACATACCACCTTCCGCTATAAGGCAGACCCTCGTAAGGACAGAGAGCCGTTCATCATCATCAGCAACCACGCCTCTCGGGTGGACTACCAGTTCACCGGCCCGGTGTGCTATCCCAATAGGCTCAACTATGTGGTGGGATATAACGAGTTTTTTCGTTTTCCGGCCTGCCTGCTGCTAAAGCTGGCCCAGGTCATTCCCAAGAAGAATTTCACCCCGGATCTGCACTGCATGCGTCAGATGCGCAGCATCATCCAACAGGGCGGCCACCTGTGCATTATGCCCGAGGGAATGAGCTCCATCACGGGCATGGCCCAGCCGGTGATGGCCGGCACGGGCAAGTTTTTGAAGATGATGGGTGTCACGGTGTACTACACCAAGATATCCGGCGGCTACCTGACCTATACCAAGCACTGCCTGGATGAGCGTGTGGGCCGGGTGGAGGTAACGGTAGACCGGATGTTCACCCCTCAGGAGCTGAAGCGCCTGCCTCCCCAGGAGATCGAGGACACCATGAACCGTCTGTTGGCCCACGATGACTATATCTGGAACCGGGAGGCCCAGGTGACCTTCCGGGGTAAGGGACAGATGGCCAAAAAATTGGATACGCTGCTTTATATGTGCCCCAAGTGCGGCGCCATGTACCAAATGAAGTGCAGCGGCAATGAAATGCGCTGCACCGCCTGCGGCAACACGGTATCCCTGGATGAAAGGTATAACCTGCGCCCGGTGGGTGAGGGAAGCGTCTGTCCGGAGCTGGTCAGCGATTGGGTGCTGCTGGAGAGAAAAAAGGCGGAGGAAGATGTCAAGGATCCAAATTTTACATACAGCGGCCATGTTCGGGTGGGCAAGCTGCCTGAACACAAGACTCTCAAAGGAGACAACACCTCCGTGATCTGCGGTGAGGGCGAGCTTCGACTGGATCACAGTGGCCTGACCTTTGCCGGCACGGTAGAGGGGAAGCCCTGCAGCTTCCATCTGACCACGGAGCAGGTGCCCACCTTCGGCATGTGTACGGATATTTCCCGATTCTATACGTTCGTGGAGGGCGAGTTTATGGAGTTCTATCCAGACCGGCAGGATGTGCTCCGCTGGGACCATCTGACCGAGGAGATGCACCGCGTCTGCGGCGGCAAATGGCAGAACGTGCCCTACCGGCATTGCGACTCATTGCACTGAAGCGGCATAAAAAAAGCGCGCAGGTGATGCCTGCGCGCTTTTAGCTTGTATTTATGATTCCCGGGCCTTGCCAATGGCCATTAGGGGAATGGTGACCAGGATCAGGGAGAAGCCCAGCAGATCCAGCCAAGTGAAGGCGGTGTGCAGGAACAGCACAGAAATCACCACAGAGCCCACCGGCTCAATGGAGGACAGGACGCTGCCCACCAGGCTGCCTACAATGCTGCACCCACTCTGAAAGAGGCTAAAAGAGAGCACCGTGCCCAGGACAATAACGCAGGCCAACAGCAACCAGAGCTTGCCGCTGAACTGCACACCCTGGATGTGCCACGGGCGGAAGATCAGCAACATCACTGCGCCGCCAATGGTCATGCCCCAGCCGGTGATGGTGAGAACATGGTACTTTTGCATGAGCTTCCGGGGAGATACGGTATAAAAAGCGAAGCACACGGCACTGATAAGGCCCCATATGGCGCCCTTGGCAGGCACAGCCAGCGTGTTGAGGTCGAAGTGGGTCACGCAGGTAAAAGCGCCCAGCACCACTAACACCACGCTAATCAGCTCATAGGGATGCGGCTTTTTCCAGGTGGAGGCAATGCTCCACAGCAGAATGACGATGGGGCTGCAATAGGACAGCACCGTAGCGAAGGCCACATTAGCGTACTGAACAGATGTATAATAGCTGTACTGGCAAAGGGCGGAGCCCAGCAGGGAGAACACCAGCAGAGAGGGCCAGGCTTCCTTATGCCGCAGGATCGCCATAGGCTTATCTCCGGCAATGGCGGCTGCGGAAAGGGTGATAAGACCGCCGATGAAAAGACGAATAGGCACTAACCAATCGGAGATGACGCCGCAATCCCGGAATATAACCTGCCCGCATGCGCCGCCAACAGACCAGAGTAAGCCGCCCAAAAGAGTCATGATGTAGCCCTTGACCATAAGAGAACGATTATTCCCAGCCATAAAAAAGCCCGTCCTTTTTGACAAAATCCTGCATCAATATAGCATGGTGGGACATGGATTGTCCATGAGCTTAACAGACAAAAACAGACAGAAAAGGCCAAGCTCTCCTGGTGAAAATAACCCGGCTTCAGCCGCCGGAACGGATTGAAAACCGCGGTGCAATGTGATACCATAAGCTGGAAAGGAAGGTGATGGCGCTGGAAATAAGGATCAAACGAGCGGAGGAATACTCGGCCCGGCAACTGGCGGCGGAAATGCTGGCAGATGCTGTCGGCTCCGCTCCGGAGGATATTTTCTTCTATCGGGGAGAAAACGGCAAGCCCTTGACAAACCTGACCCTGCACTTTAATTGCAGCCACAGCGGGGGCTTTGTGGTCTGCGCTGTGGGCGAAAGGGAGGTCGGCGTGGATCTGGAGCAGATCCGTCCGGTGCACCCCCGGTTGGAGCGGGCCCTCACGGCGGCAGAGCGGCAGTGGCTGACCTCGCTCCCGCAGGCGGAGCGGGATGAGGGCTTTTTCCGGCTTTGGACGCTGAAGGAGAGCTGGATTAAGTGCCGGGGCGGCCGGTTAATGGAGTTTCGCCGGACGGAGTTTTTGCTGCAAGGACAGGAGATCGTTTCTGCACCGCCAGGCTTTATCTTCCGTTTTTTGCCTGCACCTATGGGCTATGTGCTGGCAATCTGTGAGAGAGAATAAAAATGCGGAGGTTTTTCCAATAGCCTCCGCATTTTATCTATATAGATCAGGTTATATGCTGTATTTCCGCTTGTACTCGTCGTAGTATTCTGCGAAGGACTCGTCCTTCATCTGCTTTAGGCTGCGGACATACTCGTGAGTATCAAAGGAGTCCGATTGCAGCTCAATGACTGCCAGGGCAATGTTGGAGCAGTGGTCAGCCACACGCTCAAAATTTGTCAGCAGATCATTGAAGACAAAGCCCTGATTCAGCGTGCACACGCCCCGCTGCAGCCGCTCGATGTGATGGCTCTTCATCTCATCGCACAGGGTGTCCACGATCTCCTCCAAGGGCTCTACCCGGCGTGCGCCTGATACATTGCTTTCAATAAAGGTATCCACAGATAGGTGCAGAATATCCCGGATGGCCTGCTGCAGCACGGAGAGCTCCCTTTGCGCCTGCTCGGAGAAAACGATGTTTTTTTCGTGGATTTCCTTGGCACACTCGGCGATGTTCAGCGCGTGGTCGCCGATGCGTTCAAAGTCGGAGATGGTGTGCAGATACTTGGACACCTCCTCACTCTGCCGAGTATTCAAGGACTTGACAGTGATTTTCATAAGGTAAGTGCCCAGCTTGTCCTCAAAACGATCAATGGTATTTTCCTTATCCTCAATAGATTGGAAGCCCTTGTCGCTATAATTGGAGATCAAGTCCAATGATGCTGTCAGATTGCTGCAGGCGGTGTTAGCCATGGCGGCGGTGACCTCCCGGCTCTGCTCAATAGCCAGGGCGGGGTGCTGCAGAAAGCGCTCCTCCAGCCGGTCCATCTCCAGCTGTGCGGGGTCGGCGCCGCGCTTATCCGGGATCAGGAAGCATACAAATCGCTCCAAAAGCCCAATGCACGGGGTCAGAACGATGACCGTGGCCAGGCGGAACAGAGTGTTGAGCAGGGCGATGGACACGGTGGTCATGGTCATGGGCATAAAGGGGAAATGGACAAAGGCGTTCACCACATAGAATACGGTGGCCCAAATTATAACACCCAGCACATCAATGAGCAGATAGACAAAGGCGGTGCGCCGGCCGTGAATGTTGGCGCCCAGGGCGCTGAGCAGCACAGGGACGGCTGCACCGATGGCGATGCCCATGATAATGGGAAACGCCACCTCAAAGGTGACGGCGCCGGTAATGGCCAGTGCCTGCAGGATACCTACAGCGGCGGAAGCGCTCTGCAGGATACTTGTAAAGGCGATGCCCACCAGGATACCCAAAAAGGGATTGGAAAAGCTGGTAAGAATGCCGGTAAAAGCCTCACTCTCCTTCAGCGGGGCCACAGCGTCGCTCATGGCGGACATGCCGAACATCAATACGGCAAAGCCCATGAGAATGTTGCCGATGGCCAGCGTGGATTGCTTTTTTCCGGCCATGCGCAGGATGATGCCGACAATGGCAACAACGCCCGTAAGGGTGGCGGTGCTTAAAAGCTCCACCCAGCCGCTGCCGCCGGAAAGGTCGGACAGACACAGAATCCACCCGGTGATGCTGGTGCCCAGAATGGCGCCCATGACCACACCAATGGCCTGCTTGACCTGCATCATGCCGGAGTTGACGAAGCCCACCACCATCACCGATGTGGCGGAGGACGATTGAATTACGGCGGTGACGCCGGTGCCCAGCAAAACGCCCTTGAGCGGTGTACTGCTGAGCCGGTAAAGCACCAGCTCCAGCTTGTTGCCAGCAACTTTTTTCAGGCCGTCACCCATAAGGCTCATGCCGTACAGGAACAGTGCCACACCGCCCAGCAGGGTTATGACGTCGGATACACCCATCCGCTTATCCCTCCCATTATTATTCCTAATTTAATAGTATACAAAATTTACGGAACATTGTCGATAGCAATTTAAGAAAACCGGTAAAAATCGCAAAAAGAATTGGACAAAAATTTCAGAGAAAAAACGCATGATTTAAGATAGATTTTACAGAAAGCGGATTTTCTTTTTAATAAGGATGCGGTATAATCAATTTGAAAGAAGGTGGAATGGGATGATCTATCTGCTGGAGGATGATGACAGCATCCGTAAATTGGTGATTTATGCCCTGCAGAGCCAGGGGTATGAGGCGGCGGGCTTTGAAAGACCGTCGGAGTTTTGGCATGCCATGGGCCGGCGGCTGCCGGAGCTGGTGCTGCTGGATGTAATGCTGCCGGAGGAGGATGGATTATCCGTGCTGAAGAAGCTGCGCTCCGCCACGGCCACTGCGGCCATCCCGGTGATTATGCTTACGGCCAAGAATACGGAGTTTGACCGGGTGACGGGGCTGGATTGCGGGGCGGACGACTTTGTCTCCAAGCCCTTCGGCATGATGGAGCTGCTGGCCCGGGTCCGGGCGCTGCTGCGCCGCTCCGGCGGTCCGGCGGCTCCGGTGGAGTACACCGTCGGGCCCTTGTACGTCTCCCCAGCCCGGCATGTGGTCCGGGTGAACGGGCGGGACGTCACGCTTACGCTGAAAGAATACGAGGTTTTGAAGATGCTGTTGGAGAACCAGGACGTGGTTCTCACCCGGGACCGGCTGCTGAATCAGGTCTGGGGCTATTCCTTCGACGGGGAGAGCCGGACGGTGGACGTTCACATCCGGACTCTCCGGCAGAAGCTGATGGAGGCCGGCGAGCTGATTGAAACGGTCCGGGGCGTGGGCTATAAGATTGGAGTCCGGCCGTGAGGGCCCGCTCCCTGCGCCTGAGCCGGAAGGTCTACCGCAGCTGCCTGCTGGCGGCCCTGAGCGCGGTCCTGGTGTGCGTGGGGATTTTCGCCGGCTTTGCTTATAACCAGGTGAGCCGGGAGAACACCCGGAACCTTCAGGAGGAGGCGGCCTACATCGCCCACGCGGTGGAGCTGTCCGGTACGGCGTACCTCCGGACGCTGACGCCTGCGGCGGGAAGCCGGGTCACCTGGATCGCCCCCGACGGCCGGGTCCTTTACGATACGCAGGTTCCGG
>OHOA01000775.1_pt1 | contig 11036 bp, 7 predicted proteins | sample 1569681 | NCBI WGS metagenome assembly OHOA01 (sample SAMEA3879609, study PRJEB24766) | human gut metagenome | biome: human-associated habitat; feature: feces | place: USA | collected 1985/1987 | reverse complement strand
TCTCAAGTGTAGCCTTAGCAAGGTTATTGCGTATCTTGCCGCTGTCAATCAATTTTACAAGCTCATTGAGTTGTTCAGGTGTTATTGATACATCAAATGTTTCCTTATCAGCCTCGGTTTCTGTTCTGCGGAAAATCTGACCGATAATAAAGTTAGATACAGACTTTGCGGATTTTACACCCTCGCAAGCCTTATCAAAGAACTCGCTGATTTTTCTGTATTTTGTAAGAAGTTGTGCATCCTTTTCAGGAATTTCAAGTTCTTCAATATATCTCTTGCATTTGTCAGAAGGAAGTTCAGGCATTTCAGCCTTTAAGCTCTCTACAACATCTCTTGGGACATTGATTGTAACGAGGTCAGGATCTCTGAAATAACGGTAATCGTGAGCGTCCTCTTTACTGCGCATTGAAGATGTAGTGTTTGTTGCATCATCATAACGGAGAGTTTCCTGCACTACTTTGCCGCCGCTCTCAATTAAATCTACCTGACGCTCATACTCATACTCCATTGCTTTTGCAATATTTGTAATTGAGTTCATATTCTTAATCTCTGTTCTTGTTCCAAGAGTTTCACTGCCCTCAGGACGAACAGAAATATTAACATCGCAACGCATTGAGCCTTCCTGCATACGGCAGTCGGAAATTCCTATATAGCGCATTACCTGCTGTAATTTTTCCACATACTCCTTAGCCTCGTCAATAGAACGAATATCAGGCTCCGATACAATCTCGATAAGAGGAACACCGCCACGGTTGTAGTCGACATATGTGTCGCCGTGCTGATGAATAAGTTTTCCTGCATCTTCTTCAATATGAATATGATGAAGTCTGATTTTTCTGCCGTTTGAAAGCTCTACATATCCGCCGATTGAAAGCGGTGCATAAAGCTGGCTGATTTGATAAGCCTTTGAAAGGTAGTTCTTTCTGTCCATTTTAGAAATCTCCGCAATCTCACCGTGAGTGGCAAGACCTGCCTTTATACCGAAGTTTACAACCTCACGGTTAAGTTTTGGAAGTGTACCCGGAAGTCCGATACATACAGGACAGCAATGTGAGTTAGGTGCACCGCCAAACGCTGTTGTACATGAGCAGAAAATTTTTGTCTTTGTAGCAAGTTCAATATGGGTTTCAAAACCCGCAACTAATTCATATTTCACAGCTTAACACCCCACTTTGTATCCTTAAAGTTTTCTCCGGCAGCCTGCTGATACTTAAACGCTGCATTTAAAATTTCAGCCTCGCCAAAGCTCTTGCCGATAAGCTGCATACCGATTGGCATACCGTTTGCGTTAAATCCACAAGGAACAGATACACCCGGAAGTCCTGCAATATTTACGGGTACGGTACAAATATCTGTAAGATAAGTTTCAATCGGATCGGAAACTGCGTGACCAGCCTCGAAAGCAGTCATAGGAACTGTTGGGGCAAGAATTACATCGCAATGCTCAAATGCATCTGTAAATGCCTTTACAATAGTTCCACGCAAATTCTGTGCCTTTTTATAATAAGCGTCATAATAACCGGCAGAGAGTACATATGTGCCGAGAAGAATTCTTCTCTTAACTTCCTCGCCAAAACCCTCTGAACGGGTGCGGCAAATCATATCGTGAGTGCCGTTATAATGCGGTGTTTTATAACCAAAACGAATACCGTCGTATCTGCCGAGGTTTGAAGATGCCTCAGCACAAGCAATAATATAATAAACAGGAAGTGCAAACTTGAGTGCAGGCATATCAAAATACACTATTTCTGCACCGAGTGATTCATAAACTTTTGCGGCATTGAGAACTGCCTCTTTAACATCGTCACGAATACCGTCAAGATACTCACGGGCAATACCGATTTTCATACCTTTGATGTCATTGTTGAGCTTTCCGTAAGTTGCGCCGCCGACATTACCCTTTGAAGTGCTGTCTTTTTCGTCATATTGTGAAATTGCATCAAATACAATAGAGGCATCTTCAACGCTCTTTGTGATAGGTCCAATTTGGTCAAGTGAGCTTGCATAAGCAATAAGACCGTAACGGGATACACTGCCGTATGTCGGCTTAAGACCTACGATACCGCAAAAACTTGCTGGCTGACGGATAGAACCGCCTGTATCAGAACCAAGTCCGTATGCTGCAATGTTTGCGCCGACAGCGCTTGCTACGCCGCCTGATGAACCGCCGGATACATACTTTGTGTTAAACGGATTCATTGCACCGCCAAAGAGCCCATTGCAAATTCGTCCATATTTGTTTTACCGAGCATAACTGCATTTTGTGCAGAAAGATTCTCCCATACAGTTGCATTATAAATCGGCTTGTAACCTTTAAGGATTTTAGAACAGCAAGTAGTTTCAATGTCCTTTGTGGAAAGATTATCTTTCAATGTCATCGGAACACCCTCGAGCATACCGATTTCTTCGCCCTTTGCAATTTTTTCGTCAACAGTCTTTGCGGTTTCAAGCGCTGTATCGGGAGTTACATTTACATAAGCGTTAAGGTCGCCGTTTGATTTTTCTATTTCTTCAAGATAGCTTTTAGTAAGCTCCGTACACGAAACCTGCTTGGAAACAAGCATTTCGTGAATTTTTGCAATACTACCCATTTTTACACCTCTTATTCTCTGCCTCTGACAAGGAAATGTGACTCTGCCTGTTCAGGGGCATTTTTCAAAATTTCCTCGCTGTCATATGACTCAACCACAACATCCTCACGAAATACATTTGAAAGGTTGTTTATGTTGTCAAAGCTCTCACCGCTTGTGGGAGCATTATTGATTGTATCGGCAAAATCTATAATTTCCTGCATTGACTGTGTAAGGCTGTCAAGCTCCTCTTCGGGAACGAACAGCTTTGAAAGCAACGCAATGTTTTCAACATCTTCTCTTGTTACCATAAAAACCATCCTTTGTATAAACAGAATCAGGGCAAGTTATAAAAACAACTCGCCCTTTGAGTATATATGAAGTTATCTTAATTTAATGTGAACTTCACGAAGCTGCTGCTCTGTTACCTCTCCCGGTGAACCGAGGAGAAGATCCTGAGCATTTGAGTTCATTGGGAAAGCAATAACCTCTCTGATGTTCTCTTCTTCAGTAATGAGCATAATCATTCTGTCAACGCCCGGAGCCATACCTGCATGTGGCGGAGCACCGTACTGGAATGCGTTGTAGAGAGCAGAGAACTTAGATTTAAGCTCATCTTCGGTATATCCTGCAATCTCAAATGCCTTAATCATAATGTCAAGGTCGTGGTTACGAACAGCACCTGATGAAAGCTCAACACCGTTACATACGATGTCATACTGATAAGCAAGAATATCATCGGGGTTCTTATGAAGCAAGCTGTCCATACCGCCCTGTGGCATGGAGAATGGGTTGTGTGTAAATATTACCTGACCTGTGGTTTCGTCATGCTCATACATTGGGAAGTCAACGATAAAGCACATCTCAAACTTTGACTTATCAATAAGGTCAAGACGGGTAGCAACCTCAGTACGAATCTGACCTGCAAGCTTTGGAGCGTCTTTTTCTGTATCTGCGATAAAGTAAATAACATCGCCTGCGTTAGAATTATTACGCTTAATAAGCTCCTCTCTGTCGCCCTCTTTAAGAAACTTATCAATAGGACCGTCAAAAGTCATATCATCTCTTACCTTAACATAACCGAGACCCTTCATTCCGATAGAAAGTGCAAACTCTTCCATCTTCTTGAACCAGCTCTTTGACTGCTTTGCGGCACCCGGTACATTAATTGAACGAACAGTCTTTTTGAGGAACGGCTTAAAGTCAGTTTCCTCAAACATATCGCTAATCTCCACGATAACAAGCGGGTTACGGAGATCAGGCTTGTCTGTACCGTACTTTAACATACTTTCAGCGTATGGAATACGGACAAACGGAGGTTTTGAAACCTCTTTATCTGTAAACTTAGTGAATGTTTCGTAAAGCACTTCTTCTGCAACTGCAAATACATCTTCCTGAGTAGCAAAAGCCATCTCAAAGTCGAGCTGATAGAACTCACCGGGCGAACGGTCTGCTCTTGCATCCTCATCTCTGAAACATGGTGCAATCTGGAAGTATCTGTCAAAACCAGAAACCATAAGGAGCTGTTTGAAAATCTGCGGAGCCTGCGGAAGAGCATAGAATTTGCCCTTGTGCTTACGGCTCGGAATAAGATAATCTCTTGCTCCTTCCGGTGATGAAGTTGAAAGAATCGGTGTCTGAATTTCATTAAATCCCATCTCGTTCATTTTTGCACGGAGGAATGTTATAATCTGTGAACGGAGCATAATGTTATTATGCACCTTCTGATTACGAAGGTCGAGGAAACGATACTTTAAGCGTACCTCCTCCGAAGTATTGGTAGAAGTGGCAACCTCAAACGGAAGTGCGTTTTTACATTTGCCGAGAACAGTAATGTCATCTGTGTGTACCTCAACATAACCGGTAGCAATCTTAGAGTTGATAGTTTCTTCATCTCTCTTTACTACCTTACCGCTTAATGTTACGGTACATTCTTTGTTAATACCCTTAAGTAACTCGTCATTGTGAACTACTACCTGAAGAACACCGTACTGATCACGAATGTCAAGGAACATTACGCCGCCGTGGTCACGGATATTTTCAACCCAGCCTGCTACACGAACTTCCTGTCCGATATTTTCTTCTCTTAACTCACCGCAAGTTACGGTGCGATACTGATTAGCTTTTATCATATATCTACAGTTCCTTTCACTGATATTGTGCTAAATTGCCTATTCTTTTGTATTATACCACAATTTGCCTAAGCAATCAATATTTTAAATGATTTTTATTTCAAAAATTCTATCTTTTTCAGATAATGCCGCACAAATAATGTGCGGCACCATTTATTCAACACTCTTAAGGCTTTCAACCATATTTACTTTTTTAATCTTAAATCCCATTGCAAAATTCACAATCAAAGCAAATGCAAATGTCAGCAAAGCCGCAAAAACGAATGATGTAGGCAAAATATCTCTGCCAAACATTACATTGTCAACCTCAACGGTCTGAATAATAAATCTTGTAAGGAAAATACCGAGAACAAGTCCCGAAAGAATACCTCCGAGAGTAAGCACGATATTTTCTTTATAAATAACGCTTGAGGTTTCTCTGCTGTAAAATCCGAGCACCTTAAAAGTTGCGATTTCACGCACACGCTCGGCAATGTTGATATTTGTAAGATTATAAAGCACTACAAACGCAAGTGCCGCTGCACAAATAATCATAACAAGCACAACCATATTAAGCGAATTGAGCATATCTTCAATTTCACCCATACCTGATGAAAGATAGGTTACACCCGCTACTTTATCATTCGTCAGCATTTTTTCACCGAACGCAGTCTGTTCGTCAGGATTTTTCAGTACAACCTGTGCCATATTAAACTGCGGTTCTTCTCCGAATTTTTCACTGTAAAGTTTAGGAGAAATAAACACATAATTCTTTATATACTGTTCATAAATTCCGCCTACTGTAAGTTCTGCGGTTTTATCATCAACAGTTACACTTACGGTATCACCGACTTTGACAGACAATTCGTTCGCCATTTTTTCATTTATCATTACGGAATCATCGGTAATATCAAGGTGCTTTTTGTCGCCCCTTGTTCTAAGTTCTGTAACCTCCGAAAATCTCTGCGGATCTTCCATTACCGTAAGATAAGTGCTTTCATCTTTTACAACATTATTTTTCTTTACAACAACTTCCTGCTGACCTGCAAGCATAATTGACGCTACATCGCCCGTATTGTTTATTGCATTTTTCAGATAATCAAGCTGTTCGGCAGTTCCGCCTTCTTTAGGAATAACAACCGCATTATATTTGAATATTTCGCTAAACTGTGTATCGGTAAGCGGAATAAAGCTGTTTTTAAGTCCGAATGCCGCAACTATCAAAGCCGTGCAGCCTGCAATGCCTATGATTGTCATAAACATTCTTGATTTATATCTGAAAATATTTCTTGTAGTCAGCTTTGCGGAAAAATTCATATGTTTCCATATCGGAGTAATTCTCTCAAGCAGTATCCTCTTGCCTGCTTTCGGAGTTTTAGGTCTTAGAATTTTTGCACAGCTCTGGCTTAATTCTCTTACACATACTATTACAGAAACAAGCAATGTACAAAGTACGGCGGCAAGCGTACCGAGTATAATACTCTGTGCATCAGGTACAATGCTGATGTCAGGCATATAATACATAATCTGATATGCATTATAAATAATATACGGCAGTGTATTTATGCCTATTAATACACCTACGGTACAACCGATTACACCTGCAAAAACAGCATAAATCGCAAATTTCATTATTATGCTTAAGTTATTGTAGCCGAGCGCTTTTAATATTCCGATTTCTTTACGCTTTTCCTCTACAAGTCTTGACATTGTGGTTACACAAACCAAAACCGCAACGAGTAAAAAGAACATCGGGAATACTGATGCCACTGCACCGAGTCGCTCAACATTCTGCGCAAAGGTTGAATAACCCGGATTATCCGACCTGTCAAACACATACCACTCGGGATCTGCTATAGCGTCTATTTCTTCCTGTGCGTCGGCAATTTTTTGTTCTGCCTCTTTAAATTTATCATCAGCCTCGGCTTTTGAATCATTGTATTCTTTCCAACCGTCATCAAGCTTTTGTCTGCCGCTTATTTTCTGCTCCTCAAGTTCGGACTTTCCGTTGTCATATTTTTCCTGTGCTGTCGCAAGTTCGGTTTCAGCCTGCGATATTTGGGCTTGTCCCTCTGTTTTTTTACTTTCAAGCTGTGCTTGTCCGTCCGCAATCTGCTGTTCTGCACTCTGAATTTGAGCAAGTGCATAGTCAAGCTGTGCCTGTCCCTCAGCCTTTTGTATTTCAAGCTCTTGTTTTCCGTTGTTCAGCTGTTGTTCTGCCGTATCAAGCTGTTCTTGCGCCATAGCAAGTTTTGTTTCACAATCTGCTAAAACTGCCTGAACCTGTGTAAGCTGTTCCTGCAATACAGCAAGAGCGGTTTCGTCCTCTGTAACCTCAATTTGCGCCTGTAAAGCCTCAATCTGTGATTTGCAAGTTGCTATTGCGGTTTCAAGCTGCGGCTTTTGATTGTTTTCAAATTCACTTTTTGCGGCATTGAATTCATCTTCTTTTTCGGCAAGAGTTTCTTCCGCTATGCTGATTTTTGAATTATATTCTTCAACACCTGCATTATATTCGGCTTTTGCACTGTCAAGTTCCGCCTGCGCAGAAGAAAGTTCGCTTTCACCTGTCGCAATGCCGTTTTCGTATTCTTCTTTAGCGGTTTCAAGCTGACTTTTTCCGTCATCTATCTGCTTTTTGGCTGTGTCAAGTTGCGATTGTGCATCTGAAATCTTATCTGTATATTCTTTTTCCGAATTATCTAAAGTTGTTTTTGCATCATCAAGTTTTGTAAGAGCCTCGGATTTTTCGGTTTCATAATCGTTTTTACTGTCCTCAAGTTCCTGTTTTGCTTTGCCTATAACATCTTTATCAAATGCCTCACAGCGTAAATCGGCGGTATTTTCAAGAACAGTTGTAAAGTTTTCAATGTCTTTTTCGTACTCGTCATCAAAGGCTGAACCGTCGCCGTCAGAAAAAACGGTTTTCACATACATTTCCGTATATCTTTCGGTTACAAAATCATCCTGATAAATATACATAAATGCTGCAATATTGCCGTTGCCGATTGTAGTTGAGCCACGCTGATACGAAATATACATAGGTGATTCCACTTTACCGACGACGGTATATTCAAGCGTATCTACCATATCAAGTGCATTGGATTCTCCGCTTTCACTTCCAAATACAACCTTGTCGCCGATTTTATAATCACTGCTGCCGACACTGCCGTATTCAACAAGGATTTCACCCTTTTTCTCGGGTAGTCTTCCCTCTTTTATGTTTAATGTATTAAGAGCTTTATTATTGTTATAACTTTTAGGTGCAGCGGTTACTCTTATAACCTTGCCGTTACCGCCGTTTCCGTTTGATTTTAAAACAAGGTCGGCAAAATACGATGGCATAACATCGGTTACATTGTCAAGATTTTCAACCGCTTTTACATCATCTTTATCAAATCCGACAGTAGATACAAGCCTGTAATCCATAAGATTGGATTGAGAATAATACTCGTCTGCCATATTGTACATTGACGGAACCGTAGCTTTGATTCCGGCAAAAAATCCAACACCGAGTGCAATAATCGCAAGTATAGAAATAAACCTTGCTTTAGAATTTGCAATTTCTCTGAAAGTATTTTTTAACAGGGTTTTAGTCAATGTCCTCTCCCCTTTCGCAGAAAATATGAATTACCATTCGATTTCTTCAACATTTTTAGGTTCATCATTGTGAACATCCATAATTACCCTGCCGCTTCTCATCTTTATAATATGATCTGCCATTGGGGTAATTGCTGAATTGTGGGTTATGAGAACTACCGTCATATTTTCTTTTCGGCAGGTTTCCTGCAAAAGTTTTAAAATCTGTCTGCCGGTGTTATAGTCAAGAGCACCCGTCGGCTCATCGCAAAGTAAAAGTTTAGGTCGCTTGGCAAGTGCTCTTGCAATAGAAACTCTCTGCTGTTCACCGCCCGAAAGTTGAGCGGGAAAGTTTGCACTGCGCTGTGAAAGTCCGACACTTTCAAGCGCCTCTGTACTGTCCATCGGATTTTTACTTATCTGCGTTGCAAGCTCTACATTTTCTTTTGCGGTAAGGTTAGGCACAAGGTTATAAAACTGAAATACAAAACCAATGTCAAACCGTCTGTATTCAATAAGCTGTTTGTCTTTCAGCTTGCTTATATCTCTGCCGCCGACAATAATACTGCCTTTTGTACAGGTATCCATTCCGCCGAGAATATTAAGTACGGTTGTCTTGCCTGCACCCGATGCACCGACTACCACGCAAAACTCGCCCTGCTCTATATTAAAAGAAACACCCTCGACAGCGTTAATAGTCACTTCGCCCATTTTATATATTTTGTAAACATCTTTAAATTCAACAAGGCTCATAATATCCTCCCGTAACGGTAAATTTTCTTTGCTTTTTAAAGCGCTGAATATACAGAATAAACCTGCTTATAATACAATATTATAGCACTTTTTACACCTCTTATCAATATACAAATACAGTGTTGATGTCGAAAAAACCACAATATGACAAAACCGACCAAATTAATTGGCAATTGGCTTGACGAGGGTAAAAAATTATGCTAAAATACTAACGAACATAGGTTATTGCAGTGTAGATTGTTTGGTAATTGCAACTCACCGCAAACTCTGATACTATGTAATTTAAGAAACAGAAAGGTTGATACTGAAATGGCAAAGATTGATTTAACTAAGTATGGTATTACCGGTACTACTGAAATTATCCACAATCCTTCCTATGACGAACTCTTTAACGAGGAAACAAAGGCTGATTTGGAAGGCTATGAGGTTGGACAGGAAACTGAGCTTGGCGCAGTTAATGTTATGACCGGTATTTACACAGGCCGTTCACCTAAAGATAAGTTCATCGTTATGGACGAGAATTCAAAGGACACTGTATGGTGGACTTCTGATGAATACAAGAACGACAACCACCCAGCTACAGAAGAAGCTTGGGCAGCTGTTAAAGATATCGCAATCAAAGAGCTCTCTAACAAGAGACTTTTCGTTGTAGATGCATTCTGCGGTGCAAACAAAGATACTCGTATGGCAATCCGTTTTATCGTTGAAGTAGCTTGGCAGGCACATTTCGTAACAAATATGTTCATTCAGCCAACAGAGGAAGAACTTGAGAACTTCGAGCCAGATTTCGTTGTTTACAATGCTTCCAAAGCTAAAGTTGAGAACTACAAAGAGCTCGGACTCAACTCTGAGACAGCTGTACTTTTCAACATCACAAGCAAAGAGCAGGTTATCGTTAATACATGGTACGGCGGAGAGATGAAGAAAGGTATGTTCTCTATGATGAACTACTTCCTTCCACTTAAGGGAATCGCTTCCATGCACTGCTCAGCTAACACAGACCTCAACGGAGAGAACACAGCAATCTTCTTCGGTCTTTCAGGAACAGGTAAGACAACACTTTCTACAGATCCTAAGAGACTCCTCATCGGTGATGACGAGCACGGCTGGGATGACAACGGCGTATTCAACTTTGAAGGTGGATGCTACGCTAAGGTTATCAACCTGGACAAGGATTCCGAGCCCGACATCTACAACGCAATCAAGAGAGATGCTCTGCTTGAGAACGTAACCGTTGATGCTGACGGCAAGATTGATTTCAACGATAAGAGCGTTACCGAGAATACTCGTGTATCTTATCCTATCAACCATATTAAGAATATCGTACGTCCTATTTCTTCTGCACCTGCAGCTAAGAACGTAATCTTCCTGTCTGCTGATGCATTCGGCGTACTGCCTCCCGTATCTATTCTGACTCCCGAGCAGACTCAGTACTACTTCCTGTCCGGTTTCACAGCTAAGTTAGCTGGTACCGAGCGTGGTATTACCGAGCCTACCCCTACCTTCTCTGCTTGCTTCGGCCAGGCATTCCTGGAGCTGCATCCTACCAAGTATGCAGAAGAGCTGGTTAAGAAGATGGAGAAGAACGGTGCTAAGGCATACCTTGTAAATACCGGATGGAACGGAACCGGCAAGCGTATCTCCATTAAGGATACCCGTGGTATCATCGATGCTATTCTGGATGGTGCGATCAAGACCGCTCCTACCAAGAAGATCCCTTACTTCGATTTCGAAGTTCCTACCGAGCTGACTGGTGTTGACACCGGTATTCTGGATCCCAGAGATACCTACGCTGATCCTTCCCAGTGGGAAGAGAAGGCAAAGGATCTGGCTCAGAGATTCATCAAGAACTTCGCTAAATACGAAGGAAATGATGCTGGTAAGGCTCTGGTTGCTGCTGGTCCTCAGCTGTAATCTTACTTTACAGACAAATGCAAATATGGAAGGCTGTCTCTTCGGAGACAGCCTCAGACTGTAGACAAAACGCTTTTGGTCAGCACTCCAGAAGCGTTTTTCTTGTTTT
>OHOA01000768.1_pt1 | contig 11179 bp, 6 predicted proteins | sample 1569681 | NCBI WGS metagenome assembly OHOA01 (sample SAMEA3879609, study PRJEB24766) | human gut metagenome | biome: human-associated habitat; feature: feces | place: USA | collected 1985/1987 | reverse complement strand
GTATCTACCAGCAGCACGTTCACGTCCTCGCCCATGGCGAACACATGATCCAGACCGCCGTAGCCGATGTCGTAGGCCCAGCCGTCGCCGCCGTACATCCACATGGTCTTCTTGGACATATCCTTGCGGCGCTTGAGGATCTCGGCCACCACAGCCTGCTCCGCGGCACTGAACTTGGTGCTCTCCAGCACGGCCAGCAGCTCGTCGGTAGCCACGGAGGAGGCATCCAGGTCGTCATAGGTCTCCAGCCACTTGGCGATGGCGGCCTTCACGGCGGCATCCTGGGTCATGCCGTCCAGCTGCTTAACGAACTCCGTCACGGCAGCACGCAGCTGCTTCACAGCCAGGCACATACCATAGGAGAACTCGGCGTTGTTTTCAAACAGGGAGTTGGACCATGCCACGCCCTTGCCTTCCTTATTCTTGCAGTAAGGCACGCAGGGCATGGCGGCGCCCCAGGCCTGGGTGCAGCCGGTGGCGTTGGCCAGGTACATCTTGTCGCCATAGAGCTGGGTCAGGAGCTTGATGTAGGGCGTCTCGCCGCAGCCGGCGCAGGCCCCGTTGAACTCCACCAGGGGCTGGCGCAGCTGGCTGCCCTTGAGTGTGAACTTGTCGATGCGGTCGTTCTTTTCAGACAGAGTCTGCAGATACTTCCAGCCTGTCTGATCCAGGGAAACCTCGTGGGTGGGAACCATCTTCAATGCCTTGCCGCTCTTGGGGCAGGAGGAAACGCAGCTGCCGCAGCTGGTGCAATCCAAGGTGGATACACCCATGGTGTACTTGAGACCGTCCATCTTGGGACCCTTGGCGTCCACCAGATTCATCCCTGCGGGAGCATTAGCAGCTTCCTTCTCATCCAGCAGATAGGGGCGGATTACCGCATGGGGGCACACAAAGGAGCACATGTTGCACTGGATGCACTCGCTGGAATCCCACACCGGCAGGTGCGTGGCGATGCCGCGCTTTTCATACTGGGAGGTGCCCAAGGGCATGGTGCCATCCTCCATGCCCTTAAAGGCGGAAACCGGCAGCAGGTCGCCCTTCTGGGCGTTAATGGGCACCAGGATGTTCTTGATAATGTCGGGCACATCGGCGGGAGCCGGCTGGATAGCAGCGCCGGAGAGATTCTTCCAGCTCTCCTTCACCTGCACCTGCTTCACGGCGTTGATGCCGGCGTCCACGGCGGCGATGTTCATGTTCACAATCTTCTCGCCCTTGAGTCCGTAGGTCTTTTTCACGGCATCCTTCATGTGCTCCACGGCGTCCTCCACGGGGATAACATTGGCCAGCTTGAAGAAGGCTGCCTGCAGCACCATGTTGGAGCGGTTGCCCAGGCCCAGAGATTGGGACTCCTTGTTGGCATCGATGATATAGAATTTTATGTCGTTCTCGGCAATGTACTTCAGGATGTCACCGGGCATCTTCTGCTCCAGCTCATCCTCGCTCCACTCGCAGTTGAGCAGGAAGCTGCCATGGGGCTTCAGCTCGGAGATGATGTCGTACTTGGTCAGATACGTTTGGTTGTGGCAGGCTATGAAATCTGCGTGGCTCACATAATAGGTAGAGCTGATGGGCTTCTTGCCGAAGCGCAGGTGGCTCTTGGTGATGCCGAAGGACTTCTTGGTGTCATACTCAAAATACGCCTGGCAGTACATATCAGTGGTCTCGCCGATGATCTTGATGGAGTTCTTATTGGCACCCACGGTACCGTCAGAGCCCAGGCCCCAGAACTTGCAGGAAATGGTGCCCTCCGGCTCGCAGCTCAGTGCCGGGCCCAGGGGCAGGGACAGGTTGGTCACATCGTCCACAATGCCAATGGTGAAGTGGTTCTTGGGCTCATCCAGCAGGAGATTGTCATACACGGCTTTAATCTGAGCAGGAGTAGTGTCCTTGCTGGACAGGCCGTAGCGGCCGGCAAATATCTCGGGCCGGTTCTTGTCATTGATATAGGCAGCGCAGATATCCTCGTACAGGGGCTCGCCGATGGAGCCGATCTCCTTCACGCGGTCCAGGACAGCCACCTTTTTCACGGTCTTAGGCATAGCCGCCAGCAGATGCTTTTTAGAGAACGGGCGGAACAGATGCACCTGCAGGAAGCCCACCTTCTCACCCCGGTCGTTCAGATACTTCACGGTCTCCTGCACGCAGCCGGCCACAGAGCCCATAGCAACGATGACGCGCTCGGCATCAGGGGCGCCATAGTAATTAAAGAGGTGATACTCCCGGCCTGTCAGCTTGGAGATCTGGGCCATGTAGTCCTCCACGATGTCGGGCAGCTTGTTATAGTCGCTGTTGTTAGCCTCGCGGAGCTGGAAGTAAATGTCGGGGTTATCCACCAGGGAGCGCATCCGGGGATCCTCGGGGTTCAAGGCGTTGGCGCGGAACCGGGCCAGGGCGTCATAGTCCACCAGCTTGGCAAAATCAGCATATTCCAGGGCCTCCACCTTCTGAATCTCGTGGCTGGTGCGGAAGCCGTCAAAGAAATGCAGGAAGGGGATCCGGGCCTTGATAGCGGACAGGTGCGCCACGCCGGCCAGGTCCATGATCTCCTGCACGCTGCCTGAGTTCAGCATGGCAAATCCAGTCTGGCGGCAGTTCATCACGTCAGAATGATCGCCGAAAATGGAGAATGCGTGGGTGCCCACGGTACGGGATGCCACATGCAGCACACCGGGCAGACGCTCACCGGAGATGCGGTGCATGGTGGGGATCATCAGCATCAGGCCCTGGGAGGCGGTGAAGCTGGTGGCCAGTGCGCCGGCCTCCAATGCACCGTGGCAAGCGCCGCATGCGCCGGCCTCAGATTGCATTTCCACCAGGCGGACAGGCTGATTGAAGATATTCTTTCTTCCCTTTGCGGACCATTCATCCGTATGCTCCGCCATAGGCGAAGATGGCGTAATGGGGTAAATTGCTGCGACTTCAGAGAACGCATACGCCACATAGGCCGCCGCTTCGTTACCATCGCAGATCTTCATGATCTTACTCATTATACTTCCTCCTCTTGGGCTTTTTAGGGTGCAGACCCGGCCAGCCCTTTGTCCGAATCTGTTTCGTAACAATACAATTTATATTGTAGCACTTTCTTTTCTCACGTCAATGTGAAGCAATAAAATTTGGAACTATTCCCAACATCCAAGCCCATTTTTGTATAAAAAAGCAACAAAATTACCGTGCCGAAATGGCACGGTAATTTTGTATTATAACAAATTATAATAGTGCTAAAAATTCCTCCTCACTTAACACGGGAATGTTCAGCTCCTGGGCCTTTTTCAGCTTGGAACCGGCATTTTCCCCGGCCACCACATAGGTGGTTTTCTTGGAAACGGAGGCGGATGCCTTGCCTCCTCGCTGCTCGATCATCTCCCCGGCTTCCTCCCGGGTAAAGTGGGACAGGGCCCCGGTGAGTACAAAGGTCATCCCAGCAAAGCGTCGGTCCACCAGCTTTTGCCGGCTCTCCATGTTCACACCGGCCGCCTTCAGCCGCTCCAGCAGATCCACCGCCTGATCGCTGCTCATCCAGCGGATGATATAATCCGCTGTCACCGCGCCCACGTCATCGATCTGCGTCAGCTCCTCCGCCGCAGCCCGGCGTAATGCCTCCATGCTGCCAAAGTGCGCCGCCAAAATCTTGGCGGCCTTAGCCCCTACCTGTCGGATGCCTAGGGCAAAGATCAGCCGCCATAGGTCGTTTTCCTTAGATTTGGCAATGGCGTCCACGGCGTTTTGTGCCGATTTTGTGCCCATACGCTCCAGGTCGGCCAGCTGCTCTGCCCGCAGATCATACAGATCCGCCGGATTGGATACCAGCCCGCTCTCAATAAGCTGCCGCATCACCGCCGGGCCGACGCCATCGATATCCATGGCATCCCGAGAGGCAAAGTGGATCAGGTTGCGCAGCAGCTGGGCCGGGCATTCAGCGCCTGTGCAGCGGATAGCCGCTCCGTCCGGATCACGCTCCACCGGCGCGCCGCACACCGGGCACGTTTCGGGCAAATGATATGCTGTGGTACCCTCGGGCCGTTTCTCTCTGACCACTGACACGATCTCCGGGATGATTTCCCCCGCCTTCTGCACCACCACCGTGTCACCGATGCGGATGTCCTTTTCCGTGATGTAATCCTGGTTGTGCAGGGTGGCGTTGGTCACGGTGGTACCTGCCAGGCGCACCGGCTCCAGCACGGCCTTAGGCGTCAGCACCCCTGTGCGTCCCACCTGCACCACAATGTCCATCACCTTGGATTCCTTCTTCTCCGGCGGATATTTATACGCCACCGCCCACTTTGGGCATTTGGCCGTACTTCCCAATATTTCGCGGTCTGACAAGTTATTAAGCTTTACAACCGCTCCGTCAATATCAAAGGGAAACTCCATCCTTGTGTCCCCCAGCTTTTCGATCTGACGCAGGATCTCCTCCGCGTCGGAAAGCGTCGCATGGGGGATCACCGGAAACCCTTGGGCAGCAAGATAGTCTATGGCCTCGGCGTGGGTTGTAAAGTGTCGTCCCTCCGCCAGCTGTAGGTTGAATACCGCAATATCAAGCCTCCGCCGGGCACAGATTCTGGGATCCTTTTGCCGCAGGGAGCCCGCCGCCGCATTCCGCGGATTGGCCATCAAGGGCTTTCCCTCCAGCTCCAGCTGCTCGTTGATCTCCTCAAAAACCGACCGGGCCATATACACCTCGCCCCGGACGATGAGCCGCGCAGGCGCGTTCTCCAAATGCAGCGGAATGGAGCGCACGGTCTTGAGATTTTCCGTCACATCCTCGCCGATGAGCCCGTCGCCTCTCGTCGCACCGCGGACAAACTCGCCGTTTACATACTCGAGTGCCACCGAGAGCCCATCGATTTTTGGCTCAACACTGTACGCAGCCTCCGGCTCGTCTTTTCGGAGGCGCTCGTCAAACTCCCGCAGCTCGTCATAGGAAAACACGTCCTGCAGGCTCTCGAGCGGCACCTCGTGACGGACCTTCACAAACTGAGAAAGCGCCGCGCCGCCGACGCGCCTCGTCGGGCTGTTGGGCAGCGCATATTCCGGGTACTGCGCCTCAAGCTCCTCGAGTCTGCGGAGCTTGTGGTCATAGTCATAGTCCGACATCTCCGGCGCGTCCTTCACATAGTATAAAAAGCCTGCGTGTTCCAGCTCTTTGGTGAGCTGCTGTATCTCTTTTTGCGGTTCCATAAATAACCTCTGTTTCTCCTGTCAACGGATGCTATCCCAGATAAAGATAGCTCTCGGGCACATCGCCGAGAAGAATGGTCTGCGCCGCCAGCACGTCGCTTGTCACGTCCGTATCCGAAATGCCCACGGGCGTCAGAAAGGACAGGCTGATGGTAAAGGTAATGCGAATCTGCTGCACGCTCTGGTTGATGCCGACAGACTCGATGCTGCTGTAAAAATCGGCGTTCGTGCTGTTGAGGGCAAGCACGCGCACGGGAATGGAAAAACCCCGTCCGGCAAAAAACGTCGGAAACAGCAGGCTTCCCACGGGCACGGACAGCGCCTCGTCGTCCATGTTCGAGATTTCCTCGTCCAGAAACGCCAGCACCTCCGATTTGAGCTTTGCCACCTGCTGCATGTCGGTGGTAAGCGCCGCAATCCTGCCGGTCTCGTCCTTTTCAAGCCCGATGATACGGCTGTAGTCGACGCTTCCGGTTTGCAGCTGGCGCGCGACGGCGCGGAAAATGGCGTCGGACGCCGCGTTCACAACCTGGTTTTCCGCAATTCTGCGGAGCGTCGGCGCAATGCGCAGCTGCAGCAGCACAACGCTTCCGATCATTAGAAGCAGCAAGCCTACAAGCGCCAGACGGCGCCTGCGCCGTTTTAGCCGGTTCATTGCCACCACCTCCGGCTAACAGCCTATGCCGGCAGGCGGCGCAATATGCTGGGGAGATTCTGATTGGGTCAGTCGCCCGCTAAAGCTTTGTCATGTGCTGACTCGCAGTATTTGCCATCAGCTTCTTGGTGCCGACGCCATCGAACGCGATTTCCAGCAGCGCGTCGCCGCCCATCGGAATAACGCTCAGCACCATGCCGCGCCCGAACGCCTTGTGCTGCACCATCTCGCCCTTGGAAAACTGCACCGCTGGCGCTTTTTTCTTTGTCTCCGGCACCACGGAAGAATAGCTTCTTCTCGGCGCGCTCTGCCCTGCCGGGCGCGGGGAAAACGATTCGTAGTCTCCGTAGATGGAAACCCTGCCGAAGCTGCCGTAGTCGCGCGGCTGATCGTATTTTGGCTTCGGCTGCTCGGTCCGATTGACGCACTCGGGCGGAAGCTCGTCGACAAAGCGCGAGGCGATGTTCGTCGTCGTTCTGCCGTAGAGCATGCGGGTTCTTGCATAGCAGATGGTAAGTGACTGCTTCGCGCGCGTGATAGCGACGTAGCAGAGCCGTCGCTCTTCTTCCATCTCCTCGGGGTCGCCAAGACTTCTCGTGCCGGGGAACAATCCTTCTTCGAGTCCCACCAGGAACACATGCGGAAATTCCAATCCCTTCGCCGCATGCATCGTCATCATGACGACTGCGTCCGCCTCCGCGTCATACTGCTCGATGTCTGTATAGAGCGCAATTTCCTCCAGGAAACCGGCAAGCGTCGGCAGGTCCGTGTTTTCGCAGTAGCTGACGATGCTGGATTTGAGCTCTCGCACGTTCTCAAGCCGGGCACGCGACTCCACATCGTCCTTGCTCTCGAGCATCGTGACATAGCCGGTGCGGATCAAAAGCTCCTCATAAAAGTCCGGCAGGCTGAGCGTCTTTAAAAGCTCCGCGCAGTCCTCGATCAGAACCGTGAACGCCATCAGCTTCGCCGCCGCCTTTTCCAGACTCGGATAGCTGTAGGGGTCTGAGATGACGCTGTAGAGCGGCAAGCCTGCCGCCTGCGCCTGCCGCGAGGCCATCTCGATGGTCTTCGCACCGATGCCACGGGGTGGATTGTTGATGATGCGAAGCAGGCGCAGATCGTCCGCGCGGTTGTTGATCACGCACAGGTACGCCAGCATGTCCTTGACTTCGGCGCGGTCAAAAAAGCGCGTGCCGCCGATGATCCGATACGGAATGCTATTGCGCTTGAAGGCATATTCGAGTGCGTTCGACTGTGCGTTCGTGCGATACAGAATTGCGAAATCCTTGAAATTCTTTCCCTTGGAGATCGAGAAAATCCGCCCCGCGACGTAGTCTGCCTCGTCCGATTCGTTGAGCGCCTCATAGACCGTAATCTTATCACCCGAGGCGTTCTTCGTCCAGAGTTTTTTGCCCTTGCGCCCCTGATTGTGGGAGATCACCGCGTTTGCCGCGTCTAGAATGGATTTGGTCGAGCGGTAGTTCTGCTCGAGCCGGATCACCTTTGCGCCATGGTACTGCTTTTCAAACGAGAGAATGTTCTCAATCGTCGCGCCGCGGAACTTGTAGATCGACTGATCGTCGTCGCCCACGACGCAGATGTTTTCATAGCCCCCAGCCAGAAGCGACGATAGCCGGTACTGCAGCTCGTTCGTGTCCTGATACTCGTCGATGAGAACGTAGCGGAACTTGCGCTGATAATAGGTCCGCACATCCTCAAACGCCTCTAAAAGCTCCACGGTCTTGAGAATGATATCGTCAAAGTCCAAAGCGTTCGCTTCGTGAAGACGCTTCTGATAGCCCTCGTAAATCTCGGCGATTTTCTCCATGCGGTAGTCTCCCGCGCGGTCGGCAACTTTCGAGAATTCGTCCGGGTGCTGCGCCTTGTCCTTCGCCTTGCTGATGACGGACAAGCACAGCCTCGGCGGAAACACCTTCTCGTCCATGTTGAGGTCCTTCAGAACGTCCTTGATCACGCGCTCAGAGTCGGAGGTATCATAGATCGTAAAGCTTGAAGAGTAACCCTCGAACCGGTCAATATCGCGCCGGAGAATCCGGCAGCAGGCGGCGTGGAACGTCATTGCCCAGACGTCCATCGCCTGCTCGCCGAGCAGCTTCCCCAGCCGGTCTTTGAGTTCGTTTGCCGCCTTGTTGGTAAACGTGATGGCAAGAATCGACCACGGTGCTGCCGGATGCAGCGCGGAAAGCGCCTCGGCTCTCGGCTGGTTTTCCGGGAGCGGGTTCTGAAGATACTGCTCCAGAAATTCCACGTCGTCTTCCGTGATGTAATCGGGAATTTCGTTGGAATCCGCGCCCTCGCCGAAGGCAATGAGGTTTGCAATGCGCTGAATCAGTACCGTCGTCTTGCCGCTTCCTGCGCCGGCAAGTAAAAGCAGCGGTCCTTCGGTCGTCATGACCGCCTTCTGCTGCATATCGTTTAAGTGCGAAAACCGCCGGGCAATCACCGCACGGCGCGCCGCCAGAAATCGCGTTTCAAAATCAGTTGTCATAGCTTCACCTGTATTTCATAGTAAAGCTATTTTAATATAATTCTGTCGATTTGTCACCTAAAAAAACGTCCGCAGCCGTTCGAGCGCCTTTTTTTCAATCCGGCTGACCTGTACCTGCGACACGCCGATGATGGACGCGACCTTCTGCTGCGTGAGCCCGTGAAAATACCGCAGAGAAATGACCATCTGCTCGCGCGCGGAAAGATTCGAAACCGCTTGTTTGAGCGCCATGCGCTCTAAAATGCCGTCCTCCATCTCGGGTCCTGCCAGCACATCCTCAAGCGTGATGCCTTCTTCTCCCGTCTGGCGCTGGATGGATTCTGCGCTGCTGGTCGCCGTCTCGGCGCTTGCGATTTCTTCAACGCTCAGGTCCAGAGACTGCGACAGCTCTGAGAGCGTCGGTTCTCTTCCCAGCTCCCCCGTGAGCCGCTGGCGCTCTTTTTTGATGACAGCGGCGCGCTCTTTAACGCTTCGGCTGACCTTGACTGCGCCGTCGTCGCGCAGAAACCTTCGGATTTCGCCTGCGATTTTCGGCACGGCGTAGGTGGAAAACTGCGTCCCAAAGGCCGTATCATAGCCCTCCACGGCTTTTAAAAAGCCCAGGCAGCCCAGCTGATACAGGTCGTCCGGATCGACGCCCCGCCCAAAATACCGCCGGGCAATGGACCAGATCAGCCCCGCGTTTTCCAGCACCAGCTGCTCCGACGCCGCCTTGTCTCCCTGCTGCGCGCGGACAATCAGCGCCTGTGTCCGGTCCATCACGCCTTTTCGCCCCGGCGGACAATTTTACGCTTCATATGTACCGTCGTGCCCTTTCCGGGCGTCGAGGTGACGCGAAGCTCGGTCATGAAGCTCTCCATGATCGTAAAGCCCATGCCGCTTCGATCGTCGCCGCCGGTGGAGTACATCGGCGTTCTTGCCTGCGCCACGTCGGCAATGCCGCAGCCCCGGTCCTTGACGATGATATCGAGGATGCTTCCCGGCAGAATCCGGCACTTGAGCGAAATTGTACCGATCGTGTCGCGGTAGGCGTGGACGATGCAGTTGGTCACTGCCTCGGAGACCGCAGTCTTGATATCGCCGAGCTCATCGAGATTCGGGTCGAGCTGCGCGGCAAATGCTGCCACTGCCGCGCGCGCAAAGCCCTCGTTTCTGGACTGACTGGGAAACGTCAGTTCCATCTGATTTTCACACTTCATGTGCCATACTCCTTTCTTCAATCACCACAATGCGCTCCATTCCGGACGCCTTCAATACCTTCATCGGCTGCGGCGGTACGTTTTCCACCCGCACCACGCCCCGCAGCTCGCGCATGCGCCGGATGGCGTGAATGACAATCGCGATGCCGCTCGAGTCCATGAACGTTACGTCTCGGAAATCCAGCACGCAGACCATCGGCAGATAGATGTCGATCTTGTTGCCGATGATGCGCATGGTGTCCTTGGCGCTGTGGTGGTCGATCTCGCCCTTGAGGGCGATGGTAAGCCGTTTATCCTGCAAAAAGCTTGTCATATTCATTTGCATCACTCCAGATAGAAAAAATGGACACGCACGGAATTTCCATGCGTGTCCATTATACAATTTTTTCCTTGCGTCTTCGGTCGAACGAAGGAAGCGCTTACTTTTTCAGCCGCTTTTCGCTCTCGATGAGCTGCGCCAGCAGCGCCTGGTTCTTTGCCAGCTTCTCCTTCTGATCGCTCACGACCTTCTCGGGCGCTCTCGAGACGAACGCCTCGTTGGAGAGCTTGCTCTCGAACATGGCAATCTGCTTGAGGCAGTTTTCCTTTTCCTTCGCGATTCTGGCAAGCTCCTTTTCAAAGTCGACCAGCTCCGCAAGCGGCATGAACAGACGCGCCGCGTGCGTAGTCACTTCCACGAGTCCGTCGTCGCCGGACGCTGCGTCGGCAGCCTCCATGCCGCAGACCTTCACGTCCTCGGCGCCTGCCAGCCGCAGGAAGAACGCCTTGCCTGCCGCAAAGACTTCGGGCTGGGCAGCTGCAATCGTGAGATTGACCTTTTTGCTCATGGGCACGTTCATCTCGGCGCGGCGCGCGCGCAGGGCGGTAATTGCCTCGATGATCTGCTGCATGCTCGATTCCTCTGCGCCGAACGCAAACTCCTCGCGGTAGGTGGGCCATTCGGCGGAAATCAGGAACTTGCCCTCGTGCGGAATTGCCTGCCAGATTTCCTCGGTGATGAACGGCATGAACGGATGCAGCAGACGCAGCACCTGGTCGAGTACGTACACCAGAACCTTCTGCGCGGCAAGCTTGCTGGTTTCGTTTTCGCTGTAGAGCCGGGTCTTCGTCAGCTCGATATACCAGTCGCAGTAGGTGTCCCAGATGAAGTCGTAGATCTTCTGGGCGGCCACCCCCAGCTCGTAGTGGTCCATGTTCTCGGTGACCTCGCGGATGACGGTGTTGAGCTTGGAGAGAATCCACTTGTCCTCCAGCTCCAGCTTCTGGGGCAGCTGGCACTTGTCGATGGTCAGGTTCATCATCAGGAAGCGGCTGGCGTTCCAGATCTTGTTGGCAAAGTTGCGCATGGCCTCGCACCGCTCGGTGTAGAAGCGCATGTCGTTGCCGGGGCTGTTGCCGGTGATGATGTTGAAGCGCAGGGCGTCCGCGCCGAAGCGGTCTATCATCTCGATGGGGTCCACGCCGTTGCCCGCGGACTTCGACATCTTCTTGCCCTGCGGGTCGCGGATGAGGCCGTGGATGAGCACGGTGTGGAAGGGGATCTGGTGCATCTGCTCGCAGGCGGAGAAGATCATGCGGGCGACCCAGAAGAAGATGATGTCGTAGCCCGTGACCAGCACGTCCGTGGGGTAG
>OHOA01000766.1_pt1 | contig 11207 bp, 10 predicted proteins | sample 1569681 | NCBI WGS metagenome assembly OHOA01 (sample SAMEA3879609, study PRJEB24766) | human gut metagenome | biome: human-associated habitat; feature: feces | place: USA | collected 1985/1987 | reverse complement strand
GTGAGTTGCATGGCAGAGGTACGCTTTCTTTTGTGCAGGCTCTTTAGGCTTTGCCCGCATGGTAGCACCGGATTGTTGCGGAGTTGTTGCAAGGGGGGTGTATTGACTCTGCTCTGAGACGCTTTAGTTTTACCTTGCCCTGCCAGAGTCGGCTTGGCAGCGGGTAGATTTTACGCGGAGAGGTGAGTTCTACCATTACGACACATTAGAACCATCTTCAATAAAAGAGACTTTCCGCAATTCTGCTACATCAGAATTTAAATATCCCTCTTTACTTATAATAGAATATTCAAATCCATAGTGCTCTACATTATTGGTTTGACTATCCGTGATGAGAAGCAGATCGGTTGCACTTTGTCCAAGCATAATGGGAATTGTACGGTCTTCCGCAATTTCCTGCTTGATGTTTAGTTCTTTTACCTCTTTTGTCTGTGTATTGATTGCGTAACAGCTCTCGATTGCAACCGGATACTCCACATTTGGATGTTGCTCATAGTGTCGAATTGACATTAAAAGCCATTCATCAAATTTTCCGTCTATATAGGCACTGTTTCCATCTGTGGAAATAAAATCGGCAACCTCATCAATATTACTGTCTTGTACACTGATTCGTATCAGCTTTTTGGTGTCTACATCGTAAAAATATAGCCCATCGGCCATTAACAGCTGTTGAATGTTTCCTGTATATTCGTAAAAAGATTCGCAGCAGTTTCCGCCAATCGGGATTTTTTCCCATTGGTGGAAAGTTGAACGAGCAATCTCATCGGAAATTTCGCTCCATTCCTTACCGGGAAAATCGCTTTCAGTTTTGGTTTGTTGAGAAGAATGTAAAACTGCATATCCGGTTTCTGTAACCCCTAAAAATTCCGGCTGTATTCCGTCTGTTGTATCTTCCACATACAAATCCACGCGCTCGCCCGTATTTAAGTCGATCATACATAAAGTAAAAGTGGATTCCAACGTGTCCGGCAACTGCTCAAGTGTTGTCAGTGAGCAGATAAGGGATTCTCCGTTGGTACAAAACACATCGCCAAGACGTTCCCCATTGTTAAATGTAATAAGTGTTTTACGGTTGCTTCCATCCAGAGATGCGGCATCAATTCGAGAAAGTGACTGCTTTCCCTCTTCTCCGCCATAGGTGCGATGGATAAGTAAAAGATGATCACTTGAAATGAGGGGAAATACGCCAGCATTCTCCGCAGATATCCAAGAAGTACATCCTTCATTGTCATGAGCGCAACCAGGTGCATTACATAAATATATTTCTTTTTGCGATGAATAGTCAATGTAAGTGACATTGGCGGACCCGTCGTCTCTAGCACGTGTTTCATAATAGCCGCTCTCTCCGCCACAACCCAAAACAGAATAGTAGGGGCGCGTAAGATTTTTAAATCCTGTCGCGGTAGGCTCGGTATTTTTGTTATCTGCTTCTACGTTGGAATCCGAGGAAGTCGCACTACTGTTGGAGTATGTACTCGGTGACGGCCTACCTGTACAGGCAGTTAAAATGCACAGGACGATTCCCATGGAAAGTGTTTTGATGAATACTTCTTTCATAAGAAATCAGCCAATCCTTTCTGAAAGAAACTTGTGTCGGGTTTGTTGCGGGGCGGATATGTTCAGCATCTGCGCGCCGATGCTTGAGCCTTAGATGTGGATGGCGGTTCTTTGGAACAACTTCATTATACCAAAAAGTTTTCACATTCGCCACGTTTCGGCAGTATTTCAAGAGTTCCATGTAGCAAAAGACGAGTTTTGCCCAAAAATTGTGAATACGCTTCAAATCAGCTACGTCAGCAGACCCAAGCCGAATCTCATGCCGCGGTAAGCAAAATTCACATCGTACCGTACCTACGCGGCCAGTCACCGCCGGCTGCTTTTCAAATTCATCGGTCATGTGACGGTAACAGCCACGCGCACGACCTCGTCAGGTACGCTGCGGAACGCGATGGCGTGCGCTGGGCGGGCAGCAGATAAGTTTTGCGCAGATTGTTCAGTTCCAGTTGCATGGCAGAGGTACGCTTTCTTTGTTCCAAAAGGTTGAGATAAGAATGATCGAACCATCCAGTGCGTGTTATGGTTTCCTGCTATATACATAATCATCGAGGAGTATGTAGTTCGGAATATTGTTCCAATAATCGCTTTTTGCAATCAGGCGAAGGTTTGGCAAAAGCATTGTAGTGGTAATTTCGCGTCCATCCGGAGCGTAGTCTGGCACCTCATATTCCATCAGGCCATACCTAACAAGAAAATATTCCGATCCTTCTGCTAAAATCAAAACACTTTTCTCATCATCCGATGTCAGAGTCAGCTTTTGGAGTGACTTGCTGATTGGATCAAATGCACACGAAACGGCTTGACCGTCTGAATCCTGCACGGCAGTGACCAACAAGTGCCCATCGAAAGAATCTGCACTTAATGAAAGCCGGTCGTATGGCACCTTGTCGTCGAAACAAATTGGATCGGAGAACAAGCATTCCGGCGTATCGCTTTCCAAATCCCAGCAATAAAGGCCGTTTGTTTCCTTGTCCCAGTAGTACATATTCCCGTTCATAAACATCTCGCTTCGCTCATCCTGCTTCCAGCGGCAAAGCTCCTGCTGTTGGCCATCAGATGAAAGCAGCGTAAGCTGATGTACCTGCTCTTGGACAGCGCGTACGATATCATCCGCGGAAAGGTCATCGCTCAACCTGGCCGGATTCAAAATGCTTTTTAGGATAATTTTATCCTGATGCGCTCCGACGATGAAATGTCGTGATTCCGAATCGAGTTGGCATATTTCCCGTCGTGTACCATCGGCAATCTTCAACTGAATCAATGTGCTTGGGGTAGTTGTGCCGTCATCTTGTAGCAGACAAGAAAGATAGTAAAGATTTTCGCCGTCACAAGCAACACAGCCGCTTACGATGGATTCATTCGCAGCCAATTTCGTCAAGATTTGTCGGTCTGCACCATCGAGGTCACATCGTGCAATATACCCTTGTCGCTCAGAAGTTTCGTCTGCCGCAAAGGATGGCGTGTTTAGTTTGAAAATGAAAAGATAATCATCACTTAGGGCAAGATAACAACCGCCAATTGTACTTTCCAGATAACTGGTATCGGACTCATTGTTGTGATCACTGTTAATCTGGTTAGAAAGATAAATATGGCTTTTTGTTGCATAGTCGGTATATAGTAGGTTTCCGCCGCCGGCAGGTCGATCAAAGACCTCGTAGCAGCCCTTTTCATTTCCCAATATGCTAGAAGCGATAATACCATTGGCGGATGAAATGATTTTCATCTGCGCGGCATCAGAACTTTCGTCAGATGGCTGCGTCAAATTCATAGAATCCGCCAGCGATATGTTTTCTGTGACAGCTTTTTCCCCTTTGACATTTGCATCGGAAAGAGAGGCTGCACATCCGGAAAACAGAAGACAAATACAAAGGGTAAAAGCCTTTCGACAAAACGATGAATCATGCATGATCCTCTCCTATAGCAATTGTATTTAGACGGCTTCCGGGGGCATCACCAGTCTTTTAATTTACGGCCATTAAATCAGGATACATGTGTCCAGTTGGTAGGATTGCTCGTCCAACGGCAAATCCTACCATAAGTATTATAAGGGCTTGTGTTCTGGCTTGTCATTGTGACGCCAAAATTAGCATACGTTCCCGTTTGATATGCTAAAGTCAATTTGCCGTAGGTTAAAACACAATCATTGTAATCATTTCCCATGGCAGAGTCTCTCCGTGTAGCGAAAAGATAAATGCATAAAAAAGGAATCAGGCCATTATGAATCAAAAGCTATCATTAGAAATCGGATGAAAATTATCACGCGAGTGAAAATAGTCATCTTGTGAGAGCAATGCGTATTTTGGAATCAAAACATTTTCCATCGTGTTGTCATCGGCAACGGCGATATTGACGGATGTGTAATCGTAGACAACACAAAATTGATCTTTTACTACGGTTAACGATGTAAGGAAATTCCCTTGAGAATCTTTCAAATTCATCTCTTCGGAAAACTCACCGTTTTCGAGATTTAATACTCGATAGTGTGGCAGAAAATACCCCTCTTTGCTCACATAAGATGTTTCGTAAAGCAGGTATTTCCCATATGGTCCTCTGCAATCAGGACGATGCTCATCATCCGGCTGCTCTGCATAAGGGGAACAGTCAAAACATTTTTCCTCGCCGGTAAGTAAATTCCGCATTTTTAGAGAAGCTGTTTGATAGTCATACTCGAAAAGTGTGTCGACGGAAACAAAAGCCCCTGTTTTTGAAGTCTCATTGCTATAAAAAGGTGTGCTCGCAAGAACTGCAGTTGTGTCATACCCCGGATAAAGGTAATAGAAGTGCTGTTCACTTTCGTTTGCCCGGTAAACTATAAAACAGTCCCCGCAAGCCGAATAGAGGCCATAATCTGTTATATCTATCAACGGATCTATTTCCGCTGTTTTTACATCTAATTTGCTTAAGGTCTTTTTTTCCGTTATCCCGCCCGACGATTCGGATACCTCTGACAAAACAAAATACAATGACGAATTTGTTTCATCTGTATAAAAAGCAGGGCCGATGCTCTGTCCGCTTTGGGCACTGAATAACAATTTCTTGTTTTCTCCGTTCGCATCAGCAATCCAAATGCAAGCAGGGTGGTTTGATGACTCGCCGTTTTGCACAAGAAGAATTGAATTCCCAAGTTGTAAAATTCCGGGGAGAAAACCGCTTTCATCAATTTGCAGCCAGGCAGTGCAGCTATCATTTGAGTGTGTACAATTTGGTGTATCGCATAAAGGTATCTGCTGCATTGTCTCAAAATCAATATAAAAAATGTTGCCATACCCATTAGCAATCGAATCTACAGTATACATCCCTTGCTCAGAGCTCGGAACACAAAGCGATAATTTATGTTCAGCTGTTGAGGGGGTGACTATATCATCAGATGCCATTTGCGATGATACCGCTGATGTTGCCTCGTTGGCATTGTAGGAGCATCCGACTAAAAGCAACGACAAGATTCCAATCGCCAACAGATTAAAATGTTTCATTCTGTTCTCTCGATCTGCTACAAATGCATTATATTTTACAGAAAAGACGGACCCCTGCTTTAGTAGAAACGACTTTTTTTAGAATCGGATGAGATGAAGTGTTTTCATAAAGCAAGGATGCTTGCGTATCAGCCGATTTTTTCAAAATCGCGGTAGTTGGCATTTCCTGACCAATAGTCCGCTTTGGAAATCAGCGCATAGCGCCTCTCGCCGGTCGAGACGTATTTAGACGCACCATCGTCTGCCTGCACAGCGGCAGTATCTTGCACTCCGGCTTCCACGAGATAGGTGTCGGCATCTTTCGCTGCAACGACAGCGCAAGCGGTATCTTTATCATAGAGCGAGTAGGTCAATGTCCATGGGGAAGGTTCCTTGTCGCTTTCCAATACATAAAATCCGTCCGCATATTGTGAGTCTGCACCAGCATTTGAGCATTGCTCAAATAGTAGTTTGCCATCGTCGGCATAGTAAAGGTTCACATAGCTGACTGCCTGATCGGGCACCGTGTACCCCGCCAATTCGGTGTCTTGCCCAGTGGAAAGGTCAAGGAGATGAAAATGATCGCCCTTTTGATAAACCAGCGTTTGACCGTAAACGGCGGCAGGTTGCAACACGCTGGAAGATTCTGTATAGAGAACGGCTTGCTCCCCAGTGACCGGGTCATAGGTGAACCATTCCGAGTTGTCGCCGGATGTGCTTTTCAAAAGCAGTTTATCACCTACAACGCCTTTGATCCATGTGCTGTCCATGGAAAACATCTTTTCGCAGGTTCCGGCAGTTGGGTCGATGCGTACCAGAAAGCTTTCCATTGAGTTGTCGGAGGTTTCCCACATACAGGCATAAATAAAATCCCCGTCTGTGACCATTGGGCGCAGAAACTCTTGGTTGGCTGCAAAGGTGATCGTTTCGGTTCGGTCGGAACCGTCTAACCCCATCGTTTCGATGCGCGGCAGGGTTGCGTTTTCTTCGGCATGAACATTGCCCGGATAAAACAGTACCAGATTTTGACCGACAATTTCCGGCACGATGCCGCCCGCCGAATAGGGAAGATACCCGTTACAGGCGGCTGTATTGTGCGCACAGTTCGGTTGGGAGCATAGTAAAATCTGCTGCATGGTGTCGTAATCGCAATACATCAGCGAGGTGGAATCGTCACTTCGGACTGCTGCGCTCACAAAATAAAAGCCCTTTGCGCCTGCGGCACCGTAAGACCAGCCATCATTACTTTGCAAAAGTGTCAGCGGTTTGGAGACAATGTCCGCTGCAGCTTGCGATTCTGCTCCGCTTTGTTCAGAGGTTACAGTGACGTTCTTGGCACTGTCATGCGATGAACAGGAAACCAAGACCATCATTCCAAAGAGCGCTGCCACATATAAAAATTTGTTTTTATTCATAACAACTTCCCTCAAAGTATTCTAAAATGGACAGACACAAACTATGTCTGCCCATTTTGTATCGGGTTTGTTTCGGGACGGATATTCAAAACGCCTGTGCACCGGCATTTCGATGGGATCTTGCGGGATGCACCGCATCCTCTTGGCTCACCCACATTCTATCACGCTCCGGCAAAGATTTCCAATAAACTGGCGAAATTGCAAAATTTCGTGCACAACTGCAAAAAAAGACCGGGTGCGTGAAAGCGTCCGGCCTTTTCCGTATCGTCAGAGCATTATTTCAAAAACTGTGCGACCCGCTTAAACACCAGTTCCTGCCGTTCCGGCGTCGGGGTGCTTTTGGGGTTGCCCCGGCGGCCTTTGTTCTGTTGGCGCAGCGCACGGGTAAGCTCGGTCATCAAATTGATCTGCTCGTCGGTCAGACCGTCAACCGAAACGACCGCGGCTTTCTCGCCACAGGCAAGATAATCGATTGAAACCCCGAAGCAATCCGCCATGCAGGCGGCGGTCTGCAAATTGGGATAGATGCGCCCGTTCTCGTATTTGGCGATGGATGCTTCGCCCGGCTTTTGGCCTGCATCGGTGATTTTTTTCGCCAGCGTCGCCTGAGAGTACCCTTTTTCTATGCGCAGACGTTTAAGCCTGCCTGCAAAATCCATCATCATCTGCGTCAACCTCCTACTTCTTATGGTGTATCGGTTGACAGGGGACAAATATTCAGATACTATGATTTATAACATCGCATTTGTCTATAATGGGGCAATTTGGCTTGACAACGAAAGGGGGCGCGTTATTTTGGATACAATTTCAAACGCTAAAAATCCAACGATGGAAGCCGGTGACGGTATGCTGCACATCCTGCTGTGTGACGATGACGCGATATTTACCGAAGCACTGAAACGACTGATCGAAGCACAGCCGGAGTTCAACCGCCGTTATATGCAGATCGAATGCGTCCATGACCCCAACGCACTGAAAAAGGCAGCCGTGCAAAAGGCTGACATGATCTTTCTGGACATTGATATGGGCGATGTGAACGGCATTGCGCTGGCGCGGCAGATACGCACGATCCGCAAGGATGCGGTTTTGATCTTTGTGACAAACTACGGCGAATATGCCGCCGAGGGGTACGAGGTAAGTGCGTTTCGCTTCTTGCCCAAGCTTCAGCTGGCCGAAAAATTGCCAGACTATTTTCGGCAGGCACTGGCAGCCTGCCGCAGCCGTACCCGCACGCTGAATGTTCTGTGCGACGGCGAGGGTACGAACATCGTGCTCGACGAGTTGGTCTACGTCGGAACCGAGGAACGGATGCTGATCTTTCATCGTGCGGAACCGGCAGCGCCGCTGAAAAGCCGCATGAGCCTGCGCACGCTGGAAGAAAAACTGGCGGAGGAGGGATTTTTGCGCATCCACAACAGCTTCTTGGTCAATATGAGCTATATTGCTGCCCTGCAAACAAGCGGCGTTACGTTGACTACCGGTCAGGTGCTTCCCGTCAGCCTGCACGGGTATAAAGCAATCAAAATGAAATACATGGCATGGAGAGGGCGCGGCTGATGGGGTATGTATTGAGTATTTTGATGAACGCCCTGCGAACTTGGCTACTCACAAAACTGTGGGACAGCTTTTTTACAAGACGTTTTAACGGGAAACAATTCTGGGCATATTGGCTGTTATGGACTGCCATTATCACAGTCGTTCTAAATGTGTTGCCAAACGATTATGACTATAGCAATATTATCCGCTTCTTGATTGAAATTGCGCACGAGTATGCTATGAACTTGATGTTATATCGAAGCAGATGGGACCGTCGCTTGTTTGTTGTAATAACGGGCTATGCCTGCTTTTTTTCTATTTCAGTACTGCCCGAAAAGGCATGGCTGCTTTATTCGGGTATGACGCGGACGGAGTATGTATATAATAAACCGTTGTACACCGCGTTTATCTTTTTGCGGGGGCTGTGCCTTGTGGCGTTTGTTATACTGGTTCGGCATTTCCACACACCGCCGCAGGAAAACGGAAAGCCGCGCGCATGGATACCGGCATCAACACTGTTCCCACTGTGTACATTGTTTGTGCTTTACCGGGTGTTCAACGCAGAAGGTGCCGCAGGCGAAAATGACGCATGGACGTTTTGCCTGCTTGTGATGTGCGCGGTCGATATGGTCGCGCTGTTTCTGCTGGATCAGTTGGAATCCACTGCCCAGATGCGGGAGGCATTGGCCGTTGCACATCAGCGCGCCGAGGTGCAGAGCGCCAATGTCAAGGCGCTGGGCAATTCCTACAAGGCACAGCGCAAAATGACGCACGAGTTCCGCGGCTATCTGTTTGCACTCTCGGATATGCTGGCAAACGGTGATACGGAGGCGGCGCAGAGTTATCTTGACGAGTTGAAGGTGCGCCAGACCGAGCGCATCCTGCTGGTGAATACACACAACCCGATTATTGACGCGATCCTCAACCAAAAGGGCTATGCGGCCAGGGAACAGGATATTGATCTGCATTTCGAGATCAACGATCTTTCCGAAGTGGCGATTCCCTCGGTCGACTTGACGGTCGTGATGAGTAATTTGTTGGACAACGCCATCGAAGCCTGTGAAAAGCTGGAAAAGCAGCAACGCCGCATGACTGTGAAAGCAATCTATAACAAAAGCGATAACCCGCCGACGCTGTTTTTCTCGGTCAAAAATGCCAGCAAGCCGGTCAAAATTTTCGGCGACCATATCCCCACCACCAAGCCGGAGCCGGAATTGCACGGCTTTGGTCTGCCAAATGTGATGGATATCCTGCACAAATATGATGTTTTTTATTTGATGGATTATAAAGACGGCTCTTTCTTATTCTGCCTTGAATGGGCGGATGCCGCCAACGAAAAAGCCGTTGCTGCTGCACAAAAATAGGCAAAACTTGCAGTTGCGCACGGAATTTTGCAGTTTCGCCGTTTTTCTGGACTTTGCGGACAAATCGGTTTATCGTATTCAGCAAGGGGGCGCACAGCATGGAACACCTTGCCGAAACGATGACCGATTTTTTGCTTCGGCATAAGTATATCACCGAGGAACAGGCCGAGTGGTGCCACTATATCTACATTGAGTGCGGCGACTGCCAGCGCGCCGTGAGCCGCAGCTGCAAGAATCTTCTCTGCGTCTTTGATACGACCGGTGCGCCGGTAATCGTGCCGGTGCATGATGTGGAGTACCTGTTCAGCACCACCGTGGAGAAGTCCGAGTGCCGTGCCATCCTCACGAAAGCCAACTTCTGTGAACTATACAAAGGCTGGATCGACGAGCATATCCGCGACCCCCACGCCTGCCCGTTGAATGATCTGTACGTCAACTGGGAGATTCCAGACCCTAGTGCAGCGAGGATCTTTCTGAATCGGTAAATAGGCACTAAATAACAGCAATCCCCAAGGTGCTGCCTTGGGGATTGCTGCTTATTATACTCACTATATGTGTCAGCCTCTAAAATCAGCCAAAGCACTGGCTATTAAATCTATTGGCGGCGAGGATATAGACGGCTCCTTTTTCTGCAAATCTGGGGTATGCCCACAGTTCTGCTTTTCTAAGTATTCCTGCACGATTTGCTCAATCAAGGCGCGGTCCGTTTGCGGAAAAGACTTCGTTTCTGCCTTTTCATAGCATAGAATTGCATCGGTAAGGTACTGCGCCTTGCCCCTGTCACGCTGCCGTTCCAAGTATTCTACGGCACGCACATGGTCTGGATTTTCCATATCAAAGCGAACCGTAAAGCGTCCCCGGTCCTTTTTCAGCTTCATGGTTCATCACGCCCCTGTCACTGTGCAGCGGTAAAGATACTCAAAGCCCTTGGCATTGGCATTCACGTCCTCCACAAAGACGGGGTGTGCCACCTTTCCGGATGTTTCGATTTGCCGCCGCAGCAGGCAGGCACCGCCGCCCACAAAAATCACACGCCCCGTGCGCAGGTCAAGCTGGCGCTCGCGCAGTGCGCCCAACATATCGTTGACGAACTCCTGCGCCTGATATTCCACCAGCGCGGCGACTTCTTCCCCGTAACTGCTCCCCTGCCCCTGCAAGAGAATGGCATCCACATCGGTTTCCTCCAACAGAATGTCCAAATCGGAGCTGGCTTTAGAGCGGATGCGGTTATACAGCAAAATCACGCCATTTTCCAGCGAGTCACAGGTAGACAGGTCAGCGCGGCCGTTCTTCAGCAGCAGATAATCCGCTGTGAAGCCGCCAATATCAATGATAAGCGCCCTGGGGCTGCTTTGCAGCGTCTGGAATACGGTAATGGCTGCGGCATACGACTGCGGATAGCAGCTGACCTCGTCGATCAGAATCTCGTACTGCCTGTCATGAAGCGCAAAGCTGACCGTCCCTCGATTCAGAAAATATTCTGCAAACCGTTTCTGCTGCGCACCGTAATGTGCCGGCGGCAGGCCGACCGCAAGCTGCACCCGCACTGGGCCCGCTCCGTAGAAAGACGCGACTTCCAGCTCATATGCGATTGCAAAGAGCGTCAGTACGAAGAAGCGTTCGTCCTCCGTTTTGTCCCGGCGGTATGGAATCCGCTGGTCTGTGAGCGTATAGTATTTTCCCTGATAGGCCAGCGTTTCACCGCCAAATGGTCGAACTTCGCTGCATACCAACCCGGATGTGAACGGTACGTGGTGGATCGTTTTTACCTGTTTGTTCCCATGATCGATAGAAATTATCATTGTATTTTACCTCCCATACTTCTCTTATACGTATGGAGTACGGCAGGTTCAACAAAAGACGCACAAAAAACCGACAGCACA
>OHOA01000764.1_pt1 | contig 11278 bp, 7 predicted proteins | sample 1569681 | NCBI WGS metagenome assembly OHOA01 (sample SAMEA3879609, study PRJEB24766) | human gut metagenome | biome: human-associated habitat; feature: feces | place: USA | collected 1985/1987 | reverse complement strand
TTTTGGCTCTTGACATATTTATTTTAAAACAACGAAAAAAGATACCCACAAGTGAGTATCACAACTGTCACGTTGTTGTCCTCCTTATGGGTACCATTTTAGTGTACCTTCCTTTTAAAAATTAATCTTCACTTCTGCGAATCTTGCGAACAGTTGCAATGGAAGCACCTAATGCAATAATTACTACGCCTAACATCATATACATCATGTCTTTGTTTTTAGCAGTACCAGTATTTACACTAGGCAACAAGACATTCTGGTATACGATTGAATAACGATGATTATCATCTACGTGTACTTCCTTGTCATTTACAAACAATCCTTCGTCCGTAAATTTAACCTTTACAACCTCATCTGATAACTTATATCCTTGCGGAGCACTTGACTCTTTGATATAAGTTGTTCCATAACGAATCAAGAATTCAGCAGTACCAGTTTCCTGATCACCTGCGATAGTTTCAAGTTTTGAACTTTCAGCACAGTTTTCCTGTGAATATGAAGTGAATTCAAATTTGTTTGACTTGATATTCTGTCCAGTTACACTGTCAACCTTGTTCACCAAGATACGTGGTAAAGCAGTATGTTTTGGATATACTGTTACATCATACTGGAACAATTCGTCTTCATCATCCCATGTTGGAATTCCAACAATAAATGGAGTGATTGTTTCAAAATCAGCCAAATCTTCAACATAGACTAGATACACACCAACAGGAAGATCTTTGCAAGTTGCTTTTCCTTCTTCATCCGTTGTCATTTCATAGTCAGGAGTCTCAACTTTTTTAGCCAGATCCTTTGCTACTTTGTCGATCTCATCTGCTGTTTTAATCTCATTCAAGTCCAAATCCTCATCTGCAAAAGGCTTATATTTAATGATATATTCGCCTTTTACGATATCAGCAATCTGAACCACACCGAATTTAACATTTTCTTTGGAAAGATATTTATCATAAGCATCTGTCAATTCTACTGAGATTGAACCTAACCCATTATCAGGAACCTTAGTCAAATCCTCTTCAGGAAGAATTGTAATGTCCCCTACATCTGGATTATCTGTAATATCTTTAGCCTGCACATTTAAGCATGGTACTAAAACTAGCATCAGGCTTAATGCTAAACCAATTTTTTTCAGAATCTTCATGATTTTAACTTTCTCTCCTTTCTCTTATTTAAAATAAATCTAACAATCAACATAAATACAATTAAAAATGGAAGTGCTGTAAATAGAAGTTCTCTCCAACTCATCATTTCTGGTTCAATGGCATCTTTTTTCTTCTCACTATACGGAACACGCTTCCCAGTCAGAATCAATCTGTGTGTATTTATTCCATATGGAGTACATGTAATCAAAGTTGCAAGATCCTTACCTTCTTCAATTCCAAGAACATCAGGAGCTTCTTCTTTTTTAACAATCTCAATTTTATAGATTTGGTAAGCTAATGTTTTGTTACCAACATGGATATAAAACAAATCGTCTTTTTTTAATTCATCAAGCCTTGTAAAAAGCTTTGCGTTTGGCAAACCCCTATGACCTGTCAAAACAGTACGAGTATTCTCACCGCCGACTGGGAATGATGAGTTCTGTAAATGACCTACACCATTTGACAATACATCATCACTTGTTCCGTGGTAAATTGGAAGGTCAACGCCTATCTTTGGTATCTCTATCGAACCCATGATACCTTTACCAGTCAGATTTAAAATGCTTTCGTAGTTTTCGTCTGAAAGTATTTCAGTATCAATGTTTCCGACTGATGCACCTCTGGTTTGAAATAACATATCATTGTACTTTTGAGCCGATTGTATCTGCTCTTTGACTTTTGATTTGTCAGTTTGTTTTACTTCACTTTCATATGTGGATATCATGTTGTTTTGTTGAATACCACTATGAATACTTGAAACAAGTGGAACTGAACATAATCCTATGCCCATGATGACAAGGATACGTACTGTCCAGCTCGTTTCTTTTATTGCTTTAATAATCGACTTCAAAATTCAGCCCTCCAAAAATGGAAGATGGCAATACTGCCATCCTAACCATTTCATTCATTTTCTAATTAGTCTTTTTTGTTTTTACGTTTTTTATCTAATGCTAATGCACCAACGACTGTGATTGTACCTGCACCTAAGCAAATCATAGTTAAGTTAGAACCAGTGATTGGTAATTTAGTTCCTACATAGTTGACAACAGTGATGTTAGCAGAACCATCTGTTACATCTGTTTTTAAGTTAGTATCGCTTTCTTTGTAAGCACCATTTAAGAATTCCTTAACATGAGCAGTTGCTTCTAATGTTTTTAAAGTCTTGTCAGTAGCACCTTCACCTGCGTTGTAGTTGTTACGTTCATCCGTGAATGTTGGTTTGATTGTGATAACGATTGGGTCTTGCAATTCTCGATATCCAGCTGGTGAATCCGTTTCTTTTAAGTAATAAGTTCCCTGATCTAAACCTAAGATTGTAAATACACCTTTAGCATCTGATGCCATTTCTACTGCACTGCTAGGGCGTGCTCCTCCTGTGTGGTCAGTTCCACCTAAAGAATCACGGTTCATAACAACATATCCGTTTGGAGATTTCTTAACATACACTTCATTTGTGCAGTTTTCATCACTGTATAGACGGAATTTAGCATTTTTCAACAATTTGTTGTGGTTGTTGACCTTTAAACCATTGATTTTATAAGTGAAGCAAACTACTGTATCCCAAGGAGTTGTTCCTGTAGAACCATTTCCATCACTGTCTGGGTTGTTGCTATATTCAAGGCGAACAGCATTTTCAAATCCAGCACGACCAGTACGAGTCGATGCATTGTCATTCAATGTCGCATTATAGTTTAAACGAACAGATTGGCCATAAGTATTTTCGTTGTTGTTCATTCCTTCTGGGAATTGTTTGTCAACGATAGCTTTTAAATCTGGAATTTCTGCATAGAATGTGTCTTCACCACTATTTTCAACTACTTTAAATTCATTACTCTTTAATGTATATGATTTCTTGTTGCTTGAAATTGTGATAGAAACAGAGTCTTTATTGAAAGTCAATGCATTGTCCATCTTGTCATGGAAAATCATTTTATATGTTTGATATCCATTCATGTCTGGTACATATGTATCGTGGTAGTAAGGAACTGTCTGTCCAATTTCATAGTCCCCAATATCATTCCATCCTACATTGTTGTCATCTTCATTGATTTTCTTAATCAAAGTAGGATAATCGGATTTGATATTAACCTGAGCATTAGGATTTGCTGTATTTGTTAAAATCAATGAAGCTGCTGAATGTGTATCCTGTACAGCAGTAACTTCATCTGTTAAATAATAACCATATCCCAATCCACTGAACTTAACAGAACCATCGACTGCATTTACAGCTGTAACATTAACTGTATTTGGAGAAAGACCTTCCTTAACAAGTTCATCTCTTAAAGCTTCTACAAAGTGACGATAATTGCTGTAACGGCCTTCTAATTTTTGATCTGCCTGAGCACCTTCCACTTTGTTTGTATTTAAAGTTTGAATATAGTCAATTACATCATATTCAGTAACTGAAGAGGCAGATTTGTTGATTTTCTTACCAACAACAGTCTGTAAAGCTGTTTTGTAATCATTGTTCCATGTATAGTTGATTGATTCATTATCCACTGCATTTTCAGCGTCAAATAATTTATATACGTTAAATTTTTTACCAACTAGAGATTGTCCTGCATTTGGTGTAATGGTAATAGAAGCACTACCTTTACCAAAATCAGCAACTCCGTTTGGAGTCGCATAAGTTTGTGTTGCTTCAGCAGCATAGACTGGAGTCACTAATTGGGCAACACAAGTTGCTACAGGACTTAAAGTCATAGACAATGCAGTTAATCCTGCAAAAACCACATTTTTTGTTTTCATTTTAATATCCCTCTTTCTTCATTATTTAGAAATCATTTTATCTTTTTTAGATTTATATAAAGCAAAAGCTATTACGGCAACACCTAATCCAATTAATAGGATTGTTCCATTTGAACCTGTTTCAGGCAATAACTGTGTTGTTTTGTTTGTAATATCTATTGCAACAACACGATCTTTTTTAGTTCCCTCTAAGCGAACATTACCCGTTGTCTTAGATGTATCGTATTTTGTTCCATCAATAGTGAAGTTAAATGTATTTGTCTGTGGTGTAGCTGAAACATATACGGAATGTACATAAGCCTTTCCGTTTTCATCGATTGGAATTCTATAGCCTTGAGGAGCTTTTGTTTCCTTGAAGTAGTATGTCTTTTCTACATCCAGATTTTTGAAAGTTAATAAACCTTTGTCATCGGAAGTCTGTGTATCCACTACATTCTTGCAATCAGCATCACTGTATAGACGGAATTCAGCACCTTTCAAGACTTTTCCATGCTCATTTGTTTTAGTGATTTTCAAGTTGAATGGATTAACCTTGTCACTAAATGTAGCATAGCCATCCCCTGAATCCTTTGTACCTTGTGTTACAAGACTGTTTGTACCAGATGTAAATGTGATCTTGCCTGTACCAGAAGCTACGTTGAATACAACTTCGTTCGGATTCAACTGATAACCATCAGGAGATTTGATTTCCTTGATTTTGTGTGTGCCCGAAGCCAAACCTGTGATCGTAATTTCACCGCTGCCATTTGTTGTTAATTCTTTCGTTGAACCATTTGGCATAGTGTGAAGGAATACAGCACCTGCAACTGGTGTTGAAGTTCCTGCCTGTACCTTCTTGATGTCGAACTTAATTACCTTTTCATTGACTTCAGGATAGTTATATGTTTCTACACCTTCAACATGACCAGATGTTGTAATCTTTCTGACAAATACTTCATTATTGATAAAGTAACCAGATGGTGCTTTTGTTTCCTGAATCGTAATTGTACCTATAGGCAAAGAAGGCTTTCCATTTGACATATAATAAAAATCATCACCAGACACCTTGTATTCATCTAACAAATGACAATCTCCTTCAGAGTTTGTTTTTAGTACCCAAGTACGAGTAGGAGTTTGACCTGATTTAGCAGGGTCGGAATCATACAAATCTTTATAATACTTAATCGTAAATTCAGCATTTGCTAAGGAAGCTGATCCCTGTGGCTTGTTCTTGTTGGTTTCTTTGTCAATTTTACCTAACAAAATACCAATTGGGTCGGACTGAGGATAATCCTTGAATTCACCATTTGAGCCAATCCAAGAACTTTCATTTGCTTTTACTACAACTGAAACAACTGAATTATTCAAAGCATAGCCTTTTGGATTTTTGGTTTCCTTTAGATAATATGTTCCTGCATCCAATTCAACTTCATTTGACCAGTCTTTGTATTTTTCAGAACTGTCATACTTCCCAATCGTTAAAGTTTTCACTTTATTTTTATCGGCTTTTGCATCAGCTTCCGTTTTGTAAACACCATATTCAGCTCCCTGCAATGAGTAGCAAGGGTTGTTATCTGTGACAGCTGGGTTTGCAGAAGTCTTTTTAATACATAATTTACCTTTAGACTGTACCTTGAAAGCAAGTTCAAATACGGTTCCAACGGTTTGAGGTGTTGAACCACCAAAATGATGTAGGTTTGTTTCAAATCCAAATACAACATGTCTGTATCCATTAATTGTACTCGCATCTAGCACACGTAATGTGCAGGTTGGATAACGCAAAGCATAACGGCTGCCTTCATCAGTTGTGCCTACAGATTGTTTAATATGGTGACAGAAAGCCTGAATTGCACCATTGAATGCAACTGGATCTGAAATATCAGTTAAATGATATCCTCCATTGACCCATTTGCCATAACTGTTTCCATTGATATCACGCATCGTAAAATCAATAGTTTGTCCATTCATAGTAATAGACTGAGGAACCGCTAGAGCAGACTCCGACATAGTACACTCTCCACCATCACCATCATTCCAGTCCACAGTATTGAAATATCCACCTGCTGTTGTTCTAGATTTGTTATATAGTTCCAATGGACCGTCAATTGTCTGTACGTAGCTGTTATTACCGAATTTACCTACTACATCAATAGAGGAACCAACGCTAAACACATCCTTTGTTCCTTCTGCTAAATAAGCCAGTACATTGATACTTCCAACTTTGGCTGTACCTAAACCAACGCCCACTGCTCTTCCCTTTGACTTGGAGATAACTATCTCTAGTGATTTTAAAGCACCACCCATATAAGATAGTGCCATCTCTCCTGTTTCAGGGTCATACGCACCATATTCAGACTCCAAAGGAACATCTGAACCGTTCACATATACTTTTATATTTTTTGGAATAATATTACTTGCGGTCTTTTCAGAAGCAAGCTGAAAACGTGTTGTCATGAAAGGACGTAAACTTATTGAATCCCCTACTACACTGTCAATAGAACCTGTCTTATCAACAACTGTAGTTTTAACTTTAACATCATTTTCTACATCAGCAGGAACTAAAAACTGTACCTGTAAATCTGAAAAATCCTCTTTTGGATTGTTATCTGTTTTTGCTTCTTTAGCCACAGTTTTGAAAACATCTTTATCAATTTTTAAGATGTGAGTTTTCTTATCATAAGAAAAGCCTTCTGTTAGCTGTTGACCATAATCATTTCCACGAGCCACATCATAATCGTATGGATAATTCTTCTTGGCTAAACCATTAACAAAAGGTGTGTCTGCCTGAATATAGTAAGCATCTCCATCTGTATATACTGTGCTTGGCTCCATTGCCTGTGTATAGATCGTATCCTTTGGATCTTTATCAATCAATACAGAAGTGATTGTATCGTTTTCAGATACAGCACTTGGAATTGCATACAAGTATTTTGTATATACGGTTTTAGATGTATCTATATCCATCTTTGAAAGATCCACGTCAAATGTGCCATATTTATCTGCATCTTCAGATTCAGCTTCTGCATCATTTGAAGTAGAAACAGATTCATTGGAACTTTTGTCCTGAGAAGAATCATCACTTTCAGGTTTGTTTGAATTGCTGTTTTCTTCTTTTTGCGTTTCATTTTGTTTGAATACTACATTAAAAGAAGCATCAGCCGTCTTTGTTGTGTATGCAAAACTGAAAGATTTTTTGCCAGTTGTAAATCCTGAGATTGTACTGTCATTTAAAGTAATATCATCAATAACTGCATTCTCATTGGATTTAGAAACAATTTTAACCTCTGTACCTTCGTTATAATTGGCATTATAACTTTCTCCATCAGACAGCGTTTTTGTGAAATCGCCTGATGAAAGTGTAACTGTACCATCCCCTACAACATTCACTGAAAAACCTGCCGTATTTACTGTTTGAGCAGTCGTTTCTTCTGCATAAGCAGGAAGCACCAGATTCAGCGAAGTTAACGCAGTTACAAAAAAGGCGAGAAATGTATTCTTAATCTTTTTCATACTTTCATTCCTTCCTATTAAGGTAAATGACCTTAATTTAAATCGTTCCCCTTTATTTATTTCTATCCCTAAAAATCTCTAACGTTAGAAATCTTGTTTTTTTAGTTTTAATAACATCAATGTTCTGAAAGGAAAAAACATTGACATTCTTTCAACTCAATTTAAGGAAAATCCAATAAACTGTATTTGTTCATATTTATATCGCCTCCTGTTCCATAAAATGGTGCAATAGTACGGGCGTTAACCGCTTTATTGCGTGTAAACAAAAAAGGAACTCGCCTGAGTTCCTTTTTTTAACATTAATATATCTCTTTATTTAAGAGTTTCTTTTCTTTGATTGCGGTCTGTTTTGAAATGTTGACTAGTGAATAAAAAAAACACACTAAGAACAATCAATCCGGCAAATAAAATCAATACTAATCCAAATTCCATTTTCAATCTTCACCTTCTTTTTATGAAGCAACTCAAAGAATACTCTAAGCTACAACGCAATTAGAAAAATCATTTCATCCGGTCTTCCTTCACTACCACGTGAAAGCACACTGATGTTCAACTTGGAACCTGTTCATCCCTTCACTACCATGTGAAAGCATACTAATGTACAACTATAACGTTGATATTGCACTTCAAATTCATCTTTCACTACGCATGGCATTACAGACTACTATAGAATTTTAACCTCTTCACGAATGAAGAAAGTATGATCCTAATTCATCTGTACTTTCGATATTGCTATCAAGGTCCGTGAACCAACCTTAAAAAAAAGGCGGAACATTTTATTCCACCTTAAATATATAAATCTATTTTGTTGCGCCGCAAGTCGAGCATCTGTATCCTGTTGTCACAGTTTCGGTATGTGTCACCGCATCATGGTGCACCGTCTGATAGCCAGTGACTACTTCACGCCAATCTGAGAAATATCCTCCATTCTCACCATTAATCATGTGATTATGCAAATGATTAGATAACGCAGCGTCATCCATATTAGTTAAATCTTCTCCACAAGCACTACAAATTGCAAATTCTCTCATCTCTTTAATTGGAACCTGTTCGTCATAGGCCGGCTGATCTACAACTGTACGAGTTTCAGTCACAGCAACCCAGTTATGTGTATGTTCAGCAGGTTTAGAACTGCTTGAGTTAGAACTGCTATTGTTAGATGGCTTTGATGAGCCAGAGTTGTTACTACTGCCGTTTGAAGGTTTTGAACTGCTGGCACTTGAGTTGTTCTTGTTTGAACTTGTATTTGTAGTAGCCGTAGTATTCTCCTTCTTCGATTCTGAAGTATTTGACTTATTAGAAGAATCGGCTTTTGCGGTTTCTTCTTTCTTTTCTTCCTGCTTTACTTCAGTTTCATCTTTTTTCTCATCCTCCGTCTTTGCAGAATCTTCAGATGGTGTCAAAGTGGCAGTACTGCCATCTTTTTTTGTTACGTCTAAATTGACTTTATCATCTTTTAAAGAAACATCCACTTTCTTTATATCTACTGTATCTACATCTTTGAATACAAATGTTTTGTCCTGATCCTGTAATCCTACTTTCACATCCAACTTATCGTTTTCTTTGACAGTGTAATACAAAGTACGTTCTTCTTTGTTTTTTACAGAATCACCATCTTCCAACAAGTTATCACTAAAGCTTTCTTCAGAACTTGATTTTGTTTCGAATACTGTGATCTTCTTTCCAGTGTTGTTTGTGAATTTCAAAGATTTTGAATCCTTTGTCTTTTTACCAAGTGTTTTAACTTCTTTCTTCTTAGCGACTTCTGTTGTCTTTGTATCTTTTGTTTCTGTCGATGAAGAAGAACATCCAGTCAAAATCATACTTAATGCAATCGCACCTGCTGTTAAAATTTGTTTTGTTTTCATATATAATACATCCTTTCCTGCTCTATTTTGTTAAGCTTTCACTACCATGTTAAAGTGTGATATACCTTCACGCAAAATGGTATTACAGACTACTAATAGATTTTAACCTCTCCACGAATGAAGTAAGTATGATTCCAATTCATCTGTACTTTCGGCATTACTGCCAAGGTCCGTGAATCGACCCTATTTAAGAATTAAGGCAATTTGCCTTAATTTTTTATCATTTCTCTTTACAACTATATTTTACCATGTATCCTTTCAAAAAATGCTAGATTTTTGTGCGAATTTGGGAGTGAATTTTGATGTTTTGGACTTCATAGCCATCCAAATCTGTGCCGTACTCATTCATTTGCATATATACTCCTGTTCCCGAAGCCTTCACTACCATACGAAAGCGTGCTGTACTGCAACTTAATGTGTGCTTTAACATACATTGTCTATCCTTCACTACCATGTGAAAATTTGCTGTACTGCAACCTCAAATGGCATTACAGACTACTAATAAATTTTAACCTCTTCACGAATGTAGAAAGTATGATTTAAATTCATCTGTACTTTCGGCATTACTGCCAAGGTCCGTGAAACGACCTTATTTAATTCATCTATATTTTACCATTTTAATCTGGCAAAAATGCTAGAAAATTGTGCGAAATGCAATCAACCCTTTCTGAACATATGAATATAGATCAGGTCCTCCGCATACATCTTTTTTACGAAACGTATACAAAAGTTTGCTTCGTCTGTAGAAGCATAGAGCTGATACCGGCTTAGTCCAATTGTTTTTAAATTTAAGCGATTTACCAAATATTTGATTGACTCATATCCATTCGGTACAATCACATCTTTAATATATTTACAAAAAGCCTGCATTTTATCTTCATACGCTGAATTCAGACTATCATCTACATTCAGATGATATTGAGGTATCCATACTCCGTTACGAAAGGATAGATTCGTATAGCCTATCAGGCTGTCCTTGTTTCTGTTGAAACTGCATTGTTTCGATAAAACGTATTTCATGTTCATCACTCCTTTCGTACTTAAATAAAATGAAGAATTCTAATTATCTTCATTTAGTATTCGACAAAAGCAACAAATCCATCATAAGTATATATACGGTACCGACCATCCTTTAATGTTCGGCAAGGTTCCACACAACTTGCTATATTACCTCCACCATAATCATAAATATTAAATTCACCAAAAATTAAATGATATTTATCCCTGTCCATCATTTTGCCAAAACATCTGTATACCTTTTTATAATCCTCGTCATCTACATTAAAGACAGCAACATGACTAACATTTTGATTCATTCCCAAACATTTATCGTTGCTAATAAAAGTCTTAAACATATCATTCCCAATCAGAAACTGACCACCTTTAGACTGTACTTTAAAACTACGCTCTCCAAAAAGCTCCATAATCCTACACCAGTGACTTTCAGCTCTTGTACCATACCTTGATACTTGAGCATAAATTTCATTTAATGCACATTCTTTACTTAGTACCTTCATTTCAAAATCATAGTAATCATCACTGCTTAAAAACAAGTCTAAATATTCATCATCATCTATAATATCTCTTACTAATGTAAATTCGTGACAATTACTAGATTTAATAGATAGTCTCTCAGAAATTTCATTAACCCTATCTTCAATTTTCATTTAATAATCCACCTCCATTTGCATAGAAAAAAGGACCTAAACGCACGTTTCAGGTCCTCTGTATACACTTACTTGATGATATCATTATAGCACAACTCTCGGACAAAAATGCTAGAAATTTGTGCGAAATTTGTTCAGAGTAAAAATGAGCATTTTGAGCAAAAATAGCTATATCACCTTTATATAAAGCGTATTATGATTCGAAAATGTTCAAATAAAAAATCCAACAAAATTTTTACAAAAAATTTATTGTTGACAAAAACAGGAAAATAAGCATTTTCACGCTGTATTACGCTCAAAGAATAAAAACCACGCTTAAAAGGCGTGGTTTTCTCTGCGGCTATAAGCCTTTACTACCAGCTCG
>OHOA01000750.1_pt1 | contig 11462 bp, 11 predicted proteins | sample 1569681 | NCBI WGS metagenome assembly OHOA01 (sample SAMEA3879609, study PRJEB24766) | human gut metagenome | biome: human-associated habitat; feature: feces | place: USA | collected 1985/1987 | reverse complement strand
TCTTGCATCTACTTTCTTCATTCGTCTCTCTCTCCTTTTAGAGTGTGTCTAAAAAAATACTTTCCGCAAAGTGAGCGTATTGATTGCGGAAATGATGTCTGCATTCCGACAATCAGGCTTCTTCTTTTCTCATGGAGTTCACTGCTGCGATTACTGCAACTACCACAATCCCAATAATAACTGCAATCTTTCCGTTTGCTGTAGGACCTTCACCGGAAGATGCCAGTCCGAAGTTATGGGCAAAAGCAGCGCCTGCCATCAGACCGAGAACAGTCACAGCTGAATCTGTGTTTCCCTCTCCTGCCAGGATAAGCTGACGCAGCGGACAGCCGCCAAGAAGGATACATCCAAAGCCTGCCAGATACATTCCCAGTGCGTTCCACAGTCCATCTGTGTGTGCGATCGGCTGTCCCGCAAATCCCGGATTGAAATAGGATGTTCCTGTAACTGCACCGAGGATCAGATTCATTACCAGTGCTGTCACAAGAATTGCAGCAAAGCCGAACAGTAATTTATATTCTTTAAAAAGTACCGCATCACGGATACCGCCGACCATGCCGTGCAGGAAGTCCGCCATCTGGCAGAAAAGGCAGCCCACAGGCTGCCGAAAACAAAATCCGAACCGCAGCGGGAAGCCAGGACAGAATCTGTTCCACAACATGAGCAGCCTCGGCACCCCCGGCAGCCTACTGCGGCACCGAGGGAATATCCACCACAAAGCCAGTCACAGGTAAATCAGTCTGTGCGCGAATCGGCTTCTCCAATCAGGGAGAAGCCGGTTCCTCCTGCAAACGCCCAACAGCCCAAAACGCGAGTATATACGCCGGATGCGAAAGCGCCAGCGTCCCCGTCTCAGTATCCAACTCCGAGGATTCATGAAAACGCAAAGGCTGTTTCTGCGGAAACAATGCCATCGACAATGGAACATTCTGTGCGTGAATCGGCTTCGTCAATCAAGGAGAAAACGATTCCTCCTACAAATCCCCCGCAGCCTAAAATGCGGGAGCATACACCGACTGCTGATGCACCCGTACAGCAGCCCAAGCATCTAGCTTCGCAGATTCATAAAAAGCCGCAGGCTGTTCACCACGCGCAGGTAAACCGATCCGTGCGCGAACTGGAAACATCAGTAAGAGAAAAGCCTGCTGGGAAAGCAAAACCGGCAGAACAACGGTCGCTTGGACAATCTCCTGCCAGCACGGAACCGTCTGCACCTGCGACGACCCCGACGGTGCAGCCATCAGCACGGACTCTGCCAAGAGAAAAAACGCCTGTTTCGTCTCTGCATGAACAGCCTGTCACACCCAAAACGGATACCACACAGTTCGCGCTTCCTGCAATCAAGACGAAAGAGTACATCCGAAGTAGGCGGAAAAAGCAGAATTTTCTCAAAGAGGAAGCGAACAGTATTGAAAACATAACTGCAGATTCCGAAACATTTTCGCCGGTCATCCGTACACGGGAAACTGTTCGTGAACAGCAAAAACTCCACGTTTCCCATAGTGCGGAGCAGGAGCAGCCAGCTCTGCCGCAGATCCGAACGCGGCAGCCGCAGACAGCTTCCATGCCCGCCGATATAGAACCCACGAAGCCGGAAGTTCCACAGCCACCGCTGCCGGACATCAAGAGCAAGCGGAAATACATTGCGGCGCAGCAACCGACACAGGTAACGCCCGTGCAGGCAAATCTGCAACAGGCTGCGCGGCAAACTGGAATGAAAGCCGCTCACGGCGAACCGAAATTATGTCAACCGACATTGACGAATGAAACAGTCCCTGCGCCAGCGAGCAGGAATGCCGCTCCAGCAAAGCCTGCGCGTGTCCAGAAACAGGCGCGACCGACTTTCGTAAAAAAGCAGAAGATCAAAACAGCCCCGAAAGCGAAAATCAAGTCCACAGCACCTGCCGCAAAAGCGCTGCCAAGCAAAGCGTCGGCGGCTGCTCCCAAGCAGGCCGCAACTGTCATCCGCAAAGGGCAGGTACTTCGAGATACGGCGATCAAAACGGCGAAGGTAGCAAAAGAGGCTGGAATGAAAGTCCTGCGTGCAATTGCGGCAGCGGCAGAAAAGCTGGCTGCGGCCATTGGCGCAGGCGGCGCGGCGGCAGTTTCCGTTGTTGTGGTGATCCTGCTCGTGGGGATGCTGTTCGCTTCGCCGCTCGGTATCCTGTTCGCCGGTGAGGATACCGGTACGGAAATCAAGATTCCGGACGCGGTTGCAACGCTGAACGGCGAGTTCACCGATGAAATCTACCGTATCATGGAGGAACATCCATACGATGAGCTGGACATGCAGGAGGGCATGGAAGCGGCCATGCTGCAAAACTGGCGGAACGTGCTGGCTGTGTATGCGGTCAAGGTCTCGACCGACGAAGAACATGGGCTGGACGTTATGACGATGGACGAAGAAAAGCTCCAGCTTCTGCGGGAAATTTTCTTCGACGCCAACAAACTCGAATACGAATTGATAACCAGAACCGTGGACGGCAAACGAGTCACAACGCTGCATATCTCCGCACAGATCAAGGATGCCATGCGGATGGCGGACGAATACGGCTTCACCGACCAGCAGCGGGAAATGCTCGAAGAACTCCTGAAGCCGGACTACGATGACATTTTTCTGCCTCTGATTGGCAATTATCAACCGGGCGGTACGCCCATCGGCCCCGTCGACATTTCGGACATTCAAGGCACGCTGCCGGATGATCTTGATCCGCTGCGAGAATCCATTGTTCTGACGGCGTATCAGCTTCTCGGAAAGGTGACGTATTTCTGGGGCGGCAAAAGTCTCGTCCTCGGCTGGGACAGCCGATGGGGAACGCCGACGACGGTTACTGCACCCGGCAGCGGCTCGACCGGCAAGGTGCTGCCGTTCGGACTGGACTGCTCCGGCTTTGTGGACTGGACGTTCTATAATGCCACGAATGGCGCGTATCTGCCCGGACGCGGCGGTGGCGCAGCTTCGCAGCATGGCTACTGCACCAACATTGCATGGTCAGACGCGCTGCCCGGCGATCTCGTCTTTTACGCGGATGACAGCCACGTTGGAATCGTCTGCGGCTACGACAGCGTAGGGAATCTCCTCGTCATCCACTGCTCCGGCGGGCAGAATGGCGTGGTCGTGACTGGGGGCGAGGGCTTTGCCGTCGCAGCAAGGCCGGATTTGTTTACGGATTAGTCCAATTTGCTTCGTTTGTGCGGCATTCTTTGGTGGCTCTGGTGAATAGCTTTCTTTCTCGTTTCCTGCGATACTTGGCGTACCAAATCGAAAGGAGACTGTAATGGAAACACGAAAAAACCTATGCGCCATGCTGCCGGTCGCACTCCATACCAGAGTCCGGCAGGAGCAGGAAAAAGCCGGGATGACCCTCGGTGAGTATGTGGAAGCCATGATCACGGAATATTACGACTGGAAGGACGGAAAAATCATGACCGGAGAAATGAGAACCTTAGCCGCGCAGATCCCCGCAGAGCTCTTTGACCGCCTCGACCGCTACCTCAAGGAGCGCGGCATCAAGAAGAAGGACTTCTTAGTTGACATCATCACCCGCGCACTGGAAGAAGCCGAAGCCGTCGAACCGGTTACAGAAGCATCGCCCCAGGACGAGCTGGAGGAACAGCCAGAAGCGGACGAAACCTGATCCCATCCCAAGCCCCCGCAGGTCAAGCCTGCGGGGGTAAACCTTTGTTGCAAGCCGTCAGCCGACACGCGCCCGCGTGTCGGCTTTTCTGCGTCTCGGTAGGGATGCTGCACCCTGAAGCCATAAAGCCGCGCGTTGGCGCGCGTGTGACGAAGTGCGAAAACAGATGTACAGGAGGTAAGAAAACACAAATGCTATCTGAGCGCCAAAACAAGAACGCAAATTTTCTCCGAATCCTGATGACACTCCGCGCCCTGCGTCAGAGCGGAGACATTACGGAAAAAGAATACCGCAAAGCAAAGAAATATTATCAGAACCTGACCGGCGCGGACATTGTCCTTACGGATTAAACTGTAATTTGCACGGTTTCCACAAGAATTCCCGCCGCCGTTTCAGCGTTTGGTAGAATTCGGGGCCGTTTGAAAGATATCAGTAGACTTGAACCTTTTCGCGGATATACTTGTCGTTGACAAACGGCATGGGAGGTGAGAAAAATGCCAGTTGCAAAACTGATTGCGCCAACGACGAAGCAGGAGATCCCCAAGCTGCGCGTGGCGGCATATTGCCGCGTGTCCTCAAACTCCGCAGATCAGCGAAATTCCTTTGCAACGCAGGAACGTGTTTATACGAAATACATTGCAGAGAAGCAGGAATGGGAGCTGGTCGACATTTTTGCCGACGAGGGTCTCAGCGGCATGAAAGCGGATAACCGTCCGGAATTTCAGCGGATGATCCGCATGTGCGAGCTGCACCAGATCGACCTCATTCTTACAAAATCAGTCTCACGATTTGCCCGCAACGCGAAAGAGGCACTGAATTATACGCGCAAGCTGAAGCTGCTCGGCATTGGGGTGCAGTTCGAAGAAGATGGAATCAACACACTGGCGATGGCCGACGAGATGCTGCTCAATACGTTTGCAGCCATCGCACAGGAGGAATCTGAGTCCATCTCACAAAACGAAAGGCTGTCCATTGTAAAGAGAATGGAACGTGGAGAATACATTGCAACCAACGTACCGTATGGATACCGCTTGATTGATAAGAAACTCGTAGTATACGAACCGGAAGCAAAAATTGTTCGATGGATTTTTGATGCGTATCTGAACGGCATGTCTGCAACTGAAATTGCGCGAGAATTGACAGCTCAAGGAATTCCAACCAAAGACAATAAAGCAAACTGGAAATCAAACCGACTTACATATATGCTTTCCAACGAACGCTATGCCGGTCATACGCTTCATCAAAAGTTTTATGGAGAGTCAACTGTCCCATTCAAACGGCATCGCAACTGTGGGGAGTACGATCAATTTTATGCAGAAAATACGCACGAAGCAATTTTAGCGCCCGGTGTTTATGAGACTGTACAGCGTTTATTGGCAGCTCGAAGGAAAAAGACGGAAAGCGTCAAGACAACAAATACATATCCTCTTACAAGCCGCATTCGGTGTTCCGAGTGCGGCTCTCTCTATCATCGCAAGACTTCCAATGGCGTAATCAAGTGGGTCTGTTCAAAACACGCGGCAGATACCACTGCCTGCAATTCCAGCTATTACAGCGAGGAACGCATTTACGACGGTATCATCACCATGATCAACAAGCTGCGCTTCTGCGAAGAAGATATCCTCGGTCAGACGATTCAGAAGCTTGAATTTGCCGCCGCAGCCTATAAGCGGAACAACAGAGCGGCCAGCCAGCTCAGCCAGAGCATCGCTGAACTGAATGCAAAGCTGCTCGCGCTGGAACGGCTGCGATCAAAGGGATACCTCGCCGCAGATATTTACCATACGCAGGCGCGGGAGATCCGCCAGCAGCTCGGCAAGCTGAAAACAGAGCGGTACAGCAGCTTTGAATCTCGGATCACAACGATGTTGGAGGATGTGCGGAAGCTGAAATCCCTGATTGACGAGCTGGAACAGCCGCTGGAGGTGTTCGACGAGAAGCTGTTCCATGAGGTCGTCACAGACATTTGCATCAATAACCGCGACGAAATGACAGTTACCTTGCTTGGCGGGCTCAAATTTACAGAACAGATTTAAGAGGGACAGGTATGAAAAAGATTCGATATTTACCGTTTGGCTACACGATCCGCAACGGACACACCGTGGTTGAACAGCAAGAGGCCGACATTGTCCGCAATATTTTCAAGGCGTACATTCAAGGTGCATCCCTTAAAGAGATCGCAGAGGATTTGACGGCAAAGCAGATCCCATACACAGAGCGGACCTGTGTATGGGATAAGGCGCGGATTTCTCGGATTCTGGAGAATGCGAAGTACACCGGCGATGAAGAATTCGAGACGATCATCGACGAAAACATCTACGAAGAAGCCGCTGCAGTCAAAAGCGCACGGCGCTGGAATCAGGCAGTCGAGGAAAGCGAGGGCATCCGGCAGATCCGCGACCGTATCCGCTGCGGGCAATGCGGTGCGACGATGCTCCGGCACATCAATTCCAAACGTGCGATTCGGGAAAGCTGGACATGTAGCAATGCAGACTGTGGCATTCGGGTGCGGATCAGCGACGGCGAGCTGCTCCGGAAAATCACGCTCCTTATGAACCGCGTCATCGCAAATGCCGATCTCATGCTCCCGCATCCAAAAATAAAGCACAGGGATTCCGCAGTGGTGCTGAATTTGCAGCAGCAGATCTCCGACGAAATGGAGCAGGGGCGTCCAAGTGAGGAACGGATCGTTGCCCTGCTCTGCGAAATTGCAGGTCAGCTTTACAAAGAAACAAACGCCAAAACGCAGATCGCCGCACAGATTGCCAGAAAGCGTACCTCTCTGATGAAGCCGCAGGATGCGTTCAATGCTGCATATTTTTCCGAACTGATCGACACCGTCTCCCTTCATGTGGGAGGCGGCGTCGTTCTGCATACGAAAACAGAAACCGATATTTGCGAAAGTGAGGAAGAACCGAATGGAAGTCCAGAGAATTCCGAAACGGACAGTTTCCGTAATTGAACCCCAAAAGTCCATCCTTGTGGACAAGGAGAAATATCACCAAAAGCGGGTCGCGGCTTACTGCCGCGTCTCCACAGATTCCGAAGAACAGCTTACATCTTATCAGAACCAGATGCGCGTTTACACGGAAATGATCGCTGCCAACAAGGAATGGGAGTTTGCCGGCCTTTATGCCGACGAGGGCATTTCCGGCACAAGGGCGGACAAACGCCCGGAATTTCAGCGCATGATCCGCGACTGCCATAACGGGAAAATCGACTATATCATCACGAAATCCGTATCCCGATTCGCCAGAAACACGGTGGAGTGTCTGGAATATGTGCGCTCCTTAAAAGCGCAGGGCATTGGCATCTTCTTTGAAGAACAGAACATTGACACGCTGAAAAACGAGAGCGAATTATACCTTGTCATTTACGCGGGCTTTGCGCAGTCCGAATCCGAGAGCATCAGCAAGCACATCACATGGACCTACCGCAAAAATTTCGAGGATGGGAAAGTGAGCTTTCAGTACAAGCGGCTGCTGGGCTACCGGAAAGGCGAAGATATCGTTGGCAAACGTGCAATCGTAGAGGCGGCAATCCTGTAACCCATGTGCTTTTCGCCGCTGAATGCGTTCCAGACGCTCCCGTTTTTCTTCTGCCGCTTTGCGCTGTTTTTCCGCAGCACTCTGGCAGGGGCACAGGCAGCGTGGTCGGAGAAAACCTGTTCCGCCGGGAGCAGGAATGACCGTTTGCCGCAAGCCATGACAGGTCTTGCAGTGCAGCAATCCATCAGCAGGATCGAGATACTCATCATCTCGCTGTATCTGCGCAGCTGCATTTGCCGTCAAAAACGCATGGACTTCTTCTGTAATTGGCATCATACGACTTCTTCCTCCGTTACTTCGTAAGTTCGGATATTTGTCCGCGCGCACTTCTGTTCTCTAATCTCTTTATCTCTATTCTCTGGTGGACAAATGTCCGCTTTTGCGTCGGGCAGGAGCTTCTGCGCTTGTAAACGCAGCCGTTCCCGGCGTTTTCGCTCCGCTTCGGTGGAGGATCGCCCGACCAGCAGCTGAATATCCGGCATATAGTACGCACCATCGGTCAGCAGCTCGACAAAGCCGAGTTTTAGGAAGATTTGCAGCGCGCGTTCTACGGTGCCGATCTGATGGCGGGTAAACGTTGCAATGGTCTGCGGCGTGTGCGGCAGATTTTCATGCAGCAGGAGAACTCCGTTGTGCTTGAGCGACATCAGGTACATTTTGAGCAGCAAATTGGAATACAGAATTCCGTCCGGCATCATTTCCAGAACAACCATCCGCTCACTGGTGAAGAAATTTTCCTTGAGCTTCATGTAGTAATATTTTTTGTTTTCTGACATAAACACTCCATTCTTTTGAAATTGTTTCCGTCGTATTTGCAGCTCGCGCCCCGGCGATGGGGAACAGCGCGGACAGAGCTTGGCAGCTCTCACAGCTCGTGGAAGAGGTCTCGACTGCTTTCAACCCCAGCCGCGGCTGCCTGTCTTGCGTCGAAACAAACTGCGTATCTTTCGCTTCCGTGCAAGCACGAAAGCTCAACCACTCCGTTTCTTTCTCCTTTCCCCACGAAGTAGGCTACTTCGTGGGGACCCCATTTATGGCCGGACATTGTGTGTCCAAGCAGGTTGGGCGGCATGATGCAGCCTGCCAGGGCTGCCCGCGGTGCGTTTCTCGCTCGCCGGAAGTTCGATGTCTCCGGGTCTTCGCGCGCGCCGTGCGCGTTTCCCAACCTGCGGTGTTATCCGCGTTGCTGGCTATTCAGTTGTTTGGGATTGTGATCCCACCCCCCATATTTCCCTAAAGAGCACCAAAAGGAGCGCTGCGGCCATTATTCGGTCGCAGCGCTCCTTCATTACGTTTCATGGTGCGCTTCGGAATATTCTGTTATCGGCAGGATTTCCTGCTATGTTTCACATGACAACACCAGAACAAACGTTTGTCAATGGTCCTTTGCAGAAAATTTTCTCTTACTGATACCGCTTCTGAATCGAATCGATTCTATCAGTAATTTATATATCTTTACCATATCTTTACTTAATATATCCGCAATATATCTTTATTTTATTGCGTTGGATTTTCCAACGTAGGATATCTCAAGACAGCACTTCCAACCGCAGAGCGTGTAGTAATCTCGTCCCCCATAGTTATTGCCCATACCGGGCGCAATGCAAAAGAACCGGAGCGCACAGGTTTCTGTGCACACCGGTCCTTCTGAGCCTTCTGCGTTTGCAGTTCTTCTATGCTTTGCAGCTTTCTGGTTGCGGCAATGTGGTATACATCGTATCCAAAATCAGTCGGTCTATCTCAACCAGGCCCTTTCTCGCCAGTTCTCCGACATTGGAAATCGTTTCTTCCGGTGTTTGCGCAACGATCCCATCTCCGCCGCAAAAATCATTTCCGCTCAACGCCATTTTCTGCGCTAAGATTCCCGAATAGACAGAACAAGCGATTTTTGCCGCGCAGCTCGGTTTTGCTCCGTCGCAGAGCACTCCCGAGATTGCCGCAACGGAATTTGCAAATGCGTGGCTGATCTGCGCCGCGCTTGCCCCTTTGAGATACGCGATCCCTGCCCCTGCTGCACTGCCGGCACTAACCGCTCCGCAGTAAGCAGAGAGCTTTCCGATCATACCCTTGAGGTACAGTGACATTAAGTTCGCCAACAGCAGTGCACGCAGTGTCTTCTCCCGCGGTGCCTGCAGAGTCTCAGCATAGACATAGATCGGTGCCGTAATGGTGATTCCCTGATTTCCGCTGCCTGAATTGATCACAACGGGCATTGCACAGCCGCTCATTCTGGCATCGGAACCGGCCGCTGCAAAGGCGCATGCAAGTTTCTCCGTATCCGCATTGTTTTCAGTCAGCAGCTTTCCAATATTCGACCCCCAACTGCGCCGCATTCCCTCGTTGCAGATCGCAACGTTCCGATCCAGCTGCATTTGCAGCAGTTCTCCGAGTGCTCCATGGAGATCTGCCTCTTCCGTATATGTATAAATATCCTGTGGGCAAAGCGGAATTGCCTCCAAATCCAGTTCTTCCGCCCTCCAACTGCTGTTTTCCTGCAGCGGCACGCCATTTTTTTCGATCCGTTTCACATGCGTATGTTCATGTGAGATCTCCACGAGGGCCTGTTCCGTCTGTGTCCAAATCTCCACAACGATATGCAGCTTTTCAGCCGACTCCAATAAAGCGACTTCACAGACGTTTGCATCCAGCAGCCGATGCACTTCTGCCAGGCGCGCAGGGGTCATACTTTCCAGGATCTCCAACTTCAGCTCCGCATCTGCACTGCACACTGCCCCGCAGATCGCCGCCGCCGCAATTCCCTTTAGAGCTCCGGTATTCGGTATCACTGCACTTTTTGCGTTTTTGAACAGGTTTTCACTGCATGCGACTTTCATCTGCAGCATCTCCCCGCCGAGCTGCACTCTGCACAGTGCTGCTGCATAGGCGATCGCCGCCGGCTCCGTGCAGCCCTGCGATAAGATCAGCTCATGAAACAGCAGCTCCGTATAGTTTTTCCTTGTTTGTTCTGATATCGACATTCTTCTTAATCCTTTAATGTGTGTTGAAACAGTTCAATTTGTTCCCCGTCCGGCCCATAAAGCCAGGCGACCCTGACCGGCATAGGGACCGGCTTTGACTGAATCAGAAAATCGAAGGGCTCACGATTCGGGATCGCGCCGTGACGGACCGCATTCGCGTAAGCGCCTTCCAAATCCGACGTGTGAATGCAGAAATGGAGATACTGCGGCACCTCTGGAGGCATTTTCCCCGCATTAGAATGCAATTCCAAAAAATTCCCGTCCCCGACATCCAAAAAGCAAAGCCGTTTCCCAGAAAACTCCCATTCGTTGACGCAACTCATACCAAATGCGCGGCAATAGAAATCGCGGGATTTTTCATATTTTTTCACGCTGAGTGCCACATGATGCAGGGAAGCACCCGGAATCACATGATTCATACCTGTGCCTCCGCCTCAGATCGGTTCGCGGCCGCTCTTGATCAGCTGCAGGCAATCTTCATAGGTCATATGACGGATTTTCCCAATATGTCCATCGTATATTCTCCACGCCGTGGAAACAACATGCTCGATCTGCGCATCTGAGAACTCTTTTTTTCCAATGTCAAAGAATGTGTTCGGTGCATGAATGGTTTTGAGCCAGGCAATGTACCGTTCTACACCTTCCGCAGCAGCCTTCTTGTCGTCCTCCTCCACGACGCCCATCACATTTCTTGCAAAGCGCGCAAAAATCGACGGCTTGTCCTGGCATACCATTCGCATCCAGCGCGGCGTCAGTACGCCAAGGCAAGCACCGTGATGCGTATCAAAATATCCGCTGAAGCTTTCCTCCAGCCAATGGCAGGTCATCTCCGGCTCCATCCGTCCGATTTTTGTCAGACCGCCCCAAGCCATCGTCGCACACCATTGCAGTTCTCCGAGCGCAGTCAGATCCTCCGGCGTCTCGTTCAGAACATCCAGCGCATGCATTACAGAAAGCGCAATTGCCTCCGAGAAACGGCTCTGGAACTCGGAGCCTTCAAAACCATTGAAATAATATTCAAATGTATGGCTGAGAATATCCATTGCTCCCCATACGACCAAACGGTGCGGAGCGCTTTTCGTCACGGCCGGATCAAATATTACAAGCCATGCATGTTCGCAGTCGCAATAGTACTTCTCTTTGGTCTCATCATTGACAATGACCGCCGATTTATTCGTTTCCGTACCGGTTGCGGCAATCGTCGGGATCAGGACCGTCCGGAGAGATTTGGTGATCTGTGGTCTCGACCCCCACACAAACTCATACGGATCGCAGTCATACAGCGCAGCTGCCGCAAT
>OHOA01000745.1_pt1 | contig 11503 bp, 8 predicted proteins | sample 1569681 | NCBI WGS metagenome assembly OHOA01 (sample SAMEA3879609, study PRJEB24766) | human gut metagenome | biome: human-associated habitat; feature: feces | place: USA | collected 1985/1987 | reverse complement strand
AAAGTCTCCACTCCGGGCCTGCTCCGATCCTTGGTCAGCGAGGAGTCATTCTTCAGCTACGACACGCTACGGGTACAGGGCCGTATCAATGCCACCGACCTCCGCACACTCCGCGAGATGGCGGGCATTGACGAAAATGGCAACCGCACCCACGGACAGATGCGTATGCTCGACCTGAGCGACGCCCAGATTGTGGCCAGCGACGACTACTATCTCATCGACAAGGGACAGAAGCTCACCATCACTCAGGACAATAGCCTGCCCGACAAGCTGTTCTACGGTTGCTCCATGGAGGAGATCCACTTCCCCGCCACGGGCATCCGCCACTTCGGCAAGGGCGTCTGGGCCTATTGCAACAAGCTTTCCACTGTCCACCTCACCCCTGGCGCCGATGCCGACTTCACTGTCAAGGGCAGCATGGTCTATGACAAGGACAAGACCACACTTTTGGCCGTTATCCCGCTGACGCGCGAAGACCTCCAGGTCTCCGACGGCGTGACCACCATCGCCGACTACGCCTTTGCTGGCTGCAGCATGGTGCGCAAGATCGCCCTCGGCCACGATGTGAAGCAGATCGGCAAGGAAGCCTTCGGCTATTGCTGGTCGATGGAGGAGCTCAAGGTGCGACCCAAGGAGATTCCGCAGTTGGGCATGGATGTCTTCGCTGGCGCCAACACCGAGACCTGTCGCCTCGCCGTGCGAGCAGGCAGCAAGACGCGCTACAGCTCGCTGGCACAGTGGAAGGACTTCTCCAGCATCGTGGAGTTTGGCACTACCGTCAAAGCCCGCAACCTTTCCCGCCTCTATGGTGAGGAGAATCCCGAGTTGACCTTCACCATCAACGGCACGAAGGTGGATGGTACACCTCAGCTGACCTGCGAGGCCGACCACACCTCCGGCGTGGGCCGCTACAAGATCAAGATCAGCCGCGGCACCATCACCGACGAGGACACGGAGTTTGAGGATGGCTACCTCATCATCAAGCCTGCTCCCCTGGAGGTCATCGCCGAGGACGCCACGCGCTGTGAGGGTGAGGCCAACCCCGTCTTTACCATCCGCTACGAGGGTTTCAGAAACGACGACAACGAGAGCGCGATCAGCGAAAAGCCGCAGGCCACCTGCTCTGCCGACCTCTCCTCACCCGAGGGTGTCTATGAGATCGTGGTGGAAGGTGGCGACGCCGACAACTACGAGTTCTCCTACACCAACGGAAAACTGACCATCACGCCCTCCACGGCCATCGAGTCCGTCTCTGCCGAGACCCTCTTCGGCGGCAAGGCCTTCGATATTTTCTCCCTCACAGGACAACAGGTGCGCAAGAACGCCCATACCCTCAAGGGACTTCCCGCCGGCATCTATGTCGTCGGTGGCAAGAAGGTCGTGGTGAGATAAGATCACCAATGGCTTAGACCCGTTTGAGCTTCACACCAAGACTTCCACATCCAAGATCCGCCAGTCGGTTTCCCATCGGGGAGGCCCACTGGTGGATTTTCTTTTCTCCCTTGCCTCCACGTATCCACCACGCTTCCACCTCCTATCGTCCTCGCTTCATCCTCCCTCCCCCCAAGTATCATTTCCGTATCGTTTCCGTATTGTTTCCGCTTCCGGAAGCGAGAATGATAGGAGGACGATAGGAGAACGATACGGGAACGATACGGGATCAATACGGAATCGATACGGGATCAATACGAGAATGATACGAGACCGATATGCTTCTGTTTCCAAGCGAAGAGATTAATAAAAAGTTTAATTTTTCCATCAATATTTATATGTGTTATTTTTTACATTTTACCAACTCACAGCACCCAGTTTCTCGTCCAAAGACAAAGAATACTCGATTTGCCAAGACGAGGCATCTATACAAAGATAATCTCCCGCCCAGCCGAATGCAAGCCGATTAGCATGAATTAACAACTCATTAACTAATTGTCCGTATCCATTTAACAAAGCCCGCACCAAGCAAAAAGCCTTGATCACTGCATTTTCCCACATTCTTTCCACTGTAGTATCCGCAAGCAAGCTGCGGCTACCCACTTCAACCTATTGCCACGTTTCGTATTTACACACAAGACAAAAACGGTAAACGAACACAACAATTAAGACTGATCTCCTACATGAGGAAAACAGCCCTTTTGGTCGTCTTTGCCCTTGAACAAAGACTCTATTGTCGATTACGTTACATCTTTGTTACATCGTGGAGTTTGACTTGATTCGTAGCAGTCAAAACAAATCATATATTCATGTGTGGACAGCAAGGGTATTTCAGCGTTTGCAGAAACAAGTATCTTCAGAAAATGTTTTCAATGATTGGTGTTGCAGAAAAAAGGTTGTAACTTGTTGTAAAAGTTGTATTTGTTGTTTTCCCTAACTCAGCAGGACGTATTGGCAACAACACAAACCCTATCACTCGATTTTCCGGAAGAACCAGAAAAAAGCTATCATCGGCAAGGTCTCCATTTTATAACACCTTTAAATACCTTAAGCGCAATGAACAACTACAGCATCACGGCAAGATTCGTCAACGTAAAAGCTCTTCGAGATCTACCAGGCCAAAGCAAAACTCATTTGTCAAACTCTAAAACGAACAAGAAAAAATCATGGATGAAAAGAAAGCCAGGTGTGGCGATAACACCGCCATAACTATCAAAAAAATGAGTTATGGCTGAGTTATCATCTATAAGTCAGCCATAACTACGAAAAAAAGGGAGTTATGGCGGCGCTATCCTTGCATAATTCAGATCTTTTTGGTATCTTTGCACCTGTAAGATGGAGATATAAACCAAATAAAATCAGAAAGTTATGGGTGTAAACGGGATTATAGGGCGTGAGTACGAGCAAAAACTCATCCAGGAGCGCTGTGAAAGTAGCAAGGCCGAGCTGATAGCAATCTATGGTCGCAGGCGTGTGGGAAAGACTTTCTTGGTCCGAAAAATGTTCAATGACCAGTTTGCCTTTTCGTTTATAGGTATGTACGAAGTGGAGCGCGCAGTGCAGCTGGAGCAGTTTCGGATGGCATTGGAGCAGTATTCCAAGCAAGCCGTACCCAGACTGAAAACCTGGTTTGAGGCATTTGCTGCTTTGCGGGAATATCTGTCGGGAATATCTCAGCAAGACCCGATTGTTCTGTTCTTTGACGAGTTGCCGTGGATGGATACACCAAAAAGCAATTTCATCGCAGCTTTCAGTTTCTTTTGGAATTCATGGGCTTCTATGATTCCCAATCTCAAACTGATCGTGTGTGGTTCTTCCACCACGTGGATGCTATCAAAGTTTATAGGCGACAAGGGAGGGTTGTACGGTCGCGTGACTCGTCAAATCCACCTCTCTCCATTCTCCTTGGGCGAGACTGAGCAGTTCTTAAACGAACTGAAAGGGCTCAAGCTTACCCGCCAGCAGGTGTTGGATGTGTATATGATACTGGGTGGCATTCCTTACTATCTTGACATGCTGGAGCGAGGTGTGCCCTTGGACGCGTGTATCGATAGGTTGCTTTTCTCGCAGGATGCGCCATTGCGTGGAGAATTCGGTTTTCTCTTTCGATCTCTCTTCCACGACTCCAAGCATTATCGCAAGATAGTAGAGGTACTCTCGCAAAAAATGAAGGGGATGACACGCAAGGAATTGATGGATGAGCTGAAACTGAAAAGTGGCGGACAGTTGTCAGAAATCCTGGAGAATCTGCAGAAATGTGATTTTATAAGGAAATACGCTACTATAGGAAAAAGTGAACGGGACGCACTTTATCAGTTGACCGATTTATACTCACTGTTTTACACCCGTTTTGTGGCTAACAACAGTGGGCAGGACAAAAGCTATTGGAGCAACATGCGCAATTCGGGAAGCCGAACAGCCTGGAGTGGTTATGCTTTTGAGCAGGTTTGCTTCCACCATATCCCACAGATCAAGAAGGCATTGGGGATTTCAGGCGTGTTGGCAAATGTCTATTCCTGGTCTTGCAGACCGTTTGCGGATGCTACCGGTGCGGAGTGGCGAGGAGGTCAGATAGACATGCTGATAGATCGTGCTGACGGAGCGATCAATATTTGTGAGATGAAATACGCCAAGGACGAATTTGTCATAGATGCCAACTATGAGCAGCGGCTGCGAGAAAGAATGTCGTCATTTGCCGTGGCGACCAAGACGAAGAAGGCCTTGCTACATACTTTTATCACGACGTATGGGGTGAAGCGGAACACGCATAGCGGATGGGTGAATAGTGAGGTGAAAATGAATGATCTTTTTGGATAGAGTGCAAAAGCATAATAATGCTCAAAGAATGGAGGAAAAGCATGGGGATTGGGAAAATAATCGTATATTTGCAAACAAAAACCAGGGAGCTATGGCAGAGACAAGAAACAGAAGGTTGCCCGTAGGCATTCAGTCATTTGAGAAAATCAGAAAGGATGGATACCTTTATGTTGACAAGACGGATATTATCTGGCGTCTTGCCAACACTGACAACACGCATAATTATCTGAGTCGTCCGCGCCGTTTTGGTAAGTCGCTGCTCGTCGATACGCTCGAAGCCTACTTTCTGGGCAAGAAGGAGCTCTTCGAGGGACTGAGGATCATGGAGCTGGAGCGGGAATGGGTGAAGCGGCCCGTCATACGGCTCGACATGAGCCAGGCCGGAGCAGAACCAGAAAGTGTGCGAAGCTATCTGGACAACGCTTTCCATAACCTGGAGACGGAATACGGGATTGTCGTGCGCCAAGAGAGTTCTCTTGCCGTAAGATTCAAGAATATCATTGAGGGTGCTTACAACAAGACGGGCCAACAAGTAGCCATCCTCATCGACGAGTACGACTCGCCGTTGCAGCACTCCTGGGGGACGCCCCACCACGAGGCCTGCACCAGCATCTACAGAGAGGTCTTCGCCATCCTGAAGGCGGACGACAAATACGAGAAGTTTGTCTTCATCACGGGCATCACCAAGTTTACGCAGATCTCCCTCTTCTCCGTGCTCAACAATCTGAGCAACATCAGTTTTGAGCCCGAATACGCGGCCATCTGCGGCATCACGAAGGAAGAAATGCTCCGCGATTTCAAGCCCGAAATCCACAAACTGGCAGAATATGAGCACCGCACATTCGACGAGGCCGTGGCGCTGCTGACGGCCCACTACGACGGCTATCATTTCAGCCACGACAATATGGTGGACGTCTTCAACCCCTTCAGCCTGATCAATGCGCTCGCCGATTCGAAACTGAGGAACTACTGGGCCTCCTCGGGCGCCACATCCATGCTGCCGAAGTTTGTGGATAATATAGAAATCAGACTGAAAAGCTTTGAAAATTGTCCCATAGACGGCGACACTTTGGAGACTTCCGACGTGACGGGTGGCGGTGCGGAACTGTTTCTCTATCAGTCGGGCTATCTCACGATCAAGGATTACCAGATGGGGGTCTATATCCTTGGATTCCCCAACCAAGAGGTAAGGCAGGCGCTCTACGAAACGGTCTTGCCAGCGCTTACCTTACGCAGCAATAGCAATATCCAGTCGGTGCAGTCCGGCCTGCTGCTTGCCCTCCAGCTGGGCAACCTGCCCGAGGCCATGAAATGTCTGAAGGCGCTCGTGGCCGACGTGCCCTACAGCAACAAGAAACTGGCCAGCATGGACATGGAGGAGCGCTACCGGCTGATACTGAGCACGATCTTCAACGCCATCGGCTGCCGGGTAGAAGTAGAAAAAATGATCGCAACGGGCAGGATAGACATGGTCGTGGAGACCATCCATATCATCTATGTCTTGGAACTGAAACTGAGCAACAACGGCGGCATTCACGCCGCGACGCAACAAATCCGGGACAAGCAATACGCCGAACCCTTCAAGGCCGACAAGCGACGGGTCGTGGCGCTGGCCATAGAACTGGACGATCAGGGAAAGGGACTGGTCGATTGGAAGGAAGCCTGAAAAACATTACACAAAAGGCGGGCAACAAATTATTCGTTTTAAAAAAATATTTGTACTTTTGCAGCGGATTCACACCCCACGGACATAAAGAGTGGAAAGCGGGTCTTGATAGATGCCAAATATAAAAAAACAAAGAAATGGATAGTTTGTTTCTTCTACAGTTTACCTGCTTTCTCTTCGTGTCGATCAATGCCATCATCTTGGGGATCACACGACTACAGATCAAGTGGATGAACCGCCGATACGAAAAGTCGCGATGGCTGATATTCGCAGCCATGGTGGGACTGGCCCTGCAGTTTCTGGCACAAATGGGGGGGGGAATTTCGGGCGAAAGGCGACGATGAGGGAGCCATATTCAACATGCTGGTCTATCCTCCCTGCTTCACGCTCATCGCCATGGGCATCTACAATATCGAGGCCATGCACGCCAATCTCCGAAAGATGAACGTCGTTTGTGCCACTATTTATGCTGCCATACTCGCTATCTTCGGTGTAGGCTATAGCCAGAGCGGAAGTTTCCATATTGGCAACTGGCTCTATGCGATGGTCTTCCTGTTTGGCGTCAATTTGGCCTACTGTCACGTGATGATAATAGTGGAAATCAGAAAGCGCAGGAAGATGCTGGAGGAAATGGCGGGCAACGATATCCTGCCCTACGTGAGATTCGCACGCGCCAGCGTGATCATCCTTCTCCTTCTCATTATAGCCATGCCTGTCGCCGTGCTTTCCACCGATTTTCTATATGTCATCGGACCCTTGGAACTGCTTGCCATGCTTTTCTTCATAATCAGTTTTGTGTCGCTGGGATATAACTACAACCCTGCCGAGGAACTTTTGGATAAGGATGTGGAAGCAAACTATGCCGTCATGGAAAACGGGCAAATGGAAACCACGCAAATAAAAGCCACAGAAACGGAAAGCACGCAGACGGAGATCGAGCAGACGGAAAGCGCGCAAACAGAAAATGGTGGAGAGGCTGCACCCTGCGCTGAAGAGCAGAATGTGGAACAGGACAAGAAGGAAGAAACTTTACAACAACAGTTTGCTGCAGCACGACAGAAGATCATCCGCGAGAAGCTGGACGCCTGGTGCGCCAGCAGGGGATATAAAGACACATCGGTCAACATGATCTCGCTGGCTCGCTCGCTAAGCATCACCAAAACGGAGTTGTCACGATACCTCTCCGCCTGCTACAACACCACCTTCCGTATCTGGCTGGCCGAGGTGCGCTTCGAGGCGGCCAAGCAGATGATATTAGAGCATCCCGACTACAGCAACGACGTCATCTCTGCGGAATGTGGCTTCTCATCCCGCTCCTATCTCTACCGGATGTTCAAGGAGAAGGAAGGCTGCTCGCCCACGGCCTGGAAAGAAAAAAATAGTTAAAAAAATACGTTCAAGGTGTCTCCTTCCCCCCGAAAGAGACACCTTTTTTGGTAGGAAATGGACACCTATGTAGGGGAAGTGGACACCTTGATTGATGTGAAAATACTAATTTTGTGTCGCACAATATAAGATCCAATGGATTGTCAAGTCAAATTAATTAAAGCATATTCATAATGTTACATTTCACACATCAATCAAAGGAACTGCAAACAGGCACAGTCCTAAAGGCGACGAGAGTAAAAACTATTGCTCTGTTGTTCATGTTGCTACTCTTGCTACCAACTCTATTGCTGGCAAAAGGTGGCGTCAACAAGTCTTCCTTATCCTATAAGGCTGCTTCCACAGAACCAATAGCTCGCGCAGAATACAATAAAACCACAAAAGTTCTTACATTTTTATATAATAATCCTTCAGCAACGGAAGATGAGAATCTAACGGTGGTGAAGTTTTACAATCCGTTAGACAACTCAAATTGGTTCAATGGTGAGTATTCTACATTTTATTATTGGACAGAAGAAATAAAGAGTGCCACTTCGGTAATCATAGAAGAGAGTTTCAAAAACTATGCGTTACCAACATGCGAATACATGTTTAATGAATTCGATAATCTGAAATCCATTACAGGCCTGGAATATCTGAACACTACCAATGTAAAGAGTATGCGTCAGATGTTCCGCTACTGCAGGGCGCTGACATCTCTCGATATAACTCATTTAAAAACGAATACCGTAACGAATATGTATTGCATGTTCTATGCCTGCGGAGTAAGTTCACTTGACTTATCGAACTTCAATACTGAAAACGTAACGGACATGGCTCAGATGTTCATGTATTGCAACCAGCTTACTTGGATCGATTTATCAAGCTTCAATACAGCCAAAGTAGAAAAAATGAATGGCATGTTCCAATATACGGCACAGTTGGAACATATCTATGCGAAAGAATTATTCACAACGGAACAAGTAACCAATTCAAATAATATGTTTAATGGTTGTCAGAAACTTCCAAACTTTGATCCTAAGGTCGTGGACAACACACATGCTAATAGATTCAAAGATGGTTACTTCGAGGAACTGGTGGCCAAATCGGGTGAGGAGAGGATAGGAGCTGTAATAGATAATGGACTTACAGCAAATCATCTCAACCTTAACGACGACAAAGATTTATATCTATTCAATAACTTCGTAGCTAAAAAGGCCGCATACAGTCGCACGATGAAGGAAGGTACAAAATGCGCTACGCTTTGTCTACCGTTTGATGTCTCACTCGATGGTCAGAACTTCCGCGCCTTCCATCTGCTTTCGACTACAGAAGATGGCGTAGAACTCAAGGAAATGGAGAAAGTAATCCAGGCTGGTACGCCTGCTGTCATCATGATGAAAGAGGCGGAGACCAAGCTCCAGTTCTCTATAGACAATTCGTCAATAAAAAGTAATATTTCACCCGCGACTACTGAGGACGACAACTACAAGTTTGTGGGTATCTATCAACAAAAGGAGTTCAACAAGGATACGGATGGCAACTGCTTCATCGTGAAGGGCAACATGCTGATGAATCCTGCTAAACTGCTGGAGAACGAAAAGACCACAAAAGTGGCCTGCAAGCCTTTCCGTGCTTACTTTGTTTACAATTCTGAAACTGTAGGCGCCAAAACGCTGAACATCAGTATCAGCGACAAGACGACAGCCATCGATCATCTCGATGCTATAGGCGATGGGAAGGCGGAATACTACGACCTGCAGGGCCGTCGCCTCAATGAGCCTCAGAAGGGCATTAACATTGTGAAACGTGGTGGAAAAACCATGAAAATAGTCATCAAATAAAGAATGAGAATTATGAAAAAGAAAAATTATATCAAGCCGGAAACAAATAGCGTGGCTATCCAAGCACAGACGTTTTTTGCAACATCTCTCACAAAATTTGAGCTCAAGCAAGCTGAACTATATTACGAAGAGAATATAGAGGAATATCGCGAAAAGGACGGAAGTATATGGGCCGACTAAGATGATGGAATAGTGATCGACTCAACGTCAAGGGTCTATGTGCCACAATGATAAGTGGCGTATAGACCCTTGTTTTTTGCCGTTTCACTTAAGGGAATCACCCAGGGAAATATATTGGCCTACGAAGGAACGGACGTGGGCGGCGTAGGCGACGGGATGGTCGTGGAAACTACGCGCATGGATGCTGCCCGGACTGACCCATTGCGCCTTGGGCTGGGGCTTGGCAGCGTAGAGGCGCGCCAGCATGGAGAAGGGCACGAAGGTGTCGCGGTCGCCATGAATGAAGAGCATTGGCTTGTGGCAACGGGCCACCTGACGCAGAGGCGAGGCCTCGTCGAAACTCCAGCCGTAGCGGACACGACAAAGGGCGCTGCAGGCATGGAGCAGGGGGAAAGCGGGAAGGCCGAAACGGTCGTGGAGTTCACCCTCAAACTCGTCCCAGGCGCTGGTGTAGCCACAGTCTTCGACAAAGCACTTCACATAGGAGGGAAGCGTTTCGCCCGAGACGCACATCACGGTAGCAGCTCCCATCGACACGCCGTGGAGCACCATCCGCGTGTTGCCACCACGACCGAAACGGCTGTTGACCACCTCCATCCAGCGCATCACGTCGAGGCGATCGAGCCAACCCATCTGCACGGCCTCACCCTCGCTGCGGCCGTGGGCGTGGAGGTCGGGGAGCAGGAGATTGAAACCCATGTGGTGGTAGATGGAAGCGATGTGCATCATACCCATACCGTTGTCCTCATAGCCGTGGACGAGGAGGGCCACGCGGTCGGTGGGCCGGGGAGCAAGGATATAGGTGGCGTGGTGGCGCTCGCCTGTGGGCATGGTGACAAAAGTGTCGCGCAGGGCTTGGTGGCGCTGCAGACTGTCGGCCCAGGGGCGCAACTGCGGGTTTTCGTCGATGATGTTGTGGAAGCGCCAAGAGAGGTCATGACTGTGTTCCATTGACGGACGGAGGGCATAACGCAACATATAGTCACTGCCCAGGCCGAGGACCGTGAGGAGCACCACGCAGACCACGGCGAAGCCCACAAGAGCCCGCTTGCGGGAGAGGATGAGACGTTTATTCATATCTTCTTTTATTATGAGTATTCATTTATAATGGATCTTCTGCAGCCGCAAAGATAATACCTTTTTTTGTGTTTGCTCCAACCAGTAGAGGTAAAATACCAAAAATAGTATTACCTTTGCAGAGCCTTCATCCCCTCTTGAAGAGGACGGATCATAGAGATTTACGGAGAAGAATACGCGTAGTGTTACACCCTTCAAGTAGAAAAAGGACGGCGATAGGCGAATCGGTTTGATAGAAGCATACGTGCCTCATTGTGAATAAACCTGTGGAAAACCCTGTGGAAAAGTGGGGGAACAATCTTCTCATAATCTTGTGGATTTCCACCGACCCACGGCCGAAACCTACCCAGAGTGGATATCCACAGGGTTATCCAAGCCGATTTAGACAAGTTTTCAACGGATTTAGGCGCTCAAAAGATATAAACTTATTATCTTTGCAACAGAATGTGGAAATGTGGAAAAGTGAGTTTACTAACTGATTGTCAGAAAATACAAGAAATGATAAAGCAGGGAAAAGGCTAGGAAAGTGTGGATAATGGAAAACGGGCAATAAGCCCCAAAAGTTATCCACGTTATCCACATTTTTTATCCCCAAAAGAGTGGTTTACATAGTAAAAAAACCGAATGTTTGTTTTGTGTAGAAATCATAAAGTTTGCAATAAAATGAAAAACTGTGGAAAACATATTGACATTTCAAATATGAAAAAAGATGAAAACATTAAGGAAAATGTCTGACAATTCAGAAAAGATATCTAAAAAAAGGAGGTTGACATTTCAAAAAAGAGTGTTAAACTATGTGGCATACAGATAAATAGAACAAATGCAGTGAACAGAATACCGTTATTGGAAGGCAATGCATCACAGAGAGTCATTGGCAGGTGGAAAATGACATGCATCTTTTGATAATATCCTCTGCGAGCAGTACGCTGAAAGCCATGAGGTCAGTAAGCGGCACCGGAACTCTCCCGTTACAGAGAGACCTGTTAGGGATATTTGTACAAAGACAAGTGGACAGATATATGACGGGGCAGAGAGGTCATGGAAACATGGCAAGAAAAGTGGTATCACGGAAGTACAGGCTTTCGTCTTTTGGATGTGTGAACATCAGAAAGACGAAAGCTTT
>OHOA01000743.1_pt1 | contig 11536 bp, 15 predicted proteins | sample 1569681 | NCBI WGS metagenome assembly OHOA01 (sample SAMEA3879609, study PRJEB24766) | human gut metagenome | biome: human-associated habitat; feature: feces | place: USA | collected 1985/1987 | reverse complement strand
GAGGTGTACCGGCAGATCCGCAATGCGGTGCCGCTTCTGGACGCGGCGATCGGGAAGCTGGTCAGGCTCACGGGCGGGTTCGAGGTCCGCTGCACAAATCCGGCAGCGGAGCGCGGATTGCGGCAGTTTCTGAAATCGGTGAATGCCGGACGCGGTCAGGTGGGCATCGAGAGTTTTCTGGCGGCATTTTTGCAGAGCATGCTGGTTTACGGCAGGGCTGTGGGCGAGATGGTGGTCGGCGGGAACGAGATTGCGGCGGTTCTGTGGGGCGATGTGACGAAGCTCTATGTGCAGGAGGGCAGCTCGCCGATGGACTTCGCGTTCGGACAGTGGCAGGACGCAGAGGTGAAGATTTTTCCAAGGCAGAATCTGATTCTCTTTGCGGCGTGGAATCCGGACGAAGAGAATCCGTACGGCGCGTCGGTGTTCCGGAGTATGCCGTTTCTGGTGGATGTGCTGCTGAAAATCTACAGCACGATCGGAACGAACTGGGAGCGGGCAGGCAATGTGCGCTACTCGGTGGTGTATAAGCCGGGCGACGCATCGGGGCAGATCGACGCGCAGGAACGAAGCGAACAGATTGCCGAGCAGTGGTCGCAGGCGATGCAGGAATCCAGGCACGGCGTGGTGCGCGATTTTGTGGCGGTCGGCGATGTGCAGATCAAGGTTATCGGAGCCGACGGGCAGATTCTCGATTCCGAGGTGCCGGTGCGGCAGATTCTGGAGCAGCTCGTGGCAAAGACGGGGCTTCCGCCGTTTCTGCTGGGGCTCAACTGGGCGTCGACCGAACGGATGAGCGCGCAGCAGACAGATTTGCTGACCTCAGAGCTGTGGGCCATCCGCCGGACGGTGGAGCCGGTTTTGCTGCGGATCTGCAGGCTGTGGATGCAGCTGCACGGATATGCGGAGGAGCCGGAGATTGTCTGGGATGAAATCAGTCTGCAGGACATTGTAGAGCAGGCGCACGCGGCGCTTTACCGGGCGCAGGCGGAAAAACTGACGGCAGAACAGGAGGAGACGACATGAAAATTACAAAGGCGGCGAGCGTGGAGCTGAGCGGCGCGCCGAGTGCGGAGCAGCTGGAAAAAATCAACCGGCTGACGAAGAAAGCGGTCACGGCGGAGGAGGTCTATGTGTTTTCCGTGCGGCTGTGCGACGATCAGGTGGACCGGGACGACGAGCGGTTTTCGGAGAGCTGCATCCGTGAACTGGCGGCGCTTTTCATCGGAAAGACCGGCGTGATGGACCACGTATGGTCGGCGGAAAAGCAGGTGGCGCGGATTTTTGACACGGAGGTGCTGGCGGAGAACGGCGCGACGTATCTCAAGGGCTGGGCGTATATGCTGCGCGGCGCGGAGACGGACGGGCTGATTCGCGAGATTGACGGCGGCATCAAAAAGGAAGTTTCCATCGGGTGCGCGGTGAAGCGCAGAATGTGCTCGATCTGCGGCGCGGAGTATGGCGCGTGCGAGCATGTGAAGGGTGAGACGTATGGTGCGGAGCGCTGCGCGGCAGTTTTGTGCGAGGCGGTGGACGCCTACGAGTTTTCGTTTGTGGCAGTGCCGGCACAGAAGCAGGCGGGCGTTTTGCAGAAGCAGACCGGTGGACGAGTTTGCGCTGAAAAAGCTGCAGAAGGAGGCGGAGCTTGGAAAGGCTTACCGGCAGGAGCTGGAGACGCGGGTGACGCGCGCGGCGCTGCTGCTGGGACTGGAACTGGATGCGGGACTGATGAAGCGGATTGTGCGCGGCATGGCGGCGGAGGAGCTGAAAGGGCTGAGCGAGGGTCTGGAGCGCCGGACGGCGGAGCTTTTTGCACCGGAGCCGCAGATGACCGTGGAGCAGGACGCGGCGCGCGAGCAGAACAGCGCGTTTCTGATTTAACTGGCGGCTGGCAGGCGTCCGGCAGGTGTGTCTGGCGCGGCTGCAAATATTTATTTTTAGAAGGGAGAACAAAAAATGGCAATTTCTTTTGAGGCGATCGGGCAGAAAATGGTGACGTTTGCTGCCGGAACCGGTCTGGCGGAGGGCAAGGTCTGCAAGATCTCGGCAAACGGAACGGTGGGTCCCTGCTCGGAGGAGGGCTTCTGCGGCGTGGTTTCGCAGATTCGAGGCGGCGCGGCGGGCGTCATTCTGGAGGGGTACGTGGAGCTTTCGTATGCGGGCTCGACGGCGCCTTCGCTCGGCTACGCGATTCTGACGACGGACAAGGCGGGCGAGGTGGTTCCCGGAACAAGCGGCAGAACGTGCCTGATTGTGAGCGTGGATTCGACAAACAAGAAAATCGGTCTGTTTTTATAAGAGGAAAGGAGCATAACAATGGGTTTTGATCATGTAAAGCTGGAAAAGGGCATGTACCGCGAGAGCGGCAAGACGTTTACGCAGGTTCTCGAATCGCTCGACCCGAGCGAAAACTACAAGGGCACGGCGCTCGAGGGCACGGACGCCTTCCAGCGCCAGCTCAAGCGATTTGATATCCACGCAAAGGGTGCGTACTCGGACCCGGTGGAAAAATTCTTCCGCACGATGGACTCGAGCGTCCTGTTCCCGGAGTATATTGCGCGCGCAGTCAAACAGGGCATGGAGGAAAACAATGTGCTGCCGAAGATTACGGCAAGCACGACGACCATCGATGCGATGGATTACCGAAGCGTTTATTCGGTTCCCTCCGAGCAGGACAAGATGCTCATGCAGGTATCCGAGGGCGCGAGCATTCCGGCAACCCAGGTCAAGACGAAGGCAAACCTTGTCAAGCTCAACAAGCGCGGCAGAATGCTCGTCGCGTCCTATGAGGCAATTCGCTTCCAGAAGCTGGACCTGTTTTCCGTCACGCTGCGCCAGATCGGCGCGTACATCCAGACAATGCATCTGAAAGACGCGGTGGAGGTGCTGGTAAAGGGCGACGGCAACAACAACGCGGCGGCAAGCTTTACCATTGGAGATAGTCCGCTTTCCGGTACGGCAGGCACGCTGACCTATCAGCAGCTGGTGGAATTCTGGGCGCAGTTTGAACCGTATGAGCTCAACTGCTTCCTGATGAATACCGGCACAATGGTCAAGATGCTGGGGCTGAGCGAGTTCCAGAATCCGCTGACGGGTCTGAACTTCCAGGGCACGGGCGCACTGTCGACGCCGCTGGGCGCGGAGCTTCTGAAGGCAAACTGCGTGGACGCCGGCAAGATTATCGGTCTGGACAGACGATACGCTCTGGAAATGGTGCAGGCGGGCGATGTGTCGGTCGAGTACGACAAGCTCATTGACCGCCAGCTCGAGCGCGCAGCCATCACGTCGATTTCCGGCTTTGGCAAGATCATGCCGGAGGCTTCGAAGGTGCTGGTGATCGGATGACGCTGTTGGAGGAGATCTATGAGGCGGCTGCGCAAGCCGCCCCCTCCGGCGCGGATGAGGAGCTTTTGCAAAGACTCTGCCGGATTTCGGCGGCGCAGTGGCAGGCGCGGCTGAAAGCGGGCGTGACGCCGGAGGACTGCCGGGAGGTGTTTATCTGCGCGGCGGCATGGAGCGCGGCAGCAGGATATTTCACGCAGCAGAGCGCCGCAAGCTGGAACATTGAGAGCTTTACGGTGGGCGATGTGAGCGTGAAGACCGCAAGCGGAGAGAAGACCGCGCAGCAGACGCCGGTGCAGCGATTGACGCAGCAGGCACAGCTGCTGATGCGCCCGTTTTGCAGGGCGGAGGATTTTGCGTTCGTGGGGGTGCGCGGATGAAGGCGCTGATCGAGAGCATTCTGCAGGGCTACGGCAGCCTTGTGACGGTGCGCGACGGGCAGAGCGCAAGAACGTTCCGCGCGCTGGTGCAGCCGGTAACGGAAAAGGGCTGGGCAAGCACGCGAAAGCCCATAGAATCGCTCGGCAGGGTTCCGAAGGGGCAGTATGTGTATATCGGTCCGGCAGAAATGGAGATCAAACAGGGACAGACGGTAGAGGTCCGGCAGGAGGCGTATGTCGTCCGGCGCAGCGAGACGATGGCGCTGGGCGATGAGACGCTCTATGTATGGGCGCTTCTGACGAAGGCAGGAGGTGCGGAAAGCTGGAACAGCTGATTGAGGCGATTTTGAAGTGGCTGAAGCAGGCGGGCTTTGCGGCGGTCCGGCGGCTGCCGGAGGGCGTGTTTCCGGCGCTGACAGATACGGTAGTGGCAGTCGGAATCCGGAAGGCGGAGGCGAAGGATGCGGGGCTTTATTCGTATCTGGGCGTGCTGGAGACGGACGGAAAGCCGGTTTCGCTCTACGGAAAGCGGCTGGAAGCGGAGATCTCCATGGAGGCGCTGTGTCCCGAGGAGCAGGGCGCAAAGCGCTGCATGCAGGCGGCGGACGCGCTTGTGACGAAGCTTTCCGGCGGAGTTCCGGGTCTGACGATCAGTAGAATCTGCGCGGAGGAATGCCGGTTTGCAGCGGATGCGGACTGTTACAGCTGCAAGGTGACGGCGCATGCGCTGGCATATGTGTATGCGCTGGCAAATGAAGAGGAGACGGAGTTTACGGACTTCATATTGAAAGGAGAAGTGCAATGAGTCTGGTTTATCATGAGCGTCCGGGCGTGTATTCGAGCTACGACGCTTCGTCGATTATCGCAAGAGGCTCCACGGAGCGCGTCATCGCGCTCATCGGCAAGGCGGAGGCAAAGGCGGGGCTTTACAGGCTTCACTCGTATGCGGAGGCAAAGGAGGCGTTCGCAGAGGGAAGCGAGCTTGGCAGAATGGCGAAGCTTGCCTATCAGAACGGCGCGGGCACGGTGCTGGCAAGCCCGGTGGCGGAGGATACGCTTGAAGCGTATCAGGCGGCGCTGGCGCTGGTGTTCGCGGAAAAGGAGGCTGGCTTCTGCGTGGTGGGAAGTGCGCTGGAGACGGTGCAGAAGGCGCTGCGCGACGCGGTGGAGTCTGCCTCCAAACAAAATGGCGAATGCGTCGGCATTGTGGGTCTGGCAGAGCCGACACTCAAGAATCTGACGGACCGGGCGGCGGCTCTGAACTCCGAGCGTATGGTGCTCGTTGCGCCGGATGTGTATGTCTGGGGCGAGAGCACGCTTGCCGGCGGTCAGATGGCAGCTGCGGCGCTGGCAGGCGTGCTGACCGATCAGTCGGACCCGGCGCTGCCGCTCAACGGACAGGTTCTGTATGGCATGACCGGCGTGAGCAAGATGTATGAGGATACGGAAATTGACGCGCTGGTCAAGGGCGGTGTGACGGTTTTGGAGTGCTACGGCGGCAGGGTCAGCGTGATGCGCGGCATCACGACAAGAACAAAGACCGGACAGACGGAGGATGCGACGTTCCGCGAGCTGGGCACAATTCTGGTGATCGACGACGTGATTCCTGCAATCCGCAAGAGTCTGCGGACCAAATTTGCGCGCGCCAAGAACAATGTGCTGACAAGAAATGCAATTCGCAGTCAGGTGATCGTGGAGCTGGAGGACCGGATCGAGCGCGAGATTATTGAAAGCTATGAGAATCTGACGGTGACGGCGCTGGAGTCGGACCCCACGACGTGTCTGGTAGAGTTTGAGTTTACGGTTGTGCATGGGCTGAACCGGATTTTCCTGACTGCCCATATCAGTGTTTGAGGAGGATGAGCATGGCAATTCGGAAAATTCCGACAACGGCGGATATCTATCTGGAAGTCAACGGCGTGCGTGTGGCAGTGGTGCAGAGCTACAAGGTGACGGCAAGCCGGGAAAGCAAGGCGATTTATGCCTTCGGGCAGTCGGAGCCGGTGTCGACGATTCGCGGGCAGAGCCAGTACGTGCTGGAACTGACCCGGCTTTATGCGACCGACGAGGCAATCCGCGACGGACTGAACTTCTGCGATATGGACGATTTTTCTCTTGTTGTATGCAAGCCCGATCGGAACGTGATCTATACGGGCTGCCAGTGGAAGAGTCTGCAGGAGAGCGCAGAGGTCGGCGGCAACGTGCTGGAAAAGGTCACGGTGGAAGCCGGACGCCGGATTGAAAATCTGTTATGAGCGCAGGCGAATTTCTGACGCTTTTTGCAGGCAGCGGGAAAAGACGGCTCGAGGACGGATGGGAGCTGCGCGTGGTTCCGGCATTTGCGGTGCTGCAGGCAAGGCGCGAGGCGCTGGAGCGCAGCGCGCAGGATGATGGAGCGCTCGGGCTGTGGATGAATGCGTGCGTGCTGGCAAGGGCGCTTTACAAAGACGGGCAGCGGGCGTTTTCCGACGGGGAGGCGGTGATGCAGGCAGCTTCGGCAGAAAAAATCGAACGCTGGATGCAGGCGTATGCGGCGCTGTGCCGGGAGGATAATCCGGCATGCAGCGAGGAAAACGCGCGTCTTGCGGCGCAGGCGCTGGGGCAGGAGGACTATGAGCGGCTCAAGTGGCGCGTGCTCAAGCGTTTCGGCGTTCTGCCGTCGGAGATGCGCGCGCGGCGCATGACGGACCGGGAGTATCTCTACTGCGCGGCGCAGCTGCTGCTCGACGAGCAGGAGAAACTCGAGGCAATGTGCCCCGCGTGCAGGGAGAAGGCAAAAAGGCGGCTTTGTCCGGTGTGCGGCGAGCCGGTTCCGGAGGAAAACGCAGGATTTGATGAAGGACGGTTTGAGGAGCTAAAGAATGCTGGAGTATGTGAAACGGCTTCTTCTGATGCAGACGAAGCTGGCGGCGCAGTTTGACGCCGGGCAGACGCCGGAAATCCGGGAAACTGCGCTGCATGCGGAGGCTGTGCAGACGGAAGACGCGCTGATGGACGAGACTGCGGCAAAGACACAAAAAATGGAAGCTTCCGAGCGGGCGAAGTCCGATCAGACGCAGGAACAGACGGTGGAGGACAAGCTTCGCGAGCTGACGCGCCAGACAATGCGCATGGAAAGCCTGCAGCAGCAGAAGGCGGCGCAGAAAGAGCAGGAGCAGACGAGGAGGCTGGAAGCGGCAATGACCGCGCTGCAGGAGCGCCAGATGGTCGAGCTTGAAAAACGGACGCCGGAATGTGCGCCAAGCGGTCTTACGGGGAGCTACCGGCAGACAATGACGGTTGCGGGCATTGCGTCGGGTCCGTCGCAGCGGTCGATGCAGGAAATTTCACGTTTTTTTGAGCGCGACGCCAGGCGCTATGGATAAAAGGAGGGAAAAGTATGCTCAAGATGCGGTTCGGCTCGTTTGTGTGGCCGAATAATCCGAGGACCTATACGCTCAGCTGCAAGCGGCAGACGGCGGTACATAAGATTCCAATGGGCGGCTTTGCCGTGCAGGATCTGGGCAGGACGGCGACGGTAATGCAGGGCGAGGGCGAGTTTTTCGGCGCCGGGGCGTATGACACGTTTCAGGAGCTGCTGTCGGTCTTTCAGAAGGGCGGACAGCAGATGCTGGTGCATCCGGTGTGGCAGACGGCAAGCGCGTATTTTACGGAGCTTACGCTGACGCAGGAGCCGAGAGACGATTATGTGGCGTATCGGTTTACGTTCTGTGAGGCGCCGGGTGCGGCGGGTTCCGGCGCGGCAGATGACAGCCTTTCGCAGGCAATCGGCAAGCGGTTCTGCGAGGTCGGCGCGGGACAGACGCTTTGGGAAATCTGCACGGCGTACAGACTCAGCATGCAGGCGCTTCTGCGGCTCAATCCGCAGATCGCAAAGCCGAACAGCGTCGCTGCCGGAACGAGGGTACGGGTGCAATGATCGGAATGGTAACGAGCTGCACGGGCAAGCAGACGCTGCTGCCGGCGCTGCTGCAGTGGAACATCAAGCGCACGGACGGTGAACCGTGCGACAGCTTCAGCGTCCAGTTTTTGTGCGGGAAGACGACGAAGGAACTGCTGGAACAGGCAACGGAGTTCCGGGCGACGGAAAAGGGAAGGGTTGTGTTCACGGGCATTGTGGATGATTTTGAACTGCGGCTCGGGAAAGAGGGCGCAATTGCCGAACTGACCGGGCGCGGCATGGCGGCAAGGCTTATGGACATGCAGACACCGGCGGCAGAATATGTGAGCGCGCAGCTGGAGGACATTCTCAACGCCTATGTCAGACCCTGCGGCATTACGAAAATCGAGGCGGACGAGATGCCGCCGGTCCGGAATTTTGTGGTGCAGACGGGCGCGACGTGCTATCAGGCGCTTGCGGGCTTCTGCAGGCACAGCGCGGAAATTTTCCCGCGCTTTCTGGCGGACGGAACGCTGGTGCTGCGAAAGGAGGCTGCCGGAAGCAGCATCCGGCTGGGCAGTGAGATTCTGACGGCGCAGTATGTCAGAAACCGCTACGGCGTAGCGGCAAGGCAGGTGCTGATCAACACGAGAAACGGCAGCTATCAGGCGGCGGATTATGCTGGGTTTCAGGCGCTGGGCGGCACGAGGGTGCAGTATGCCGGACGAACGGGCGATAAAATCCGCGCGACGTTCCGTACGGCAAAGCAGCGGCTGGACGATACGAAGCGCGACGAGAAGCTTCTGTACGTGACGTATCCGGGGAATTTTCTGGCAGAGCCGCTGGATCAGGCTGTCGTTTCGATCGGCGCGCTCGGCATCCGCGGAACATTTACCGTGCAGGAGGCGCAGTCCGGCTGCGACGAGACGGGCGCGACCTGCACGCTGATTTTGAGGTGAAAGAACATGTGGTTATCAAGACGGGTGATGACGGATCCCAATCCGGAGGACCCAGCGACGCTCGGTACCGTGAGCATCGGCGGGCAGGTGCCCGCGGTTGTAACGGATGCGGAAAAACGGCGCGCGAAGGTGATTTCGCCGGGCGGCTACTGCTGGAATCCGGCGGCGACCGACTGCGTGCTGGTGGTCAAGGGGAACGAGCTGTATCTTGCCGGTATGCCGCAGGACGGGACAAAGGGCTTGCAGCCAGGTGAGGTGATGCTCTTTTCCAGGGGCGCAAGTGTGAAGGTGATGAATGACGGCGAGATTCATCTGGCGGGCGATGTGTACGTGGAGGGAGACCTCTATGTGAACGGACAGAAAATGGAGGTGCCGTGAATGGAAAATCTGCTCAGAGACGGAGACTATGTACCGAACGGATTCGGCGGGTTTACGAGGCTTTACGGGACGCAGGAGGTTCTGGCGCGGGCGCTGTTCCGACTGACATGCAGGCGCGGAAGCTTCCCGTTTCTGCCGGAGCTGGGAAGCAGACTCCAGGAACTGGGACGGGAAAAGCCTTCGGCAAGAGAAGCCGCGGCAAAGATCTTTTGCGCTTCGGCGCTGCGCGACATGGAACTGGAGGTGGACGACGTGCGCCTGACACAGCTGCCGGACGGGCATGCGCGCATGGAGGTCTGGCTGACAGTAGAGGATGAAAAGCAGGCATTGGAGGTGCGGATTTGAAGGAAGTAGAAGAGCTTTACGGGAAAATGCTGGCGGTTTTTGAGGAGAAGACCGGCTTTACGATGGACGATACGGCAGATCTGGCGGTCCGGCTGTATGCAGCGGCGGCGCAGATACAGTCGCTCTATGCCTACAGCGACTGGGCGATGAACCAGAGCTTCCCGCAGACGGCGACGGGTGAGTATTTGGACTACCACGCGGCGCTGCGCGGTATCACGAGAAAGGCGGGCACCAGGGCATCAGGCATTCTGCGCTTCAAGATCGATCAGGCGCTGGAAGACAACCTGCCGATTTCCGCTGGCACGGTCTGCACGACGGCGGGACTGGTCCGGTTTGTCACGACGCACGATGGCGCGATTGCGGCGGGAGAGCTGTATGCCGACATTCCGGCGGAGGCGGAAAGCGTAGGCGCAAGCGGCAACGTGGGCGCGGAGACGATTACGGTGCTGACCAGAGCGCCGGAGGGCGTTTCGGGCGTTCTCAACCCGCGCGCGTTTACCGGCGGAAGCGGTGCGGAGTCGGACGACGATCTGCGTGCGCGCGTCCTCGACAGCTTCATTCGCCTGCCGAACGGCGCGAACGCCGCGTTTTATGAGCTGCGGGCGCTGAGCCACAAGGGTGTGGATGCGGCGGTGGTCATTCCGCGCATGAACGGCATCGGAACGGTCGGCGTTGTCATTGCCGCGCCGGAGGGCGAGCCGTCGCAGGCACTTTTGCAGCAGGTGCAGGCGGATCTGGACGCGGTGCGTGAGATCGCGGTCGATGTGACGGTTCTGGCACCGGAGATTGAGACGGTTCCGGTTTCGGCGCAGATGCTTCCTAAGACGGGTGTGCGCTTTGAGACGGCAAAAATTGCGGCAGAAAAGGCAGTCAAGGCGCTCTTTACGGGCGCGCTGCTCGGGAAAAATCTCTACCGCTCGGCAATCAGCAGCGCGATTTTTGCCACAGGGCTGGTGGAAAACGTGGCGCTTTTGCAGCCGCAGGCAGACATTCCGGCAGCGGCGAAAACGCTTTGCAGACTCGGCGCGCTCACCATTACGGAGGCGGACGCATGAACTACGCAGACGAGCTTGTAAGTATGCTCCGACCGCTCGGCGTCTACAGCTTTCAGGAGGGCAGCTTTTCTCTTGCGGAGCTGCAGGCGCTGGGTGCGGCGCTGGATGCTGCGGACGAGGCGTTCGGCGCGGCGCAGAAGGAATCCATCGTCATGACGGCGCAGGACGAGGGACTGTCCAAAATGGAGGCGCTGTTCCGGAGCAAGCCTCCGGCGAAAACCGTCGATGCGCGGCGCGCGGCAATTGCGGGCTTTTTGAGAATCAGCGGCGACAGCTTTACGCTTGCGGCGCTGAACCGATGCCTTTGCGCGTGCGGCGTTGCGTGCAGCGTGGAGGAAACGGGCGAAGGTCTGGTTTCCGGGGGTGATGGGGATTCCGGACGGCTTTGCGGAGGCGAAAATCATCATTGAGGACATTCTGCCGTGCCAGATGGGCATTACCTACTGGTTCCGCTACTGCACGTGGCAGGAGACGCAGGACTACGGTCTGACATGGGCGGACGTAAACGCCATGACGTGGCACGAATGGGAGACCTATCACGAGGACCCGGCGTAAAACCGGAAGAAGGAAGCCGCCGCAGCAGGTGATCTGCTGCGGCGGCTTTGCTGCAACCAAAACGAACGCCCCGGGCAGGTAATCCTGTCCGGGGCGTTTTGCTGTCGTATGGGAATTTTCTGCTTAATCAATGAAACGGGCGGGGTCAACGCTTTTGCCGTCCTGCCGGACGGCAAAGTGCAGATGCGAGCTCGATGCAGACTCCAGAAGCGCGCTTGCACCGACGGAGCCGATGGTATCTCCCGCGGTGACGCGCATACCGGCAGAAACGGCTGGCATGGCGGCAAGGTTGGAGTAGCAGGTCTCATAGCCTTCCGGGTGCGAGATGACGACGGTGGTGCCTAAAAATTCATCGTCGTAGACTGCGGTGACGGTGCCGGAGCAGGCGGCGCGGACAGGCTCTCCCGCCAGTGCGGCAAGATCGACGCCGTCGTGTGTGCGCCAGTCCTGCGTGGTGGCGTTGAAGGAAAGCTCCTGCATGCTGTAGGGCGCGATGCGCTCGCCCGAGACAGGCCAGACGCGGACTGAGAGCGTTTCGGCGGCAGGCGTCTGCGCGGCGGCGTCCGCCGTGTCCTGGGACCCGGCAGCGGAGCCGGACGCGGGCTTCTGCGCCTGTGTTTTTCCGCCCTGCTGCGGTTTGCT
>OHOA01000736.1_pt1 | contig 11637 bp, 13 predicted proteins | sample 1569681 | NCBI WGS metagenome assembly OHOA01 (sample SAMEA3879609, study PRJEB24766) | human gut metagenome | biome: human-associated habitat; feature: feces | place: USA | collected 1985/1987 | reverse complement strand
CTCCGTCATTACCGCTGATTACTTCACCGAGTACAACAGCGTCTTCACCGTTAGCCGCAAGAACCTCAAGAGCCTTGTCTGCAAGCAACTTTATTTTCTCAGGAGTAAATTTATCTGTACTTTCCGATTCGAATCTTTTCTTTCGTGTCTTAATCTCTTCGATATGTTTGCTTATCCAGGCTTCCTTCTTCATAAGAATCTCTTCAATATCTTTCTCTGAAGCAAAATGCGGAGCTCTTACAGTGATACTCAAATCAGAATTCACCTGAATAGCTACAGTCTTTCTGTTCGATCTAATTATTTTAACATCCATAAGTCTTTCCTGTACCTGAATTTGTTAAGTGATTGATAAATAGTAAACGTTAGTATTTATACCTCATGGGCGAAGGTTTGTCATTGAAATCTGTTGGAAGTAGACGTGGTAAATGTAGGCGAAAGAAACGATAACACCAAAAACATGTCCGGACGCACTGATGTTAATCAGTGTATCTAAGCCTGTCTTTTCAATGGTATTTCCGATGAATAGCTGGGCTGGCTTTTCATTGAGATTTCTTATGCTTTTTTCGTTGACATTTAATACTGTTCAATGTATCATATAATCAAGAAATGGGTTTTGTTACTGAGTAAGGTCATTTGACTGGAAAAGATTGCTCGTTTCTTTTTTATTTTCATGATATCGTATAAGTAATATTTCCCATCTTCATCGTGTCTGACCAACATCGCAACATTAAAGACGTTGTATCTCTCTATTTCTCCATCATCACCAAATACCGGAAGAGCAAATCTTGAATCATATGAATACCAACCATATTTAGCATCTTTACTATGCTTCTCCTTACGATTATCTTCATAAACCTCGTTCGTTGCTATTTTAAGCAATTCCGGTAATCCCTGTGTGGCATTCGCTTTTGCTTTCGCATTTGCTCCTTTCAAAATCCGAGTATAATTTGAGTGCGTATACTCATCAGGAAGATCCGATCCAATATAAATCATCTTATTGCAATCTTCTATCTGATAGAATTCTCCTACATACTGGCGTAAATACTTTTCAACTTCTTCCCAATTAACTGCTCTTTTTCCCTTGAACAGAATATCGTGAATAAATACTGTTTTCTTTCCGTTCAAATCTTCGATAACATTTACTTTTCTCGCCAAGTTAACCTCCTAAACATTTACGTATTATAATGCATTGCGTTATGCTTATTGCAAAAATATACAGAGGATACCTTTAATTATCTACTCTTTCGATTCGACATTCTATCTCTGCTCTATACTTTAATAAACGTAACAGATAATCCGGAAGTTCTCTTTTCTCCGCTTCCCAATCCTGAACTGTACGATACGGAATACCATAGTAATCGCTGAACTCACGTCTGTTCATTCCCATTTTTTCTCTTAATTCTTTTACTTCTTTCCCTCTGCTCATGATTTAACTCTCCTGCTTAAATAACGCATTGCGTTACTTAATAGTACCCGATATATGCTATGTTGTCAATCCACTATCCCCCACCTCTCATCATATTTTTTCCATATATTTTTATAAAACAGAAAAGGCAGACCCCAAGCCCTTGATTTTCAAGGCTTTCCTTCTATTCCTCTTTTGTACTCAAAAAAGATCCAACATATTATCTAGATATATCTTTTCTCTGACATGGATCTGATATTCCGGTTTAGTCATATAATACAGCAGAAATTCCAAAATCAATGCACTTCCAAGTCCTCGTCCTTCAATCTTAAAATTAGAAAATCCCATTGGCATATAAATATCTTGGATATCAGTCACACTAATAAACCCAGGGTTCTCCATTGCTTTGGAGAAAAGATAGCCTTCTCCTGCGCCCGGTGCTGCACAGACATGATTTTGGCAATTTTCTCCCAGATTTTTCTGGCTGACTGTTTCATAACAAGCTTTTCTATCTTTACAACCAAACCAACAGCATTCATTGCACAGGAATTCTACTTTTGCTTTTTGCTTTGAATTCATCTTGTTTAGTTGCTCGAATTTTTTATTAAGACGAAAATCCGGGACTATATAATGAAATTCTTCTCTGTTTGTTTCCCGCAAAAAGTCGCTAAAATCCGTCAGTACCTTTGTAGTCGATGAGACTAGATAAAGCCCGGGATAATTCTTTTGCAGATAGTTTAGCAGTAAATCTGAATGAATGATCACACCATTTTGAGGTTCATTTCTTTCTTCCAGCAATGAGCAAAGTGTATTACATTTCCGATCCTGCAAATGTTCTTCTCTCAAAAGTGAATTACTGAATGTCAGTCGGGCAGATATCTTATAGTTCTGCATCAAATCCAATACTTTCTCTGTCTCAGTATCTCCAAAGGAAGTGCGACCGCCACCCCAGATACAGTCTGACGGGGCGCCATATATGGAACCGATCTCACACCAATCATAAAAATACTCTCTGTGTTCCCGAAACAATGACAGAAATACTTGATACAATTCGTAAAACTCAAATAGTCCCGGCAGATGATAATATGCTCGATTTTTCATGGTTACTCTCCTCGCGTCAAAATGAAATCTTATCTTGCCACTATATACTGTGATGCGTATACTGCAGCCATTGCTCCGGTCACGCTCAATGCAACATAAAGTGCTGCCCACCAGCCCGATCCTCGTTCCATCAACTGATTGGTTTCTAACGCGAAAGAGGAAAATGTTGTGAAGCCACCACAAATTCCAACTTTCAAGAACAAGATCAATTGTGGATTCCAATCTTTCTTTGCGCCAAAGGCTACTACGAGTCCTATCACAAATGCTCCGATAATATTGATCAACAAGGTTTTTATTGGAAAACCATTTTGCGGGTTGATTGGAATTAAGCCAATCAAATAACGAGCTACAGCTCCCAGGAACCCTCCCGTTCCGACTATAATACAATTCATCATTTTTTGTCTCTCCTACAAGTAATACATTAGTTATTGTCTGCTTTATTATACCATCTGTAATACTGATCTGCATCAAAACTATCTTCACTTTGCAAATAATACATATTTCAACTCTCCTGTATATGTAATAAATGTACCTTTTTAAGACCTGTGGCATCTAAGGACTTTTAAATATAGAAAAAGCTCTGCGTACTTCTCACACGCAGAGCTTATAATCTTCTTAAAAGAATATCCTTATTTGCTTTCTGGAATAGAATCTTTTCCTACTGTCATCATCAGAATGATTGCAGCTATAAAGCTTACAGCACATGCGATAATTGCAGCAAGAACAGAAGAATCAAAACCTGTCTGAGGATTAATTACCTGAAGCCATCCAAAGATTCCGTTTGTTCCATATACATACTGTTTTACTCCACCAAATCCGATGATAGCACCACCAATACCAGATGCAAGACAAGCTAACATAAATGGTTTTTTAAACTGTAATGTTACACCGTAAATGGATGGTTCTGTAATACCAACCATTGCAGAAATAATAGCCGGTCCACAAACACTTTTCAGTTTTTTGTTCTTTGTTCTAAGCATGATCATAAGAACAACTCCAGCTTGTCCGAATGCAGATGCAAGACCAGCAATTGTAATAGGATCGTAACCTAGTGTTGCTAGATTGTTTACAGAGATTGCAACAAATCCCCAATGAACTCCAAACATAACACATACCTGAATAAGTGCTCCGTATAAGAAACCTGAAATAGTTGCATTCAGATTGAACAGTGCTGTAAATGCTGCGCCGAGTAAATCACTTGCAAATGTTGCGATTGGTCCGATAATCAGGAATGCAAGAATAATACTAATTAAAAGTGTCAGCGCAGGAACAGCGAATGTTTTAAACAGATCACTAATTCTTTTTGCAAAGAATTTTTCAATTTTTGCTGCAAAATAGCAAGTCAGAATTACTGGAATTACAGAACTTGCATAGTTCATTAAAAGAACCGGAATTCCAAGGAATTCTACATATACATCTGTCTGGAAGATAGTACCGCTGAATAAAGTATAAAGTGCATCTCCCGCCATGATTGTTGTTAGAGACGGATATACTAAGGCTGCTCCAATTGCCATTCCGATAAACGGTGTTCCGCCGAATTTCTTCATTGAAGTATATCCGAGGAATATTGGCAGGAAGTTAAAGAAACAATCTCCAACAATGTTTAACATCTGATATGTTCCGGATGTAGTCGCAAGCAATCCTGTTGCAGCAAGAAATGCAAGCAGTCCCTTGATTACACCTGTTGCTGTAAGCATTCCAAGTACCAGTGTAAACACCCCACTGATCACATCAATAAACTGATTGGAAATCTTTTTCTTTTTCATTTCCTGTTTGAATTCTTTTGCATCTTTTAGTTCAACTTCTTTTTCTGTTGTACCCATCATTGTCTGCAGTTCGTTATAAACATCTGCTACGTGCTGCCCGATTACGATCTGATACTGACCTCCACCTTTTACGATAGAAAGAACTCCGTCAATCGCTTTTACTGCTTCGTCATTCGCCTTTGTCTCATCTTTCAGCTGAAAACGCAGTCTCGTTGCACAGTGATATACATTCTCAATATTTTCCTGACCGCCAACTTCTTTGAGAATACTTTGAATCATTTTCTCATACTTCATTTTGTTTTCCTTCCTCTCTCCTTAAAATTTTTATCTAAAAAAACCGTTTGGTCTTTTTTCAAATGTAATGGATATTCTTTTTCAGCAACAAGGATGAACTTGCAATCACGCATTGCAGTGATTTTGATTTTATCAATATTTCTTTCCTTCCACTTCATATCCAGTACTGCGCCTGCTTTCAGACAGACTCCATTAACCTCTCCATCTGAAAGACTGTTCGGTAATGCCGGCAAAAGAAATACTTTGTCTGAGTAATCCTGTATGAGCATTTCTAATAATCCACAGGCTCCTCCAAAGTTTCCGTCAATTTGGAATGGTGGGTGATTGTCGAACAGATTATTTAGAGTAGCATGTTCAAGCAATTCCTTTAAGTTTTTCCAGGCTTCTTCTTTCTCCCACAGTCTTGCATAAAACAGGATGATCCATGCTTTGCTCCATCCGGTATGACCTCCACCGTATTTCAGTCTGCGCTCAATCGTCTGTTTTGCAGCTTGAGCAAGTTCTGGCGTCTTATCCATACGTATCTGTCCTGCAGGATATAATGCAAACAGTTGTGAAATATGTCTATGTCCGGGCTCGACTTCATCATAATCTTCACTCCATTCCTGAATCTGTCCATATTTACCGATTTGCAATTCTGGCATATGATTCAGTCGCTCATTTATTGTTTCATTCAGATCTTTCGGAAGTTGATTTTCTTCTGTGATCTCCAGATAACCATTAAAAAGTTCTCTGATGATTTCTGTGTCCATAGAAGCTCCCATACAGAGACCCGCCTCTCCTTTTTGATTCAGATAGATATTTTCAGGAGAACTGGATGGTCCTGAAATCCATTTTCCATGAGCATCTTTTACCATGTATTGAAGGAAAAACTTAACAGCATCTTTCAGTATTCCATAATATTCCTTCAAGAACTCCCTGTCTTTTGTATATTTGTAATGTTCAATCAGATGCAAACAGAACCAGGCACCGCCCATTGGCCACAGGGTAGATGACACATGATTGTCCTGAGGTGCACAGTCTCCCCAAATATCTGTGTTATGGTGACAACAGAATCCATCAATTCCATACATCTTTTCAGCAACGTCTTTGCCGTGCGGATACATTCTTTGCAAATGTTCTAACAAAGGCATGTGGAGTTTAGATAACCCTGTTTTTTCAGCAATCCAGTAATTCATCTCTATATTGATATTAATTGTATACTTGGATCCCCACATAGGCTCAAATTCTTCATTCCAGATCCCTTGTAGATTTGACGGAAGACTTCCTTCACGGCTAGAGCTAATTAGAAGATATCTTGCGAAATTATAATATGTATTTATTAATTCAATATCTTCTATGCCATTACGCATTTGCTCAAGTCTTTCCGGTGTCGTCAGATGCTCATAAGAGTCTTTATAATTCAATTTCAGATTACTTTTTTCATAGTAAGATAAATAATCCTTTCTATGACGTTCTTGTAATGTTCCATAAGATTCTTTTTCAGCATTACTCAATACATCCATACACCACTGAAGCGGATGTTCACTTCGGAAAGATGTTCTTGCTGTGATAAATAGTGTTGCTTCTTTGGCATCCTCTACTAATAAATGACTTCCCATTCGTGAAATTTTGCCATTTTTAGTTCTTACCTGTACAAGCAATTCAAATGCAATCCCGTGATCTCCACCTTGTTTTCCATATAAACGGATTTTATTGCCATCCAGGACTTCTGTACCATCACAGAAAGATGAACCACGTCCTGATCGGTTATCTTTTCTTGTTAAAAACAAATCAAAGTTGAGAAGTTCGCCATCTACGGATTTCATTTGATATACAATTATATGATCCGGATTGCTGGCAAAAAACTCTCTTTCATATTTTCCTTTTTCAGATTCATATTGGATTTTTCCAACAGCTCTCGAGATATCTAATTCTCTGTTATACGTTTGAACTTCTACACTTTCATGCTGAACGCTTAAAAGCCCCCCTTGATCCTTTTTGAAGACTGTTTTGCCTCTCTGCTTATAAAAATCTATCCAAACATCTCCGAGTGTCTGATAATGTCGCATATGCGGATATGTTGCATACATACTTCGCTCTGCGAGAAGTTCTGCCTGTTCGATTTCTCCATTTAATAAGAGTTCTCGAACTTTTGTATAGTTCTCTCGCGCATCAGGATTTACACGTTCCATAAAACTTCCGGTCCAAACAGAATCTTCGTTAATTTGAAGTCGTTCAGTTCCGGTTTTTCCAAATACCATTGCTCCGAGGAATCCATTTCCTATCGGCAATGCTTCATTCCAATCTTTAGCTTCTTCACGAAAACATATTTTATTCATTTCTTCTTCCTCATCTTTTCACTACGCTTTCTTGAATCTGTTGTTATTATAACAATAAAAAAAAGAAAGACTGAAAAGTTTCTATTTTACGAACTTTTCAGTCTTTTAAATAATTATGGATGATTTTATTTTTCCATTGGAAATCCGTATTTATTTTGATACGCAATTGCAATTCGTTCAATTAACAACTGATATAAAACAGGATGGTTTTGGACTAAATCCTTATATTCCCAATCAATACATAGATCAACTCGAGGGTCTTTCTCCATTTCTCTGTTTGAAGTAAACAGAACTACTTTTGCTTTTGTTTCTTCAAAACACTTCTTTGATGGAGCATCTGTCAGATGCGTATACTCACTAATATATCTTCCGGAATTTGAAAAAATAAGCAGTAGCGTATTTTCTTTTGCACGGCTAATATACGCCACTTGCTTTCTGTCATTTGTAGTTGTGTAAATGAACTTCTGGTAAAAAGACATTTTATGTTGAAAATTCAGTGCAGCAGTCTCTGAATATCCTTCTCCAAATGCAGCTACTTCTTCATAGTCATGAATCAGCGTGACCAATTGTTCTATCTTTTTTGAATCAGTTTTGAAAAATAAGTAGCGAATATCTGCAAACAGCACATCCAGATATTCTTCCGTTCCTTTTTATCGTATTTAAATCTTTTATGAAAACTTCTCTTTTCCCTCTACTATATGCTTCTGCTTTAAATTCTTTGTAATCCTCAAAGCCTAATTGCTTAACAAACTTAGAGATTGTAGATTTTGAAACAGAACATAAATCAGCCATAGTACCTATGGAAATGTTATTCAATTGATGAATATGTTCCAGCATAACTCGAGCAATATGATGTTCTATTGATTCAGGTGACATCTCACCGGTTATTGATGATAGTCTTGTATATAGTGTGCCCATATATCTTCTCCCTCACGATTTTCTCTTGTGATAATTCTGTTTTCATAATAACATAAAAATGCTTAGAGAAGTACCGTAAGATTACCAAAGATGAATTAATCACGTTGATGAGTGTTCTTTGTAAACCCGACATGCTGATATCAGCAAAGCTCGTTTCCTCTATTCCGTTATCCTACCGATTATCAATTTTCTCCGGAAACATATCATGATTACTCATACGATTCCAGGCAACCTGCTCCCAGTTGGTACCTGGCTTTCCATAATTACAATACGGATCGATGGACAAACCTCCACGTGGAAGGAATTTTCCCCAGACTTCTATATATTTTGGTTCAAGAAGCTTGACAAGATCTTTCATAATTATATTGATCACATCTTCATGAAAATCTCCATGGTTTCGGAATGAGAACAAATACAATTTCAAGGATTTACTCTCCACAAGACGTTCGTCCGGAACATAGGAAATCGTGATCGTTGCAAAATCTGGCTGTCCGGTGATTGGGCACAGACTTGTGAATTCCGGGCAGTTGAACTTGACGAAGTAATCGTTTTCAGGATGTTTATTCTGAAATGCCTCCAATACAGACGGATCATAATCCATACGGTATTCTGTTTGCTGATTTCCCAATAATGTTAAATTTTCTTTTTCTCTCATTGCTTTCTCCTCTATCTCAACGCAGGGTCTTCTACGTGATTCGCCTGAAATGCTGCTGCGCGATCAATGCATGTTCCGCATTTTCCGCAAGGCTTCTCTCCACCTTCGTAACAGGACCATGTCAACTCATACGGAACTCCCAGTTCTAATCCAATCCGTACTACTTCGGCTTTGGATACATTTACAAAAGGAGCTTCTATTTTCAGCTGATGTCCGGAGCCTTCCCAGATTGCTTCATTCATCGCCTGATTGAATACCGGTGAGCAATCCGGATAAGCAAAACCGGCAGAATCATCTGCATGAGCTCCATAATAAATCACTCCACATTCCTTGCTCAGTGCGATACTTGCTGCCGAAGAAAGAAATAATCCGTTCCGAAACGGTACATATGTACTTACAGGCTTATCGCCATTTGTTTTTGAAATCTGCTCTGCGTAACTCTCCTCCGGAATTTCTTCCGTGGACTGTTGAAGCAGTGAACAGTTGCTATATTGAAATATCTTACTTAAATCCAGGAACAGATGCTCCACGCCATAATATTCGGCAACTGCTATTGCAGCCCTGATTTCTTTATCGTGCTTCTGTCCATAGGAAATCGAGAGTGCAATCACCTGGTCTTTCCCGTACTTTTTGATTGCCAGTCCTAATGCCGTTGTTGAATCGATTCCTCCACTAAAGAGAACTAATGCTTTCATCTCCATCACCTCACTACTTATTTATACGCCCCGTTCATTGGGATCCCAGATTACTTTATGCATCTGAATCTGCAGACACACACCATTCAACTGATGCTTTAGCATAAATTCTACAATCTGCACTGGTTCTATGGATCCAAAAACAGGACTAAGATACACATGACACCTGTTTGTCAGATTATAAGTCTGAATCACGTCCAATGCTTTTAACGGATCCTCCTGGCTGCCACATACAAACTTTACAGTGTCATCCTTTCCCAGCAGTTCCATGTTCTCTGTTAATCCATTGTAAATACCGGTCGTTCTTCACAAAATGCAGATAAATCAACTGCGCCATTTGTCTCAATTTCGACCTGTAAACCGGCTTGTAAAAGAAGGTGGATCAATTCTCTGATGTCTTTTTGCAGCAACGGTTCTCCACCTGTAAGTGTCACGTTGCGAATACCGGTTTCTAAAACATAATTTAAAATCTCTTCCGGAGTTTCCTCTTTATATTGGCAATCAGGTTCATTGGCCCACATAGTATCACAATAACTGCATCGCAGATTACATCCTTTGAAACGGATGAAGACTGCCAGTTCTCCTGCACGTGTGCCTTCCCCATTAATACTGGTGAATTTTTCTACTACTTTCATCTACTCTTCCTCATAAACCGCGCAATTATTCGGTGTCTCATATACTTCCACACAATGAACCTCATATCCCAATTCCGTTAATTCCTTGTAGAAATAATATGCGAAATTTTCTGCCGTTGGACGAAAGGAAACTTTCTCCAAATGAAAGTCCTCATTCTGAAGCGCAGCTACTGTTTCTGCTTTCAGAGATCCCACTTCGTAAATCAGACTATGGTCAAAGGAATCACAAAGCTTTTTCAGATCCTTTTTCAGATTACCAAAGTCCACTACCATTCCCCGTGTCTGTCCTTCTTGCTCCAGCTCCTGACTTTTGATTTTTGCAACAACATTCCAACGATGTCCGTGGATATTTCTGCATTTTCCCTCGTATTTCCAGAGAAAATGTGCTGCATCAAAACTGGCTTTTGTTTGCAAATAATACATATTTCAACTCTCCTGTATTTGAAATGTATGTACCTTTTAAGAGCTGTGTATCCTAAGCGGAGCGTTTTATATATATGGAAAGTATTTCCTGAATATAAAAAGCTCTGCGTACTTCTTTGCACGCAGAGCCTAGAATCTTCTTAACTAGCCCTGGTTTTGTTTTTCGACAGGAAGGTACAAATGAACTGTCGGCTGTTTTTCACAGCATGAAAATTATACCACAGAAAATCAGTTTGTCAAATTGGTTTTTCTATTTTTACGAAATGGTGTCCTATTTCCCATATTCTATTCTCCCAGGAAATATCTTCCGTAAGCATCTGCTGCCTTAATTGCTGCGCATACAGTCTCAGGTGTCACCTCAAATGGCATGTTATGAAGTGTATCATTCTCTGCACAGGCTGCTGTCGCAACTGCCATAAGCTTCTCGTCTGTCACTTCTGTGATACCAAGTTCTTTTAATGTAACAGGAAGTCCCAGTTCAATGCACCAATCGATAATGTCTTCCAGTTCTTCTGCCGGAATGTCTTCCAGAACAAGCTGTGTGATTGTTCCAAATGCAACTTTCTCTCCATGATACATATGATGACACTCGTCCAAAACTGTGAATCCATTATGGATTGCATGTGCTCCTGCAAGACCGCCACTCTCAAATCCGATTCCACTAAGCAATGTATTAGCTTCAATTACCTTCTCAACAGCTTTTGTGCAGACTCCTGCTTCCAGAGCAAGTTTTGCCTTCACACCTTCATTCATCAATGTATCAAAGCACAGTTTTGCGAGTGACATCGCTGCCATAGTAACATTTCCACCAGCACAAGTTGTTGCTTCGCTAGCCTGACAGGCTCTTGCTTCAAAATAAGTTGCAAGTGCATCACCCATTCCGGAAACTGTCAGTCTGACTGGTGATTTTGCAATAATTTCTGTGTCCATCAGAACCATGTTTGGATTAGCTGGGAGGAATAAGTATTCTTCGAATACGCCTTCATCAGTATAAATAACAGAAAGTGCACTGCATGGCGCATCTGTAGATGCAATTGTCGGACAGATCAGTACCGGTACTTCTTTGTAATAAGCAACTGCTTTCGCAGTATCAAGGATCTTTCCTCCGCCAATACCAATAACAACATCACAGCCCTTTTCATTCATAACGGCTACCAAACGATTAATTTCTGTCTTGCTACATTCTCTGTTGAAATACTCGTACACTGGTTCAATATCATATCCTTCAAATCCAACTTTGAGAACGTCTTCAATACGTTTATACCCCGACTCTGTGATCAGTACAAGTGCTTTTTTACCATACTTCTGAGCATATTCACCCAGCTTTTTCATCTCACCTGCACCTTGAACATATTTGCTTGGACTACATAAAATATTTGCCATTTTTGTCTGCCTCCTAAACTCCTTATTTGTATGTTATTAAA
>OHOA01000734.1_pt1 | contig 11664 bp, 10 predicted proteins | sample 1569681 | NCBI WGS metagenome assembly OHOA01 (sample SAMEA3879609, study PRJEB24766) | human gut metagenome | biome: human-associated habitat; feature: feces | place: USA | collected 1985/1987 | reverse complement strand
AAATGCAAGCATTTTATACCTTTTTTGAAATTTTGCTTGGCTCTGAACAGTTACAATATTTTGGATTGACAGTTTGTAAGACGAAAATTATACTAATAGGAGATGAAATTTGTTTGAAATTGTAGTTTTGTAATAAGAGAAAAGGGGTTAGAAATCATGAGTTCCAGAAATAAAGGAATTTGCTTTATTATATTATCGGCATTTTCATTTGCGTTAATGGGTGCCTGTGTCAGGCTTGCGGGAGATGTGCCGTCCATACAGAAAAGCTTTTTCCGAAATCTGGTTGCATTCTTTGTTGCACTTATAATGATTGTGCGAAGTGGTGACGGATTTGAAATCAAGAAGGGAAACTTAGGTTATATGGTTTTGCGTGCAACATTTGGCACGTTGGGAATCCTTTGTAATTTTTATGCAGTAGACCATCTGGTACTTTCAGATGCATCTATGCTGAACAAAATGTCTCCGTTTTTTGTTATTTTATTTTCGTTTCTTCTGTTGAAAGAGAAATTAAAACCGGCGCAGGCAATTGCAATTTTTGTTGCATTTATCGGAAGCCTGTTTATCATTAAGCCAACCTTTACAAATATGGAACTCTTTCCGTCAGTGATCGGTCTATGTGGGGGAATCGGTGCCGGTATTGCGTATGCAATGGTAAGGATTCTTGGTCAGAGAGGTCAGAAAGGAAGCTCTGTTGTTCTGTTTTTCTCAGGGTTTTCCTGCATCGTGACACTTCCGTATCTGCTGTTTAACTATCATCCGATGACAGGAACGCAGATGCTGGCACTGCTTGGTGCCGGACTTGCGGCAGCAGGAGGACAATTTGGAATTACCGCAGCATATTATCATGCGCCTGCGAAAGAGATATCGATCTATGATTATTCACAGATTATTTTCTCTACGATTCTCGGATACTTTCTTTTCGGACAGGTTCAGGACAAGTACAGTGTGCTGGGATATGTGATCATTCTCGCGATGGCGGCATGGATGTTCTTCTATAATAAAAGACCGGAAGAAAAAGAATAGAAACTGTTTGAAGCCAAATATATTTCAGATGAAAAGGATTATAAAATCATGGATTTTGCAAGACTTGAGAAAAATATTATAGATGTAATAAAGGAAGAACAGGCGAAGCTGGGTTACCGTAAGGAGAAGATTCGTCTGTATTATCCGCTGAGTTCTCTGAATCATTTCTTTCAGATAGATGGGGATGTGACAGGAATGCAGGAGAAATTGAGCCAGTTTTCTGAGTATGAAGAAGGGAAGCTTGGAAGTGTTGAAGTGACAAATAAGGGGGAGCGGTTCTGTTTTCATATTCCGGAGGAAGGTGCAGAATATGTACACAATAATATGAAAGAGAATGAATTCATCAAAGACCTGATCGGGTTGATCTCTCATCATGGCTGCAAGATGGAAGATATCTTTGAACTGTTCCGTCAGCATTCGGATCAGATTACGATCGAAGAGATGCACAGCGATGAATTTGATTATATGATCTGCTTTGAAAATGATCCGGAGGATACTTACCGGTATTGCTTTAAAGATGAAGGATGCCATATCATTTACCATAGATTCCTGCCGGAAGATTATGAAGAATTTGGATTTGGAAAATAACTGTCAGGTCAGACAAAAAGGAGAAAAAAGTGAAGCTTACAATACTTGGAACAGGAAATGCAACCGTTACGGAGTGCTATAACACATGCTTTGTGATCAGTGATGACGACCGTCATTTTATGGTAGACGGTGGTGGCGGAAATACGATTCTTCATCAGTTAAAAGCAGCAGGACTTAACTGGATGGATATGAGAGATATTTTCGTAACACACAAGCATATCGACCATCTTCTTGGAATTATCTGGATGATGCGTATGATTCTTCAGAATATGAATAGAGGAAAATACGAAGGAGAAGCTACAATTTACGGACACGAAGAAGTAATCCGTATTCTGAAAGAGATGGCAGGTGAAGTTTTTTCGGCGAAGGAGATGAAATATATAGATGATCGTCTTCACATGGTCGTAGTAGAAGATGGAGAAGAACGTGAGATTATTGGAAAGAAAGTAACATTTTTCGATATTCATTCTACAAAGGCAAAACAGTTTGGATTTTGTATGCAGTTAGATGCGGATGAGAAACTGACCTGTTGCGGAGATGAGCCGTACAATGAACTGGAGCAGAAATATGCTGAGAATAGTACATGGCTCTTGCATGAGGCATTCTGTCTCTACGGACAGGCGGATGAATTCAAGCCATATGAGAAGCATCACTCCACAGTAAAAGATGCATGTGAGATGGCAGCAGACCTGAATGTGGAGAATCTGATTTTGTATCATACAGAAGATAAGAATATTGAACACAGACAGGAACTGTATCAGGAAGAAGGCAAAGCTTATTATGATGGAAATCTGTTTGTGCCGGATGATCTGGATGTGATAGAGTTATAAGGAAATAGTTAAGGAGAGGTGAAGGAGAATGCTTGAGTTAGTAACAGGAGGCAGCGGAAGCGGAAAATCAGCTTATGCGGAAAGTCGGATCTGTGAATGGAACAGGCAGGATCCGAAGCCTCTCTTTTATATTGCAACCATGTATCATTATGGGGAAGAGACAGAAAAGAAGATTGAGAGACATCGGATGCTTCGTAAAGGAAAAGGGTTTGAGACATTAGAGTGGTATATAGGACTTAAGCTACATTTGGAAGAGGGATCATTACAAGGCTCAGATGTGCTTCTCGAATGTATGTCGAATCTCGTGGCAAATGAAATGTATATGGAATCCGGTGCAGGATGTCATGCAGATCAAGCCATTCTGGAAGGGATCCGAAAATTGAATCAACAGTGTTCGAATTTGGTGATCGTGACAAATGAAGTGTTTTCCGAATCGGTTCCGGATTCGCCGGAGATGAAAGAATACAAAAGGATTCTTGGCAGAATCAACTGTGAAATTGCAGCGATGGCAGATCAGGTGACAGAAGTCATTTATGGAATTGCACAGCAGAAAAAGAAACCGGATACGCTAGTCAATAGAACAGAAAAACCTGGCGTGGACAGTAACAAATCAGGAGAGTTTGTGATGTGTCAGAAAGAAAATAGAGTTCATACAATTATAGGTGGTGCATTTCAAGGCAAAACGGAATATGCAACGAAAATTTATCCAGAACTTGGGCTGACAGATGGGATTAATTGTTCGCTGGATGAAATCAGAAATTGTGTGGCAATCAATAAATTCCATTTATTTACAAGACGCTGGCTTTTAGAAGGGAAAACAAAGGAAGCATTACTGACGATACTTGAGAACAATAGAAGCCTTCAATTATTAATTAGTGACGAGATAGGATACGGTCTTGTACCTATCGATGATTTTGAAAGAGAATACAGGGAATTTCACGGGCGTGTCATGACGGAACTTGCAGAACAGGCAGATTGTGTAGAACGTGTTGTGTGTGGGATTCCGCAGAGAATAAAGTGAAAGGAAATTAGGGATGCTTTCAGAGATAGAACAGGTACTTCCTTCTGAAATAGAGAAGAGAAGTTTTGAGATTATAACAGAAGAATTAAAAGAGATGGGAAAGATTCTCTGTCCGGAGACAGAACTGATTGTGAAACGCTGTATTCACACAAGCGCTGATTTTGAGTATGCGGACAGTCTTGTTTTTACAGAAGGTGTTGTGGAGAAAGCAAAGGATGCTATCCGCAGAGGTGTGCCGATTATCACAGATACACAGATGGGAAAAGCAGGAATTAATAAGAAACGTCTGGCAGAGTATGGCAGTGAAGTGCTTTGTTTTATGTCGGATGAAGATGTGGCAGAGATGGCGAAAAAGAATGGCACAACAAGAGCGGTGGCAAGTATGGATAAGGCTGCTGCACTGGGAAGAGAGGCTATCTTTGCAGTTGGAAATGCACCGACAGCCTTGGTACGGCTTTATGAGTTGATCAAAGAAGGAAAGATTAATCCGGAATTAATCATTGCAGTTCCGGTAGGGTTTGTAAATGTCGTGCAGTCAAAGGAACTGATCTTAAGTCTGGAAGATACACCGTCGATCGTGGCACGGGGAAGAAAAGGTGGAAGCAATATTGCCGCATGTATTTGTAATGCTTTATTATATCAGATGTAAAACAGATGTAAAAAAACTTTGTTAGAACTTGTTAGAAAGATAGAATAGTGGTATTATAAGACTGTTTGATTAGAAAAAAGAATAGAGAGGGAACAAAACGTGACCTATAAAGAAGCAAGGGTATATTTGGACGAGATGTCGAAATACGGAAGTGTACTTGGCTTAGATACGATTCGAGGTCTGTTGCGTGAGCTTGGGAATCCACAGGATGACTTAAAGTTTATACACATTGCAGGAACGAATGGCAAGGGATCTGTGCTTGCATACACTTCAACAATATTAAGTGAGGCAGGATACAGAACCGGGCGCTATGTCTCACCGACAGTAATCTCTTATCTGGAGCGGATTCAGATTGACGGAACATGGATTCCGGAAGATGAATTTGCAGAATTGACAGAGAATGTAAAAGAAGCTATTGCCCGGATGGAGGCGGCCGGAGAGGAATCTCCGACAGTCTTTGAAGCAGAAACGGCAATAGCTTTTCTGTATTTTAAGAAGAAAAAATGTGATCTGGTCGTACTGGAGTCCGGTCTTGGAGGAATTCTGGATGCGACGAACATCATCGGAGCACCGGTGTGTGCAGCATTTGCAACGATCAGTGTGGATCATCTTGGTGTGATCGGAGATTCGTTGGAAGAGATTGCGCAGAACAAGGCTGGAATCATTAAGCCGGGATGTGCAGTAGTATCTGCAAAGCAGAAAGAAAATGTCCGGGAGATTCTGAAAAAAACTGCAGAAGAAAAAGGCTGTCCTTTCACAGAAGCACAGCCTGAACAGATGATGATTTTTGAAGATTCCTACCACGGAATTACATTTTCTTATAAAGAATATGAAAAGATGCATAGTCCGCTTGCAGGGCAGTGCCAGAGAGAGAATCTTGCAACAGCGCTCGAAGTTATCCGCTGTCTGAACAGACAGGGGTATCGGATTACAGAAGCGCAGGTGCGAGAGGGACTTTCAAAGACGAGATGGACAGGACGGTTTACCTGCCTGTCAGAGTCCCCGTTATTTTTCGTAGACGGAGCGCATAATGAAGACGCAGCATTAAAGCTGAAAGTGACGGTAGAACGTTATTTTTCGGATTATAAGAAAATCTTTATCATGGGAGTCTTTAAAGATAAAGAATATGAGAAAATCACATCTATTCTTTGCCCGTTGGCAGGAAGTATATATACTGTTAGTCTTCCAAATAAGGAGAGGACGCTTCCGGCAGAAAAGCTGGCAGAAGTAGTGAAGAAACATTGTCAGAAAGTGAAAGCTGAACAGACCATCGAAACAGCTGTAGAGGATGCAAGTAAAGAGGCAATGACCCGAGGCAAGGATATTGCGCAGAAAACTGTGATTCTTGCATGCGGATCCCTGTCTTATCTTGGAGAGGTTCAGCGGATCGTGTTGAATAACCGGCAGTGAGATATAGGAGAGAAATATAAAATGATAGATCATGAAAAAGTAGAACAGGCAGTCCGTCTTTTGTTGGAAGGAATCGGTGAAGATGTGAACCGCGAAGGTCTTATAGATACACCTGACAGGATCGCCAGAATGTATGAAGAGATATATGGGGGAATGGAAGAAGATGCGGGAGTTCATCTTATGAAGACATTTACGGTAGAAAGCAGTGAGATGGTGATAGAGAAAGATATTACATTCTATTCAACCTGTGAGCATCATTTACTGCCTTTTTATGGAAAAGCCCATATTGCCTATATTCCGGATGGTAAGGTGGTAGGACTGAGTAAGCTGGCGCGTACGGTAGAAGTATTTGCAAGAAGACTTCAGCTCCAGGAGCAGCTGACAGGACAGATTGCAGACGCATTGATGGAGTATATGCAGCCGAAGGGAGCTCTCGTTATGGTGGAAGCAGAGCATATGTGTATGACAATGCGCGGAATCAAGAAACCGGGAAGCCAGACAGTTACGTTGGCACGGAGAGGTGTGTTTGAGACAGACCCGACATTAGAAGAAAGATTCTTCCGTATGCTTGGAAGATAAAGAATACGTAAAGGAAAAGAAGTGAACAGACTTGAAACAGGAAAATATGTATCGGTTAAATGAAGTGGTCCATCACTGGATCTATCAGGATTATTATGGAAGAATCAAGCGGTTAGAGAAGGAGCGTATCTTTTGCTGTCATCAGATGACACATCTTCTGGATGTAGCAAGGATCGCATATATTAAAAATCTGGAAGAGAACCTTGGGTTTGAGAAAGATGTGATCTATACGGCAGCAGTACTTCATGACATTGGAAAATCATTTCAATATAAATGGACAATTCCACATGAAGTAGCAGGGGAAAAGATTGCAAAAGAGATTTTAACAACATTACCTGAAGATGCACAGTTTACAGAAGAGGAACAGCAGCAGATTCTTCTGGCTATCCGTGGTCATCGCAGAAAACATGAGGGAATGGAACCAATTGAAGAATTGTTTTATGACAGTGACAAATGCTCGCGTCTGTGCCATTCCTGCCCGGCACAGAAACAGTGTAACTGGACGGAAGAAGAGAAGAATATGGAGATAGAGATATGAGAATTGGCGGAAAAGAATTTGACCTGAAGAAAAATACCTATATCATGGGAATTCTGAATGTAACACCGGATTCCTTTTCTGACGGAGGAAGATACGACGGATTGGATCGTGCAATCGAACATGCGAAGCAGATGATTCAGGAAGGTGTGGACATCATTGATGTCGGTGGAGAATCAACTCGTCCGGGACATGTACAGATTACAGAGGAGGAAGAAATTGCGCGTGTTGTTCCGGTAATCCGAAAACTCAAAGAAGAATTTGATATTCCGGTATCGATTGATACTTATAAAAGTGCAGTTGCAGCAGCGGCAATTGAAGCAGGCGCGGATCTTGTGAATGATATCTGGGGATTAAAATACGATTCTAAGATGGCAGGATTGATAGCAAAAACAGGAGTAGCGTGTTGTCTGATGCATAATCGTGAGAATACAGATTATCAGAATTTCCTTGCAGGCTTTATGGATGACATGAAAGAATGTGTGAAGATTGCGAAGGACGCGGGGATTGCAGATGATAGGATCATTCTTGATCCAGGCGTTGGATTTGGCAAGACATACGAGATGAATCTCGAAATTATTGATAAACTTGAAATTATGAAAGAACTTGGATATCCGGTACTTCTTGGAACTTCAAGAAAATCAGTGATCGGTCTGACACTGGATCTTCCGGTAGAAGAACGTGAAGAGGGAACGATGGTTACAACAGTTTACGGAGTGCAGAAGGGTTGTGCATTTGTTCGTGTTCATGATGTGGAGAAGAATAAGAGAGCAATCCGTATGACAAGAGCATTAATGAGAGAACATGAGGTATAGAGGACAGATGCAGAAGAAGTTCGATGAAATCAGAATTGAAGATCTGGAAGTGTTTGCAAATCATGGGGTGTTTCCGGAGGAAAATACGTTAGGACAGAAGTTTGTTGTCTCAGCAGTGCTTTTTACAGATACCAGGATGGCGGGAAAAACAGATGATCTGACAGCGTCCATCCATTACGGAGAAGTTAGTGCATTTATTACTGAGTTTTTACAGAAAAACACCTATCAGTTATTAGAACGTGCAGCGGAAGAACTGGCTGAAGCGTTGCTTCTTGAGTGGGACAGAATAGAAAGAGTATCTCTGGAGATTAAGAAACCATGGGCTCCTGTTCGACTGCCGCTAAAAACAGTTAGTGTAAAGATTGAACGTGAATGGCACACAGCTTATATTGCATTAGGATCGAACATTGGAGATAGCAAGTCATATCTGGATTATGCGGTGAAAGCATTGAATAAACTTCCGACGAGTCAAGTTGAGATCGTATCTGAATACCTTGTGACACCACCATATGGAGTGACAGATCAGCCTGATTTCCTGAACGGCTGCCTGAAACTTCGCACGTTGCTTTATCCATATGAGCTTTTAGCTGAATTGAACAGAATCGAGAAAGAAGCAGGAAGAGAGCGAATCATTCATTGGGGACCGAGAACGCTTGACCTTGATATTATATTTTATGACGATCTCGTTCTTGAAGAAGTAGATCTGTGTATTCCGCATGTAGAGATGCACAAGAGAAAATTTGTGCTGGAGCCGTTGGGAGAGATTGCTCCGTATAAGCGTCATCCGATCAATGGAAAAAGAGTTTGTGAGATGCTTGCTGAATTGAATGAAAATGAGAATTAATCGAATTATTAAAAAGGCTTATTACCAGTTATCATAAAAGGTGATAAGCCTTTTGGATGTAAAGTGTGAAGAAATATGTTACAATAACCGAGGTTATAAAAAGGACCTAGAGGGAAAGGAGAGGGCGAAATGTTAGAAAAAATATTTAAGCTTTCTGAAAACAAAACAGATGTAAAAACTGAAATTCTTGCCGGAATTACGACATTCATGACTATGGCGTATATCCTGGCGGTGAATCCGAGTATCCTGTCGGCGGCAGGAATGGATTCAGGTGCAGTATTTACTGCAACAGCATTAGCTGCATTTATAGGAACACTTCTCATGGCTGCACTTGCGAATTATCCATTTGCACTGGCACCGGGAATGGGACTGAATGCATACTTTGCCTATACAGTTGTTATCGGTATGGGATACAGTTGGGAATACGCATTGACTGCAGTATTTGCAGAAGGTATTATCTTTATCCTTCTGTCTGTAACAAATGTACGTGAGGCAATCTTTAATGCAATTCCGAAGAATCTGAAATCTGCAGTTAGTGTAGGAATCGGTTTATTTATCGCATTTGTAGGTCTCCAGAATGCACATATCGTTATGGGTGGTGCTACATTAGTTGAATTGTTCTCTTTAGATGGATATAATCAGCTGAATGGTGTGAGTGCAACAATGAACGATATCGGAATCACAGTTATTCTTGCGCTTGTTGGAATTTTGATCACTGGAATTCTTGTAATCAAGAATGTGAAAGGAAATATTCTTTGGGGTATTTTGATCACATGGGCAATCGGTATTGTTTGTCAGTTCGCAGGAATTTATGTTCCGAATGCAGAAGTTGGATGCTTCAGCCTGCTTCCGGATTTCAGTCACGGATTATCTATTCCAAGTATTACACCGATTTTCTGTAAACTTCAGTTTAAGGGAATCTTTACTTTGGACTTTGTTGTAATCCTTTGTGCGTTCTTATTTGTCGATCTGTTTGATACGATCGGAACACTTGTAGGAGTTTCTTCAAAGGCAGGAATGCTTGACGAAGAAGGAAAACTTCCAAAGATCAAAGGAGCGCTTCTTGCAGATGCACTTGCAACAACAGCGGGAGCTGTTCTTGGAACATCAACAACTACAACATTCGTAGAGAGTGCTTCAGGAGTATCTGAGGGAGGAAGAACAGGTCTTACAGCAGTGACAACAGCAATCCTGTTTGGTCTTGCATTGTTCCTGTCACCGATTTTCCTTGCAATCCCATCATTTGCCACAGCACCGGCATTGATCATTGTAGGACTTTACATGCTGACGAATATTACAAACATTGATTTCGATGATCTGTCAGAAGCAATTCCTTGTTATGTATGTATCATTGCAATGCCATTCTTCTATAGTATTTCAGAAGGAATCTCAATGGGAATCATCACATATGTGGTTCTGAATCTGTTAACAGGAAAAGCAAAAGAGAAGAAACTAAGTCTTCTGATGTATATTTTAGCAATTCTGTTTGTTTTGAAATATGCATTCCTATAAATGGGATTGAATGACGTCAGAAAGATATCAAAATAAAAATAGAAAAAATCAAGAGCTGGACAGAAGTATATTGAAAACTTCTGTTCAGCTCTTTGTGGTTGAAAAATGTCTGAGCAACTCTTTTAGAGCAGTTGCTCAAAGGTGTCATAAAATGTTGGGTAAGACACATCTACGCATTTACTGTCAAGAATCTTTGTAGTACCTTCTGCAACAAGTGCAGCAATACTGAATGCCATTGCAATTCTGTGGTCTAACAAAGTATGAATAGGTCTTCCGCCATTGATGATCATTCCGTCTTCAGTAGGTGTTACATCACAGCCCATTGCTTTCAGATTATCTGTTACAGTCTCAATACGATCAGTTTCTTTGACTTTCAGTTCGGCAGCATCTTTGATTATAGTAGTACCTTCCGCCATGGCTGCCATAACTGCAATAACCGGAATCTCATCGATCAAAGTTGGGATGATGTCTCCTTCAATTGTAGTTCCATGCAGTCTACTTGTGCGGACAAGAACATCTGCAATTCTTTCCCCACCTTCTGTACGTTCGTTAAGGAGGGTGATATCACCACCCATATCTTCACATACTCTCAAGATTCCTGCACGTGTCGGGTTGATTCCTACATTTTCTACAAGAATTTCAGAATCAGGGACGATCAGTCCGGCAGCAATGAAATAAGCAGCGGAAGAGATGTCTCCCGGAACTGTGATTTTCTGTCCGTAAAGTTCTTCACAAGGACGGATGATAGCGGTTGCTTTGGAAGAACCAATCTCAAAAGTAGAGCGGATATTTGCACCGAATTCTTTCAGCATTAATTCTGTATGGTTTCTGGAAAGACTCGGTTCTGTGACAGAGGTCTCTCCATCTGCGTAAAGACCGGCGAGCAGCAGACAGGATTTTACCTGCGCACTGGCAACCGGCGAATCATAATGGATTCCATGAAGCTGCGCAGGGGTAATATAAAGCGGGGCACATCCATTGCGGAGAATACTGGAAATATGTGCGCCCATCTGTGCCAATGGTTCAATGATTCTTTTCATTGGGCGGGAGTTCAGTGATTCATCTCCGGACAATTTAGAGTCAAACGGCTGTCCGGCGAGAATACCGGAAATCAGTCTCGTTGTTGTTCCGCTGTTTCCCACATCAAGGATCTTCTCTGGAGCACTCAGTCCATGCAATCCCTTTCCGTGTACGATAACGGAAGAATAATCGCTCTCAACTTCAATCTCAATACCAAGCTCTCTGAAACAACGGATAGTCGCGAGACAGTCGGCACCAGAGAGAAAGTTGTGGATCTGCGTTGTTCCGTTTGCAATCGAGCCGAACATAATGCAGCGGTGGGAGATGGATTTGTCTCCCGGTATTGTAACTTTTCCTTTTAATCCTGTAATATTACATAATTCCATAATCTTATTCCTCATTTCTGCTATCAGACTTCATAGATGACATAGCGATATTTCTGCAAAAGTACAGAAGCTCTGTTTGCAGAATCTTCATCATAAAATTCAATACGAAGAACTCCTTCCTCGAATTCACGGTTGTGGATGATTCCGATATTCTTGATACTGATGTTATTACTTGCAAGAATTGTGGCAATCGTAGCAATTCCACCTGTTTCATCGATGATATCACAATAAAGTGCAAACTGCTTTTTGATCGGTCCTGCAGATCCGTTCGGCATGGAGTTCCTGTAATCTTTGGAATTCTCAAACAGAGCGTACAGGGCAGGTTCATTTCCTTCATCCACAAGATCCTTTGCATGTGAAAGAGCTTCAATATATTCACCTAAGATCTGGGAGATGTTCTCACTGTTTTTCAGACAGATCTGCTGCCACATGACCGGGGAGGAAGAAGCAAT
>OHOA01000730.1_pt1 | contig 11686 bp, 12 predicted proteins | sample 1569681 | NCBI WGS metagenome assembly OHOA01 (sample SAMEA3879609, study PRJEB24766) | human gut metagenome | biome: human-associated habitat; feature: feces | place: USA | collected 1985/1987 | reverse complement strand
CAATCCACGAGGAAAGACTGTTGGAAAGAGCAGTAAGGGTGTCGCTGATGGTGGAAATTTCGGAGGAGATGGAAGAAAGTAGGGAATCGGTGCTATAAGGCGACAAATCAGACCAATATAAACGACATTCGCCCCCTACAATATAACCAACATAGCCATAAGACGAACCATCATAAACGCGAATCACATAGCGGGAATTATATAAAACAAAGTCCACACCTCGAACATAACGAGTGCCAACATGAGAAGAATCAGTACGCCAAAGAACAAATGAATCCGCAAACTCAGGCGTATACAAATCAAGTGCAAATTGCTGCATAGCAGAAGCAGACAACTTCGTGCTGCTGGGAGTAGTAAGAGAATAGCCGCCATTAGGTGAAACGACATAAACACCGGGGTTAGTATTTTCTGAATATGCAAATGCACCAACAACACAAGATACCAGCAAAAAAACCATAACAAAGATGGTAAATATAACCTTTTTCATTGAAACGCCACCTTTCATATGGTATAATTAAATAAAACAGGAGGATAGAACTATGCCTTTTTACATCTCACTCGCAAGTTCATTGGAACAAATTGCCCCTTTAATTTATGTACCTGCATACATCCTGCTTATTATTTGGCTAATACGCCACTGGAAAAACTAACCTCACTCCCCGGCCCGGTGCCGGGGATTATTTTTCGTCCTTGTTCCGGGCCTTATTGGGCTGGAACTTTTGCGGGAACAGGGAGCGCAGAAGCTTGAGAATCACCCACAGCATGGCCGAGCCAATGAGGGTGAGGACGAACAGAAACACCAGCACAATAGCGGCGTAAATCAGGAACTTAATCATAGTCAGTCAACCTTTCCGAAAAGAAGTTTCAGCGCATAGGAGGGGCTGTCATGCATCATAGCACAGGAGATAAAGAATGCAGCGGCAGCAATGACAGCAACCACAACGGCAGCAAACAGGACGAAATAGAGGAAATAGCCGAGAAGCTTAAAAACCATAGAATCACCTCGTTAGAATTGGGTGCAGGGGCAAGAATCGAACTTGCAGCAACGGCTGACAACGCCGTCATGTTACCATTACACCACCCCGCAGAATCAGAACACGCCTTTCAGCGTTTGAAATAGGAAGCGGCCAAGGGCATAGGCAAAGCCAGCGATAACGCAGTATTTGAACTTGTCAAAGGGATTGAATGACATAGCTGACCTCACATTTTGAAAGTGTAGATTCAAAGGACTTGTCCGATATAACCGCCCTTTAGCGGGCGGTCATATCAAGCATAACTTGTACAGGCTCACGGGCGGCCTGTTCCGCCCAATCGTGCCGATGAACATAGGCATGAACGCCGGGGTAGTCGGTCACACGCCCGGAATCCTCAAATTCACGGACAATATGGATTCTACGGAAAAAGGCTTGCCGGGTCTCGCGGTCAATATTCACATACTGTTCTTCCGGGGGAATGTTGGTAATGATGAACACTTTGGTGAAACAGGCTTGCCGATTGAAATAGCGGCACGGGAGGAGCAGCGGATAGCCGTCCAGGTAGTTAAGCATATCGCCGTGCTTTAGACCCGAGCGGAACTCCTCAAAGATGATAACATCCTGGCCGTCATAGGTATCAAAGGGATGCTTATAGTCAGTGACACGGTAGCAGTTGGCATAGCCGAACTTGTCCATGACAGAGCGGGTCTTGCCGCCGCCAGTCTTGCCGAATATGTAGGTGACTTCTAAATCACGCCAAGAATCCTTGAACTGTGCATCACGGTACATGGAGCGGACGCGCTCCACCTTTTCCAAGTCGCGGTAAGCGCTTGCAACAGCGTCCACAATGTCCTCATTGGTGGCACCGGATTTTATAAGCTCAACGATTTTATCAGCGTCACGGGATTTGCCTTGCTGCTCCACAGGCATTTCTCCACCCTCCTCAAAGGTATCGGAGAAGTTAATACCTTCGTGGAGGTGGCCGCCAGTGTCTTTGTAGGAGTAAGAGCCGTCCGGCTGCTTGTTGAACTTTGGGCCGTCCTTGAGAACATAGGCCCGGTTTTCCGAGGATTTACCACGGGCAATGTCGCGGTGAAACGAGGGGAAACGAGCGTCAATTTGCGTATGCGTAAGCTGGTTTTCAGTGACAAGATATACATGGGTATGAAGTGTTTCACACTCGTCACCCTGTTCGTCACACATACACCAGTAAACGACAGAGGGCAGGTCAAGCACAGCGGCCTTGATACGGGCATGGTCAAAATCATGCTCAATGGGATTGTTGATGGTGATAAGCCATTTCCGGGAGCGTGGCATAGAAAAACCTCCAAGTTTGACAATTATTGTCAAAGAATCTCAAATTCTCAGAAGTTGCAGGGGGGTAATACTGACCCCCTGCCCCACAGGGCGGCTACGCCGCCCCGTGGCTATGGAGGCACTCGGAGGAATGGGAAAGAAAAGGCTGGCTTGTCCATCACTTTGCGGGGGAGAAGGCGAACACATAGCCGCGATTGTCGAAGTCCACATTGTACTCCTTGCCGACCTCAATGAGGTCAATGGGGTAAATGGCGGGGTCCAGGGCCAGGGTCAGGGCAGCTTCACCAATGACACCGCGGGCCTTGCCGAGATAGTGAATCTGATTGAAGTTGTAGGGCCGTCCGGTTTTCTTCGCAACACCCTCCAGGTGTGCCTTACCGCAGACTTTGATTTTCATGTTGAAATACCTCATTTCGTTAATTTTAAGGTTTGAAAAACCTTTGCAATGAAATTGTAAATCAACAAAGCTGAAAAACTTCCCTAAATCAGTTGACAGGCATCCCAAGGTCTGTTAAACTATATAAGCCGCTTTGAATGGGTCACAAGCGTCTGCCCCTTGGCAGGCCGCCCCCGACAGCGAGTCCGTAATAAAGGAAAGGTAGGTGCAACAAGTATGCAGGCAATCATCGTGACCGGTGGCAAGCAGTACAATGTTTCTGAGGGTGACACTCTGTTCATTGAGAAGCTGGATGTCAACGCCGGCGACGCCGTGGTTTTCGATCAGGTTCTGGCCATCGTGGATGGGGAGAACACCAAGTTCGGCACTCCCGTGGTGGAGGGCGCCAAGGTGGACGCCACCGTCGTCAAGAACGGCAAGGGCAAGAAGATCCGTATCTTCAAGTACACCCCCAAAAAGGGTTATCGCAAACGCCAGGGCCATCGTCAGCCTTACACCAAGGTTGAGATCGGCAAGATCACTTTCTAAGAGCGTATGACCACCGTTTCATTCCTTGTGGAGCAAGCCCGTATCGTGGGCTTTGATGTCCAGGGCCACAGCGGCTGGGGCCAGGAGGGCGAGGACATTGTCTGCGCCGCCGTCACCAGCGCCATCCGTCTGGTCGAATGTACCGTCAATGACGTGATGGGCCTGTGCGCCTCGGTAAAGATCAGGGAGAAGGACGCGAAGATATCCTTCCGCCTGCCCGGCGGCCTGTCCGCCCCGGCGGAGAGCACCTGTCAGAATCTGCTGACGGGGCTCATGGTCTACCTTACCCAGCTCCACGACGAATACCCCGAAAACATCGAAGTGATGGAGGAGTGACCTCCTGTTTCCCCGCAATCATCTTATCAGAAAGGATGGTACTGAATTATGCTGTATATCGGTCTGCAATTCTTCGCCCATAAAAAAGGTATGGGCTCCACCAAGAACGGCCGTGATTCCGAGTCCAAGCGCCTGGGCCCCAAGCGTGCTGACGGTCAGTTTGTTCTGTCCGGCAACATCCTGGTGCGTCAGCGCGGCACGCACATTCACCCCGGCAAGAACGTGGGCATCGGCACCGACGATACCCTCTTTGCCAAGGCTGACGGTGTTGTCCGTTTCGAGCGCCTGGGCAAGGACCGCAAGCAGGTCTCTGTCTACCCCGCCGAGTAATTGGATCATAAAAACTCCTCCGACTATTGCCGGAGGAGTTTTTTTCGAAAAAATACTCCGTAGGGGCCGATGCCTACATCCGCCCGCCCACTGCACTCCTTGCAGCGTATCCGTAGGGGGCGGCATCCACGACACCCCACTCTGCTGTTTTACCTAAAACGGACAGAAAATTTTGCGCAGGCGAACAAAATCAGGAGAAATCCTCCGGCACATTTGCAAAGTTTAAACTCTTTTGCTGTCTTATATTATGAGAAGGAAAACAGATCTTCACCGCAGAAAGGAGGCTCCCGTGAAAACCTGCAAAAAGCTGCTTTCGAGTTTGCTGTCCCTCGGCCTGCTGCTGACCCTATTCGGGTGCAAACAGGAAGCTGACGGTATTTGGCCCTATGCTATCCGTGTGGATGGCCAGGTTTATTACTGCTACGAGGAAGAGGCGGACATAGAAAATGTGGAAGTCCTGGGCACCATCACCTCCAGTGTGAACATCAGCCAGGGACCCGAGACCGACGACCAGGCGAATCGGTCCGACTGGGTGGGCGCCTCCTACGGCACCGCCGATGGGCGAATGTATCTTTATTACGACAACCACTGGCTCAAGTGCTATCTGCCCGCAGAGATCGGCTAAAAAGGGAAGGCCCTTCGGCATCAGCCGGAGGGCCTTTGAGACTGTCGAAAATTCCTTTGGAATTTTCCGACAAAAAGATTGCAGCCTGCTGCGCGCACAAATTCCACACTGGCAGCCTGAGAGGTATTTTTCCCCACGCACATGTCGCGGTGAAAAATGATTCCAAATTTCTGCCGCCTGCGGGCGGCAAACTCTGCGAGGCTTTTTTGACACGCCGGAGGGCCCTTCTGCACCTATATAAACTTCAATTACTGCTCAGGCGTTCCCTTCGTCTCCTGGACAGGAGCGCTCTCCACAGGCCCCGCCTTGGCCGCCTTCTCCTCCTTCACTCCGAAGGCCTCCTTCAGGCTGCGCATATCCGGGTCAAAGATGTCAGTGCCCGCCGCGCCTTCGTTCTGGTTGCGGAGCTTACTGTTGATGGAGATGATGTTCTTCACCGCCAGCACCGCCATCATCACCAGCTCATAACTCAGACGCACGGCGATGGGCCCCAGGATCATCAGCAGGATGCCCTTGCCGCCCATCCAGCCGCTCCAATCGGAGCAGAACAGCATGAAAAAGCCCACCAGGATCACCAGCGCCGTGAAGAAAATATACAGCGCCTGCAGGATCTTCTCCACGATCAGGAACTTAAAATTACATGCGTCGTGAAGGAATTTGCCGAATTTGCCCATTTTCTCCCGCCGTTTGGCCGGAACGATGAAAATGAAGGCCAGCACCGTGGCGATGATGGCCAGCAGAATGGCAATAATGCCCAGGGTGCCTAAGGTGCTGATGCGGGAGCCATACAAAGCGTAATCGTACATGGAAGTTCTCCTTTCAGGTTTGCTTCGCGCCGCCCTGCCAGGCGGCGCCTGTCAAATTTCTACGTCATCATTTTACCGTATAATAAAATCATCGTCAAGATTTTTCCCATTCCCGGCACAAGGGACTTGACAACGGCCCTTGATTTGTATAAGATAATAGGCACAAATTGGATTTCCACGTTGAGGGAGTAATTCCATCCTGCCCTGCGGGATGAGGCAGACCCGTCAGTACGGCCCCTCGGGCCCGGGCTGTCTTGAAAGAATGAGACTCATACATAGGCCGCGCGCCTGTGTAGGGTCTTTTTTGTTTTGCCTATAGGGCAGAAAAGGAGGATACTATGAAACCGGATTATTTGCAAACCACTGAAGAAGTGCTTTCCTCTCAGGGCAGCTCATCCCGGGGCCTTACCGGGGAGGAGGCAGCTGCCCGCCTGTCGAAGCACGGCCCCAACCGCCTGCAGGAGGCCAAGAAAATCACCAATTTCCAGCGCTTCGTGCAGCAGCTGAAGGACCCCATGCTGCTGATTCTGCTGGCCGCCGCTGCCGTGTCCGCCGTCACCAGCATTCTCTCCCACGAGAGCCTTACGGAGGTGTTCATCATCCTGGTGGTGGTGCTGCTCAACGCCGTATTGGGCGTGGTGCAGGAGAGCAAGGCTGAGGCCGCCATCGAGGCCCTCCAGACCATGACTGCCGCCACCAGCAAGGTGCTGCGGGACGGCAAGATTACCGTGCTCCACAGTGCCGACCTGGTGCCCGGGGATGTGGTGATCCTGGAGGCCGGAGACGCCGTGCCCGCCGATGGCCGATTGCTGGAGTCCGCATCCCTGAAGATCGAGGAGGCCGCCCTCACCGGCGAGAGCGTCCCGGTGAATAAGACCGCCGAGCCTATTGCGGCTGAGGGTGATGTGCCTTTGGGTGACCGGAAAAACATGTGCTACATGGGCTCCACTGTGGTCTATGGCCGCGGCAGCGCCGTTATTACCGCCACCGGCATGGACACCGAAATGGGTAAGATCGCCGGCGTACTGGCTCGGACGGAGCAGGAGGAGACCCCCCTCCAGCGCAAGCTGACCCAGCTGGGCAAGACTCTGTCCTACCTGGTGCTGGCCATCTGCGTGTTCATCTTCGTTTTTGACCTGCTGGTGGAGGGTGATTACTCCCTGGAGGCCATTCTGAAAACCTTTATGGTGGCCGTTTCCCTGGCCGTGGCCGCCATTCCCGAGGGCCTGGCCACGGTGGTGACGGTGGTGCTGTCTATCGGCGTTACCAACATGAGCAAGCGCGGCGCGGTGATCCGCCGCCTGACGGCGGTAGAGACCTTGGGCTGCACCCAGGTCATTTGCTCCGATAAGACCGGCACCCTTACCCAGAACAAGATGACCGTGGTGGACCACACGGGCCCCCAGCGGCTTTTGGCCACAGCCATGGCCCTTTGCAGCGATGCTGCCTGGGCAGAGGAGGGCGCTCAGGGCGAGCCTACGGAGGCGGCCCTGGTGAATTTCGCCGCCAAGGCGGGGCTGAAAAAACCCCTGCTGGAGGAGCAGCAGCCCCGGGTGGCCGAGGCCCCCTTCGATTCCTCCCGAAAGATGATGTCCACCGTGCACCAAATCGACGGCGGCTTTATCCAGTATACCAAGGGTGCGCCGGACGAGGTGCTGCGCCTTTGCACCAGCTATATAGACTGCGGCGAAAAGCATCCCATGACCGAGGAAAAGCGCCGGGCCATTCTGCTGGAGAATAAGGCCATGGCCGACCGGGCCCTGCGTGTTTTGGCCGCCGCCCAGCGCAGCTGGGGCGACACCTTGCCTGAAGACATCAGCCCCGAGACTCTGGAACAGGATCTGTGCTTCATCGGCCTTGCGGGTATGATCGACCCCGTGCGCCCGGAGGTGAAGGACGCCATCCACCAGTGCCGCAAGGCGGGCATCCGCCCGGTGATGATCACCGGTGACCATAAGGACACCGCCGTGGCAATCGCCAAGGAGCTGGATATTCTCGACAGCGCTGACCAAGCCATCACCGGCAGCGAGCTCAACGCCTTTACGGATGAGGAGCTGGCGGAGATCGTGCCCCGCTACAGCGTCTATGCCCGGGTTCAGCCGGAGCACAAGGTGCGCATCGTCACTGCCTGGAAAAAGCGCGGCGCCATCACCGCCATGACCGGCGACGGCGTCAACGATGCCCCCAGCATCAAGACCGCCGACATCGGCGTGGGCATGGGCATCACCGGCACCGACGTCACCAAGAACGTGGCGGATATGGTATTGGCCGACGACAACTTTGCCACGATTGTAGGCGCGGTGGAGGAAGGCCGGCGGATCTATGACAACATTCGGAAGGCCATCCAGTTCCTCCTGGGCTCCAATATGAGCGAGGTAATCAGCATTTTTGTCGCCACGTTGATGGGCTTTACCATTCTGCAGCCGGTGCATCTTCTGTGGATCAACCTGATTACCGACTGCTTCCCTGCCCTGGCCCTGGGCATGGAGAAGGCGGAGCCGGATATCATGCGCCGCAAGCCCCGGGATGCGAAGGCCGGTATTTTTGCCGGCGGGTTAGGATTTGATGTGGCCTACCAGGGCTTGGTGGTGTCGATTCTGACTTTGGTCTCTTATTTTGTAGGTCATTTTATGGAATCCGGCGTCTGGGAGATTGCCAACTCTCCCGACGGCATGACCATGGCGTTTCTGACGCTTTCCATGGCGGAGATCGTGCACAGCCTGAACATGCGGAGTCAGAGAAACAGCATCTTTACCCTGGGCGGCCAGAACAAAACGTTAAATCTGGCAGCCCTGGCGTCGCTGCTGCTGACGACTCTGGTCATTGAAGTGCCCTTCCTGGCCAATGCCTTTGGCTTTACGCCCATCAACCTGTCGGAGTACGCGGTGGCGTTGGGCCTGGCCATCATTATGCTGCCGTTGGTGGAACTGGTGAAGTTCTTCCAGCGCCGGGCAAAGCGGTAAAAAAGAAACTAGACGGCAGGACAGAGCGCGGTTCATTGCTCTGTTCTGCCGTCTCTTTTTATCTGCTGCGTCAGCGCTCGGTGCGCCAATAGGATACGCTGTAGGGTGGCAGGAGACTGCCGCCGCCGAAGTCGTGCGTGGCGCCGGTGATGAGATCTTCCGCCAGGCCGGAGCCGGCGTCGAAGTGTGCGGTGTAGGGGGCGCTGTCGGCGTTGATTGCCACCAACACGCGTTCCCCCGGCACGGCCCGCTCGAAGATGATCTGCCGGTTGGTGAGATGCACGTTCCGGTAAGAGCCGTGGCGCAGGGCGGGGCTGTTTCGCCGGGCCTGGGCCAGGCGGGAGATCCAGGTTGTGAGGCGGTTGGACTCCGGATGGTCCAGGGCCGGGCGGAGGGCGTCGTCTCCGTCGGCCTTCCGTCCCAAGATTCCCCATTCGCTTCCATAATACACCGCAGGGACGCCGGGCATCGCGAATAGAAGGCCGTATGCCACCGGTAGATGGCTGGGGTCCCGGAGTATGCTGGCAATGCGCTCCACATCGTGGTTGTCCAAGAAATTCAGCAGGTGCTGCCCCTTGTATAAGGTCCAGGGCTCCGGACCAAATTGGCGGGCCAGGCTGTGGCCGATTTCAAACAGATTCATGGAATTGAGGCTGGAATGCAGGCCCTTGTAGCATTCATAATTGGTGACGCTGTGGCACATTTCCGGATTCATCCACCGGTTGTAATCTCCGTGAAGCACTTCGCCCAGGAGCACGAAATCCGGCTTCAGCCTGCCGGTCAGGCTGCGGAGCTGCTTCAGATAGGCTTCCGGCAGGCAATAGGCCACATCCAATCGCAGCCCGTCTATGTCAAAGTCCTGAATCCACCGGGAAATGGCGTCGAATTGATGTTGTACCACCGCCGGATTCCAGAGGTTCAGCTTTACCAGCTCATAGTGTCCTTCCCAACCCTCGTACCAGAAGCCGTCTTGGTAGCCGGAGTTGCCGTCGAAGTTGATATGAAACCAGTCCTTGTAAGGGCTGTCCCATTTCTTCTCCTGAACGTCCCGGAAAGCCCAGAAGCCGCGGCCCACATGATGGAACACGCCGTCCAGCATCACCCGGAGGCCCACCTCGTGCAGGGCCCGGCAGACCTGGCGAAAATCCTCCCAGGTGCCCAGCCGGCAGTCGATGGCGTTGTAATCCCGGGTGTCGTACCCGTGCCGGTCGCTTTCCAGCAGGGGATTGAACAATACGGTGTCGGCGCCGGTGGCTTTGATATGCGCCGCCCAATCCAGAATTTTCAGAATGCGATGGGCCTGCGTTCCGTCATTTTCCCGGGGGGCGCCGCACAGGCCCAAGGGGTAGATCTGATATACCACTGCTTCGTCAAACCACATAGTTTCAAACTCCTTTTCTGATCTACCAGAAAGTATAGTAGCGGTGCGGTGGGTTTGTCAAGGGCGCGGCGGCCGGGGCTGTCTGCTTTCAGAATTTTGGGCGACGAGGTGACATGGGGAAGGAAAAGCTCTGGCGTTGCGGCTCGAAATATGGTATGATACGACAAAATGACAGCCAGGATGCGGCGCTTCTGCGAGGAGTGGTGGGATTGAACCCCAGGGAATTGTTAAAACGTTACTTTGGCCATAGTGCTTTTCGGCCCGGGCAGGAGGCGCTGATCGACAGCGTACTCTCTGGCCGGGATGTTTTGGGCGTGATGCCCACCGGCGCCGGGAAATCCATGTGTTACCAGATTCCGGCGCTTTCCATGAACGGCATGACCCTGGTGATCTCGCCGCTGATCTCTCTCATGGCCGATCAGGTGGCGGCCCTAAATCAGGCGGGGATTCCGGCAGCTTACCTAAATTCCTCTCTGGATTTGGAGGCATACCGGCAGGTGCTCCGGGGGATTCGGGCGGGGACCTACCGGCTCGTATATGTAGCCCCGGAGCGGCTGCTGGTTCCGGGCTTTCTGGCTGCCGTATCCCATACCCCCATCGCCCTGGTGGCGGTGGATGAGGCCCACTGCGTCTCTCAATGGGGGCAGGATTTCCGGCCCAGTTATTTGAAAATCCCGGAATTTTTGGAGCAGCTGCCTGCCAGGCCGGTATTGGGCGCGTTTACCGCTACGGCAACGGCCGAGGTTAAGAAAGACATCATCCAAATGCTGGGACTTCGGGACCCCAAGGTGGTTACCACCGGCTTTGACCGGCCCAATTTATACTTCGGCGTGGTACGCCCCCGGGATAAAGACGCTTGGCTGCTGGAATTTATCCGGGGACAGGCGGAAAAAAGCGGAATTGTCTACTGTGCCACCCGGAAAAATGTGGAGACGGTGTGCCGGAGTTTGCAGTCTCAGGGGTTTTCCGCCACCCGGTACCATGCGGGCTTGCCGGATCAGGAGCGGCAGGAAAACCAAGAGGACTTTGTCTATGACCGGGTTCGTGTGATGGTTGCCACCAATGCCTTCGGCATGGGAATTGACAAATCGAATGTGAGCTATGTGGTGCACTACAACATGCCCAAAAACCTGGAAAGCTACTATCAGGAAGCCGGCCGCGCCGGGCGGGACGGAGGACCGGCGGAATGCATCCTGCTCTACGGACCGAAAGATGTACAGACGGCGAAATTTCTGATATTAAACGCGCCGGAAAATGAAGAGCTGCCCCAGGCGGACCGGGCCCGCCTGCAGAGCCGGGATTTGGAGCGGCTGGACCAGATGGTCGGCTACTGCAAAACCGCCGGCTGTCTCCGGAAGTATCTGTTGGACTATTTTGGAGAGAGCTTGCCGGAGCCCTGCGGTCATTGCAGCAGCTGCCGGGGGGATTTTATACAGCGGGATATCACCCTGGAGGCCCAGAAGATCCTGTCCGGTGTGGCCCGGGTGGAACGGATGTACCCCTATGGGCTGGGGGTCACCCAGGTGATTCACATGCTGCGGGGCAGCCGAAGCCAGCGGGTTTTGAATCTGCGCCTGGATACGCTGCCTACCTATGGAATCCTTCGGGAGGTGTCCCGGGAACAGGTGCAGGCTTATGTGGATTGCTTGGTGGAGCAGGCGTATCTGCTTGTGACGAAAACAGAGTTTCCTGTGGTGCATTTGACGGAAAAGGCCAGGCAGGTTTTGTTCCAGGGGGAGCGAGTTCTTGCCTCGTTCCCGGCTCCGGCGCAGCAGGCGCCGCCGGTTCCCACGGAGCAGGCGGAGGAACCGGTGGGTCCCCTGGTGGGGGAGCTGAAGGCGCTGCGTACCCGCCTGGCCCAGGCCGAGCATGTCCCGGCCTATATCATATGTACCAATGCCACCTTGACGGACATGGCGGCCAAGCTCCCCACGACCATGGAGGAGCTCCTGGAGGTCCTCGATTTGGCGGCGCAGCTCCTTACCCTTGTCAGTATCGGCCACACGCAGGCTCCGATAGTTCATCTCAA